>ENA-OQDL01001628-OQDL01001628.1-human-gut-metagenome-genome-assembly--contig:-NODE-1628-length-10691-cov-1.685441_pt1 | contig 10691 bp, 12 predicted proteins | sample MGYA00242782_ERZ504609 | MGnify/ENA primary metagenome ERZ504609 (study PRJEB26092, sample SAMD00036320) | human gut metagenome | host: Homo sapiens | study: EMG produced TPA metagenomics assembly of... | reverse complement strand
ATTTGTCTGTCGTGGTTTAGTTTCGTTGTAAAAGTAATCTTTATTTTCTATATTATGCTCTTTTATAGGGAGATTATTTTAGTTCGGGAAATAATATTAGTACTGTCTATATCATACATCATATTAATTTCAAATGTGCTTTTATTTTATTAAGTTCATGTGATCTAATTTGATTATTTCCCAGCTATTAATAGACTCTTTCTTATTTATAGTGAGAAAAGTTCCTTTCTATTAATACCTAAATTACTTTACTATAATTCTAAACTTGTTTTTCATTAATCGTAATCTATAATTGCAAGTTGTAATTATATAAATGAAGCTTTTGATTTTATAAATGAAAGCTTTGTTTATAAAAACAAAAGCTTCATTTATAGATTACCTTTAATGTAAGTAATCTTTTCCATTAGTGAAAAGGAAGTTTGGCATTAATAGAGAATAAGTTTATATCTAATAGATTGGAATCAGTCTATTAATCAAAATTCGGCAGAAAGGTATAGTGAATCGGGTGAAACCTATGTGAAAAGGTAGCTCTTCACCCGAAAATCCCTTTATTCATCGATGTTTCAGAGTGGTGAAGGAGGTGAATGTTATGTTTAAAGAAAAGTTGCAGATGTGTGTAAGATAAAACATCTTGCACGCATCTGCAACGGTATCTTGCACAGGTTTATACTGCTATTAATCAAATAGATAAACTCTGGTTAGTGTAGGGTGCAAGATAAAATCGAAATAAAACTTCTGTGGAAGTCCCGGAGGATTATCCCAAAAGTTCTTTCACTTTTGCAGAAATGGCACGTCCTTCTGCAAGTCCTGCTAATTTCTTGGAGGCAACTCCCATTACTTTACCCATATCTTTACCGCTTGTAGCACCTGTTTCAGTGATAATTTCCTTCAATGCAGCTTCCAGTTCTTCGGCGGTCATTTGTTTCGGCAGGTATTTCTCCATAACGGCTACCTGGCCTAATTCTACGTCAGCCAAATCCTGACGACCCTGTCCGATATAGATTTCAGCAGAATCTTTTCCTTGTTTCACAAGTTTCTGGATAATCTTCAGAGCAGCATCATCTGTCAATATATCGTTAGCTCCCGGGGCAGTCTTAGCTTCCAGGAAGAACTTCTTTATATTTCTCAAAGTTTCAAGGGCTACTTTGTCTTTCGCCTTCATTGCGGTTTTAATGTCTTCGCTGACTTGATCGAATAAATCCATACTATTATAGTTAAAAATTAAAGATTAAAAATTAGATCTGAAGCCTGATTTTGCGAGTTTATAATTTTCGTTCTTAGTTCTTTGTTTAGAACGTAATCACGCCGTTGTCATCTGTAGCTTCTTCCGTGGCTACTTCCTCTTCCAGAGCGGCTTTCGTCCGGATTTTGGTAAGAGTAGTCTTATCACGCATATAAGTGGGAGAATCTTCTACCATGGCGATGATGTCGTCGTTGTCCAGATCTTCCGTATTGAAAAGATAGATGTGGCGGCGTTTGCGGAGGCTCTTGCTTCCGATATTGCTGGCGCTTTCGCCGTATGCCTTGCGGATACGTTCTTTGTTCTTCTCTTTCTCTTCTTCCAGTTGCAGTTGACGTTCTTCCTCTTCCTGGCTGCGTGCAGCATGCAAGCTGTCCATTCCGGGAACGTCTTCCACACCGAATCCGGTTGCCAATACGGTGATTTTACTCTTGTTTCCAGTGAGTTGTCGATGGCAACACCCCAAATCACTTCCACCCCTTCGCGGAATTTGCTCATGAACTCGTGTATCTCGTTCATTTCCTCCATCATCAGTTCCGACGACGGGCAGAAAGATACGTTCAACATTACTTTCTTGGCATTGAAGATATCATTGTTGTTGAGCAACGGAGAATGCAGGGCATCGTCGATTGCTTTCGTCACACGATTTTCTCCTTCGCCGAATCCGGTACTCATGATTGCTACTCCACCATCTTTCAGGATGGTTTTCACATCGGCAAAGTCAAGATTGACTGTACCCCGCATGGTAATAATCTCGGCAATGCTCTTGGCAGCAATGGAAAGAGTATCATCGGCTTTGCCGAAGGCGTTCATAAAAGTAAGGTCGGCGTATATTTCGCGCAGGCGTTCGTTGTTGATAACCAGCAAGGCATCAACATGCTGGGCGATACGCTCTACGCCGTCCAGTGCCTGGATAATTTTCTTTTCTCCTTCGAAGATAAAGGGGATGGTGACGATACCGACAGTCAGAATATCCATTTCCTTCGCAATGCGGGCGATGACCGGTGCAGCTCCTGTTCCGGTTCCTCCTCCCATTCCGGCGGTGATGAATACCATCTTGGTGCCGTCGTTCAGCTGGTTTCTGATATCTTCTATACTTTCTTCGGCGGCGTCGCGTGCCCGTTCGGGACGGTTGCCGGCTCCAAGCCCTTGCGTGATGCTACGGCCCAGTTGCAGTTTCACCGGGACAGGTGATTCGGCTAATGCCTGGTTGTCCGTGTTGCAAAGAACGAACGTTACATCATGGATGCCTTCCCGGTACATGTGGTTTACAGCGTTACCACCACCACCACCTACACCAATCACTTTGATGATCTTCGGTGAATCTGTCGGGAAATCGAATTGTACTATCTCGTCCATATCTTGATTGAATTATGAATTACGAATTATGAATATTGATTAACAAGCTGCTGAAGGTTACTTCATATCGTCGTCGGAAAAGATTTCTTTCGTCAACGAATCGATCTTGCGTTGAATCCAACTCGGACCTGCTTCTCTTTTCCGTCTTTCTTTCTCTTCCTTTTCCTTTTGCTTGCGAAGTTTTTCCGCTTCTTTGGCGGCTAGCTTGGCTTCCCGCTCTTCTTCTTCTTTCTTGAGACGGGCGATGCGGGCCTGTTCTTTCAGTTCCTGATCGTCCTCAAACATATCCACTGTCTTATGCACTTCCGGCTCCGGTTTGGAGACTGATGGTGCAGGAGCAGCTTGCGGAGCAGTTTCCGTCAGGCAGCAGTTCTGGTTACCTTCAAACAGGAGCCCGAACAAAGTGTTCTGCGAACCGTCTTTCTTCAGTATGTTGTTGGACGCATGAACCGTATTGCGTGGGAGTTTCGCCATCCGTATCTTTTCTATCTTGCTGCGTTTGCGCAAGGTTTCGTCCAGATTCTTCAGGTTGGCGGCTCCTCCTGTCAAGATGATTCCTGCCAGCAATTTGTCCTCGTAGCTCGATAGTTGTATCTGGTTCCATACGTTGGCAACGATTTCCTCGGCACGGGCTTCGATGATATTGTTAAGATCCGCCACTTTGATGATACGGTTGTCATCATCCAGTTTGCAGGTTGCTTCTTCCTGTTCGGGGTCCTCTTCATAGAGGGCGTCACCGTAGGCTTTTTTTCAGGCGTTCGGCTTCTTCCTCCTCCATTTGCAGGGTGGTGATGTCACGCGTGATGCTGTTGCCTCCCAAAGGCAATACAGTCAGGAAACGGAGAATGTTATTCTTATATACAGAGATGGTAGTTGTGTCTGCTCCGAAGTCGATCAGTGCACAACCCGAACGGCGTTCGCTTTTCTGTCAGTACGGCATTTGCGGTTACTAACGGAGCGATCAGTTGGTCGGCAATATCAATTTTAGCCTGTTGGAAACAGTGCTCCAAGTTCTTACGTACGGAAGCACGGGCAACGATATTGAGGAAACGTCCTTCGATGTGGCTTCCTACCAGACCTACCGGATTGGCTTGCAGGTTATTACCTACCTTATATTCTTGTGGAGCTACGTCCAATATATCCATATCGACCACCGGGATGGCAATGTTCTCATCACCGATAGCGCTTACAAGCTCTTCGGATATGATAGCTTCTTCCTCCAGGTCGCGGCTTACTACATTGCGGACGGTGCGGAGTGATTGTCCGCCGATGCCTACATATACCTTGGCAATTGAGTTTTTCAACTCACCTTCCAGTCTGTTGATGATTGAAGTCAGGCTTTGCGCTGTCTTGTCCAGGTTAAAGATCACTCCTTTACGAATGAACGTAGAAGAGTCTTCCTGGGCATACGCTAATACCTGCATGCTTCCGTCACTGTTCTTTTTTCCGGCCACACCGGTTATCTTCGATGAACCAAGTTCAATAGCGGCGATAAATTCTGTTGTTGCCATAGGGTTATTTTATTTACTATTTTACTATTTACAATTTACTATATAGAGAGACTGTTTACTTATCATCTATCACTTATCAACTACTCTCGTTTTGTACAGATAATCTGGTTGCTGAATTCGAGATTGATACGTGAATATTTGTTCCAGCCTACCCGGTTGAGTCCGTTTTTTGTAGAACTCCTTCAAACGTGCCAGTTTATCTTCAAAGTTCTCCAGTTTTCCGAGATAGACCAGATGGTCTCCCACACGCGGCACCAATTCGATGTTCTGGTCGGGCAACACATGGATCTGCTCTATCTGGGCGTCCCAGAATTTATTATTATGCAAAAATACACCAAACTTATATAAATCCTTCATTGCAAACGACTTTTCTACGTTTCCGGTGACAATTACCCGGTGAGCGACGCATTTTGCTTCCGGTGGCATGATAGTTCCTTTGTTGTCAAGGTAGTAGTTTTGGCCGTTGGCGCTCATGACCCGGAGGATAGGAATACGTTGTGTCACTTCCACGCACACTTTGCCGCTGGGTGTTTTGTAGCATTCGGCTTCGTCAATCAACGGATGTTTGCTTAGTTCCCGTTCCAGTGACTTGGTGGAGATGCGTTCCATCTTCTTCCCGATGGGGTAGATCCCTTTCTGCTGAAGGATACCTTTCAGCTCTTCTTTGGTGATGAAGCCAGCGTATGCGGTATCCTTGATAACCAATTCCATGTCACGGCAGGTCTGGTCGGCAGGCTTGCGGTTGAAAGCGGTGATAGCTACGGCAAGGTAAGCTATGAGCACCAGCATGACGATGGATAGAAGGATTCTTTTAATCATAATCAAAAATTAAAGATTAAAAATTAAAATGCTTGCACTGTTTCGGACAGGCTGCCGGATGATTATTCATTTATCTTTTTTCTAATAGTTCCTTTATTTCGGGGACATAGTTATCGATGTCTCCGGCTCCTAAAGTAATTAATACTTCAATGTTTTTATCTTTCAGAATGTTCAGTATCTCTTCCTTTTTGCACATACTTTTTTCGATACCCGGACGGAGATTATCATAAATCAGTTTGCTGGTGACGCCCGGAATTGGTGCTTCACGTGCCGGGTAGATGTCTACCAGAATCACTTCGTCGAGTAGCGACAGGCTATCGGCAAAATCCTGATAGAAGTCGCGGGTGCGGGTATAGAGATGAGGCTGGAAGATGGCTGTGATCTTCTTGTCCTTGTAAAGTTCGCGCATAGACAACACGCTCTGTTTGATTTCAGAGGGGTGGTGTGCGTAGTCACTTAGAAAGACAATCCGGTCGTTCTTGAGTTTGAAGTCGAACCGGCGGTCTACTCCTCGGAAACTTGCCATACCTCTTTTAATTTCTTCATCGGTCACCCCGTTGAGGTGTGCCAATGCCATGGCGGCTACGCCGTTCTCTATGTTGATGCTTACCGGAATTCCCAGTTGGATGTCGTTGATACGGGTGTCCGGAGCAACAAAGTCGATGAATATCTCTCCGTTTCCGATACGGATGTTTTCTGCATGGAAGTCGCCTTCGTCACGTGAGTAAGTGTAGACACGAACGCCCGGCTGCACTTTGGGTTGCAGAGAGATGCCTTTGCGGATAATCAGTGCGCCACCCGGTTGGATTAGCGTGGTGTAATGTTCGAAACTTTCCAGGTAGGCTTGCTCTGTTCCGTAGATGTCCAGATGATCGGGGTCGGTAGACGTGATTACGGTCATATAGGGTGACAGCCAATGGAAAGAACGGTCAAATTCATCCGCTTCAATCACTGTGTAAGGGCTTGCTTGAGAAAGCAGCAGGTTGGTGCCGTAATTCTTTGAGATTCCTCCGAGAAAAGCGGTACATTCCACGTGCGACTGGTGGAACAGATGAGCTGTCATAGTCGATGTGGTTGTTTTCCCGTGAGTACCTGCTACGCACAGGCCTTTGCTCGAATGGGTAATCGTTCCCAATACTTGGGCGCGTTTCTGTATTTCGAATCCGTTGTTGCGGAAATAAACGAGTTCTTCGTGTTCCTGCGGAACGGCCGGAGTGTATATGACTAACGTACTTTCCTTGTCTTTGCAGGCTTCGGGAATCAGGTCGACGTTTTCTTCATAATGTATTTGTGCGCCTTCGGAGATTAGCGTTTCAGTCAATGGAGTAGGAGTACGGTCATATCCTGCCACTACCTTTCCTTTGAAAAGGAAGTAGCGTACAAGTGCGCTCATACCGATGCCGCCGGCACCTACGAAATAGACTGATTTTATCGTTTCTATATTCATTTCTTCTGTTTTTTATTTTAGTACGGATTACGTCGTTTGATCCCGGAGCTATACCGCTACTTCAACCTGTGTGCAATCCGATAATCTATTTATCTGTTTTTTGCTTCTGTTTATCAGCTCTTTGCTTCCGCCAGTTTGATAACCTCTTGTGCGATGATTCTCGCTGAATCGGGGTAAAGCCAGTTTAGCGATATTCTCTGTTAGTTCTTTCAGTTTCTGCTCGTCGTTGACGGTGGACAGGGCTACGTCCATCAAAGTGGTTTCCGCTTCACTGTCTTTGACGTAGATAGCTGCCTGTTTGTTCACCAACGCTAAGGCGTTCTTCGTCTGGTGATCTTCTGCCACGTTGGGCGAGGGCACTAAGATAACAGGTTTGTGTAGCAGGCAGAATTCAGAAATGGAACCTGCTCCCGCACGGGAGATAACCAGATCGGCTGCTGCATAAGCGGCTGCCATATCTTTGATGAAATCCGTTACATATAAATTCGGAAGTGCTCCTGCCGCTTTTACGGCTTCTGTTACTTGCGGGTAATAGTATTTGCCCGTTTGCCAGATAAACTGCACGTCCGTGTTTTCCTTGATGGTTGTCAGACTGGCTGTCAGCGTGTTGTTGATGGTGCGTGCACCCAAGCTGCCACCTACAATCAGGATTGTCTTTTTGCCGGACTGTAAGTGGAAAGAACCTAGCGCTTCTTCTTTTGACGGCATATCCTTTGTCAGGTTCTGGCGGACGGGATTACCCGTCATGATGATCTTGTCGGCGGGGAAGAACTTTTCCATTCCGTCATAAGCTACACAAATCTTACGAGCTTTCTGTGCCAGGAGTTTATTAGTTACTCCGGCATACGAGTTTTGCTCCTGGATTAATGTGGGGACTCCCATCATTCCGGCAGTCTTTAGTGTTGGCCCGCTTGCATATCCGCCTACACCTACCGCCACTTGCGGGCGGAAGTTTTTGATTACTTTGCGCGCTTTCCATTGGCTGCGCATCAGTTTAATCAATACGGATACATTTTTCCATAAATGTTTGCGGTCGAATCCGGCTATCGGAAGTCCGATAATCCGGTAGCCTGCATCGGGAACCCGTTGCATTTCCATACGTCCTTCAGCGCCTACAAAGAGAATTTCTGCGTCGGGGCGTAGCTCTATTATAGCGTTTGCGATAGAGACGGCAGGAAAGATATGTCCTCCTGTTCCTCCACCGCTGATGATAATTCTAAGTTCTTTTTCCATCATTCTGTTTTCTTCTGTCCTTTCTCAACATTTACCGTTCATTGTTTCTGCTATCATGCTCATCTTCAAATTTGGCGTCGCTGTTCAGAATCTGTGCTGTCGGTTCGGCTGCGGCCTGTGCTTCCGAATTGGCTGCGGCATCCGCCTCTATTTGCAGTTGGATCTGTGCATCGTGCGCTTTCTGTTCTTCCAGGTGAGCGGTATATCGGCTTACGCTTAATATCATTCCGATATAAGCGCAGTTGATTAACGTACTTGTACCTCCTTTGCTGACCAGAGGCAGGGGTTGTCCGGTGACGGGGAATAACCCGACGGCAACCATCATATTCAGTATTGCCTGTGATACCAACAACAGCGCAATACCCATGACGAGAAAGGCGGGGAAGGTTCGCTCGCACTTTTGGGCGATTCGTCCGGCTCGCATCAGCAACCATAAATAGAGGAACACCACAAATATTCCTCCTACCAGTCCCATTTCTTCAATCACAATCGCGAAGATAAAATCGGAGAATGCCTGGCTAAGGAAGTCGCGTTGTATCGAGTTTCCCGGACCTTTGCCTACTACATGGCTGGTAGCAATAGCGATTCGCGCGTGTGCAATCTGTGCGTCTTTGTCAATATCAAATTTGGCTGCCGGCACTTCTTCTTTCTCAAAGAAACCGGAAACACGATTCTGCCACGTTTCGAAACGGTGAAGTCCCGGAGTGTTGTGCAGTGTTTTGGCGGGAATAGCCATCAGTATGCCTACGGCAACACCGCCTACAAGCCCCAATATCCCCAACATCCCGAACAGTTTCTTGGAAGATACCCGTCCGATGAACATCATCATACATACCACTCCGAACAGCAGCATTGCTGTCGAAAGGTTTTCCGGTGCGATGAGCAGGAATACCAGTCCGGTGAGGATCATGATATATTTAAAGGCATTCGGATTGGCCCCATATTCGTCCTGCCTTTTGGACAGGATGAATGAGACGGCAATGATTACCGCCATCTTTGCCAATTCCGATGGCTGGAATTGCAATCCAATAAAGGTCATCCAACGGGCGGCCCCGTTGACACGGTCGCCTGTGATAATGCCCATCAGCGTGACAAATGCCAGTAGAACCAGAGATACCGGATATAGAAAGACCGGAAATACCTGGAACCATTTGTAGGGAACATTATGTAGAAATACGACTACCACAGCTCCCACCATCAGGATGATGGAGTGTTGCGTAATCGGCCCCCAATGGTCGCCACTTTTGTAAGTCAGCGTCGACGCTGCCGAAAACACCTCGATGATCGAGATGAGGCAGAGACAGAGGAAGATAATCCAGATTACCTTGTCACCTTTGAATATGTTCTTTAATAAATCCAATCTTGCAGAATTTAAAAATTAATAATTAGAAATTAAAGGGCACGGACACATTCTTTAAATTGGTCGCCACGGTCTTCGTAACTCTTGAAGAGGTCGAAAGAAGCGCAGCAAGGACTTAATAATACCGTTTCACCTTTCTTTGCCAGTTTATAGGCTGCTTCTACGGCATCTTTCATGCCGGTTTGCACATCGGCTACCGGCAGACCGAAACGGTCGAAGAATTCGTGAAGCTTTTCGTTATGAAGTCCCAGATATACCAGTGCTGAACACTTTTTCGCGTACCAGGTCTTCAATTTCAGTATAGTCGTTTCCTTTATCTTTACCACCGAGAATCAATACCGTTTTGGTAGTCATGCTTTGCAGGGCATACCAGCAGGAGTTGACATTTCGTGGCTTTTAGAGTCGTTAATAAAATCAATTCCGCGCACACGTGCCACCTTTTCCAACCGATGTTCCACTCCCTTGAAATCGGAGAGGGCTTTCCGGATGTTTTCTTTGGCGATGCCGGCAAGGTTTGCCGAGATACCGGCGGCTAAAGAGTTGTACAGGTTGTGTTGTCCTGTCAGGGCCAGTTCCTCTTGCTCCATGTTGAAGGCAATCGGTTCGGTGATTTTCACTTCGTGATCTTCTACGTATGCAATCGCTCCATCCTCTTTTACAGCGGCAAAAGGATACAAGTGAGCTTTCAGACCATGTTTTGCCAGTTCCTGTCTGATGATAGGGTCATCGTTCCAGAAGATGAAAGCATCGTCCAGTGTTTGGTTTTGGGTGATGCGGAATTTAGCGTCGATGTAATTCTGCATACAATGGTCGTAGCGATCAAGATGGTCCGGAGTGATGTTCATCAATACGGCGATGTTCGCACGGAAGTTATACATATTATCCAGCTGGAAAGAGCTAAGTTCGATAATATAGTAATCGTGGTAATCTTCGGCTACCTGCAAAGCAAGGCTTTTGCCGATGTTGCCTGCCAAACCTACGTTCAGACCTGCGCTTTTGAAAATATGGTAGATCAGGGAAGTCGTTGTGGTCTTCCCGTTAGAACCTGTAATACAGATCATTTTGGCATCAGTATAGCGTCCGGCAAACTCTATCTCGGAGATCACCGGTGTGCCTTGAGCTTTCAGTTTCAGGATGATCGGGGCGTCATTCGGGATACCGGGCTTTTGATAACCTCGTCGGCATTCAGAATGAGTTCTTCGGTATGGTGTCCTTCTTCCCAGGCAATCTGATGGCTGTCGAGAAGTTCCTTATACTTGTCCTTGATGGCGGACATGTCCGAAACAAACGTCTCAAATCCTTTGACTTTAGCGAGTACGGCTGCACCTGCGCCGCTTTCGCCAGCTCCTAAAATTGCTATTCTTTTCATCTACAATAATGTGCCCTTATTTTCTAATTGATTGATTTATCTATTAGTTGTGCACATCTTTAAAGGTTAATAATCGGGTTAATACTCTCTATCTATAAAACTTGTTTCCCGTATGGAAACCTGGCTCCGGCACCTTGCCGGTTATCTTATTTTAAGCGTTATAATCGTTATTGCTGCCAATACAATCGTTACAATCCAGAACCGGACGGTAATCTTTGATTCATGAAACAGTTGGTCGGGTTTGGTGAATTTCACCGTGCATCCCGGTTCAATCAGGCTCATCGAAGTGCGGAAGTGATCGTGAATCGGTGTACGCTTGAACAATCGCTGTTTCATACCTTTTCGTTTTCCCG
>ENA-OQDL01001627-OQDL01001627.1-human-gut-metagenome-genome-assembly--contig:-NODE-1627-length-10694-cov-2.231286_pt1 | contig 10694 bp, 14 predicted proteins | sample MGYA00242782_ERZ504609 | MGnify/ENA primary metagenome ERZ504609 (study PRJEB26092, sample SAMD00036320) | human gut metagenome | host: Homo sapiens | study: EMG produced TPA metagenomics assembly of... | reverse complement strand
CTATGGTTTATCCTCATGGCCCCTGCCTGCTGGAACAAATTTCAGCAAACACAGCTCCACTCTCGATATACTGCTGCCGGCATCGGCATTCGAGAAGTTCCTGCATATCTGGATAAAATACCTGCTGCTGCTTCCCCTATTCTGCAGTCTGCTGATAGCCTGCCTCAAAGGTCTGCTGTCCTTAAGCGGCAGCGAGTTCCTGCAGTATTTTGCAACGCACATCACGATGTTCCGGATACACAACACCCAGATACTGACCTATGTAATCCTGCATGCTTCCGCCTTCATCGGCTACTTCGCCTTCAGCCGGCAAGTCCTGCTGAAAAGTTTCACCATCTTTGTAGGCTCCATTGCCGTCTGCATAGGAATTGTAACTTTTGTGGCCTCCCTCATGCCCGAAGCCAGAGCGGACGGATACTGGATGGATAACATTGCCACATGGCCCCACACCAACTATCCGCTGTCGGCCGGTGCACAAGCCATCGTGACTTTCTGCAATTATGCGGCTCCTATCAGTGTGCTGCTCGGTTCATGGGCATCGAGCTACTTCCTGCTCAAAGAAAAACAACTGTAGCCTATGGACTTCAAGACCAACAAGCCGATATACCAGCAGATTGTAGACTTCTGTTTCAGCAAGATTCTCACCCGCGAATGGCGGGCGGAAGAGCGGGTGGTATCCGTGAGGGAGCTCTCCACACAACTGGCAGTGAACTCGCGCACCGTGTTGAAGGCCTATGAATACCTCCAGACGGAGGACATCATCTAACCCGGAACGGGGGAATTGGGGTTCTACCTCTCCAAAGATGCGGTGAAGAAAGTGATGCGAATACAGAAGAAAGAGATTTTTTGAAAACCAGCTTGCCGACATGTTCCGCAGCATGGAGCTGCTCGGCATCAGTATAGAAGAAATAACAGAACGATATAACAAACTTAAAAAAGACGGTTCATGAAGAGATACGCAAAGACTGCATTATGGATTACCTTCGGACTCCTCTTCGGACTTACGATTGTCAAAGTTTCGACACTGATGTACGAGATTTATTCCTTCATGCATTCCTGACTTTCATCGGACAGACGAGGAAAGTATAAACAACTGACATACAAGCCTCAACATCTTTCCTTAACGGAAGGAGTGGCTTTTGCATCCCTATCCAACAGTAACAGACTAATACAAACGATTATGAAAACCAAACATTTTTTTACTATTGCTTGCCCTCTCCGTACTCCGTACGCAGGCACAGAGCCTCTCCATCAAAGGACGCGTCACGGACACTTCGCAAGAGGCAATTATAGCCGCCAATGTGTCATTATGGACCATAGACTCTACTTTGGTGACCGGAGTAACCTCGGATGCACAAGGCAAGTTCACCCTCCATAAAATCAAGGCAGGCGATTACCGCCTTTCCATCTCCTTCATCGGCCTCCAAAGTGAAAACATACTGCTGAAACTGAATAAAAGCCTCGACCTGGGCGATGTACAGTTGCAGGAAGATGCCGTAAGCCTCGGTGAAGTGACGGTATCCGCCAGCAATGTGCTGCAGCGGGTAGACCGGCAAATTATCCTGCCTTCCGAAAGCCAGCTGAAACGCTCGTTCGGTGCCTACGACCTGCTGAACAATCTCGGCATTGCCCGTCTGCAAGTGGACAATCTGAGCAACAGCATGAGCGTCAGCGGTGGTGGGTCCGTACAAACCCGTATCAACGGCATTAAAGTGACAGACAAGGAGATAGCGGCCGTCAGAGCCAAAGACGTACTGCGTGTGGAGTTCATCGAAGACCCCGGCAAGCAGTACGGAGACGACGAGCTGGGCGCCGTAGTCAACATTATCCTGCGCCGCCGCGAAACGGGCGGTGTTGTGAACTTCCAACTCTCCGATTCGCCCCACACCCTATGGGGAGAGAATTTCCTGAGCGCGAAGTTCAATTACAAGAACTCCGAATGGGGCATCGACTACTTCAACAAGAACGGCAAGTATCACAGCCGCCTCGAATCCCACGAAACCTTCTATCTGGGCGACCGCACCATCGACCGCATCAAGGAAGGCATCGAAGACGAGTCGCCCTCTCTGAGCTTCATCAACAACCTGAATCTGACGTACAATCTGACGAAAGCGGACAAATATGTATTCAATGCCATCTTCCGTAACAACCTCAGCAATGCCCCCTACCAGAATGAACTGAACAAGATGTGGGCAGCGGGCAGCACGGAGTCCATCTATTCATACGTCAACAACCACACATCCAGCTACTCTCCGCGCTCGACCTTTACTTCCAGCATACCCTGCCCCATCAGCAGAGCATCCAGGTGAATGTAACGGGAACGCTCATCCATACCAAGAACAACCGGAAATACAAGGAGTACAAGGACGAGAACGCACCGCTGGCAGACATCCAGACATTGGTGGACGGTGACAAGCGCTCCGTCATCGGCGAAGCCATTTATGAAAAGAACTTCAAGGAGGTGAAGCTGAGCGGCGGTGTCCGCCACTATCAGATGCGGACGGAGAATGAGTATAAAGGTTCCAATCCCACCACTTCGAAGATGGACCAGTCGCAGACATCCGCTTTCTTCGAGGTGCAGGGCAAGGTAAAGGACTTCAGCTATGCGGGCAGCGTAGGCATGACACGTGCCTGGTTCAAGGAAAGCGAGGAAGAGCATGCTTACTATACCTTCACGCCCACCGTGCGGTTGAGCTATAATCTGAAGAAGGCGGGATTCCTGCGCTACCGGTTCAACATCAGTCCTGCCATACCGTCGCTCGGCTCGCTGACGGATGTAGAGCAGGCGATGGATACGATACAGATAGTCCGCGGCAACCCGTTACTGAAAACGTATCAACAGTTCACGAACTCCTTGTCTTACAGCTATTCGAAGAAGCAATTCAACGCCAATCTGAGCGTGCGCCACCAGTATTATGACAATCCCATCATGGAAAGCATCTTCGTGGAGGACGGCAAACTGATACTGAAAGATGAAAACCAGCGGTCGTTCCAAAGCCTGAATGCGGAACTGATGGTCGGCATTAACGGCGCTACGCTGTTCGGGCTGAAGGATTTCCTGACGCTTTATGCTTCGGGAGGATATACGCGCAGTTGGTCGGAAGGTTTGAACTATAGCCATATGTACGATGAATTCTATTACAGCGTGATGGCGCAAGTGCAATATAAAGACTTCTCGCTGCTCGGGCAGTTCCGGAAAGTGCAGAACAATTTCTTCGGCGAAACCATCAAGAAGAACGAAAACCAGACGGCATTCATGGCAATGTACACCCGGCGGAACCTTCAGGCGGGAATCGGCATTATGTTTCCTTTCACCAATAACTATAAGGTGGGAAAAGAAAGAATCAGTGAAGTGGCTCCTTTCCGTTCCGAAACATTCGTCAGGGAGACGGGACAGATGGTCGTACTGCGCATGGGCTATACATTCGAGTTCGGACGCAAGCACAAGGCAGGCAACAAGGGGCTGAACAACAGTGATACGGACAGCGGCATCATCAATATGCAGCGATAACCCATTTCCTCTGTGAAGAGGAAGCCCAACGGAGAGTGGCGGAATTATACGTTATTTTGCTTCATGTATGATTAATTACCTGACCGCCACCTCTCCTGCGGGTATCTCTGTTTAGCGGATGATGGTCACCGTACCTTCCTTCACCTTTTTCTCCTTCACCGGAGCATCGGCGGGAGCATATCCCAGGGCTGCGCAGCCATATACCTTATGGCTCTCGGGTACACCCAGCTTTGTCAAGAAAGCGCGGACATCGGGGTCGTCGCAGGTCTGCCCCAACTGGTTAATCCAGCAGGAACCGATGCCGAGGGACTTGGCTGCAAGGAAAATGTTCTCCAAGGTGCAAGCGCAATCCATAGCAGCCCACCATTGGGTAGGCTCGTTGGAGACAATGACCAGCGTGGGGGCATGATAGTAGCAGCAATAAGTCTGGCTATGTCCACGTTCCCGTGTATGAGGGTCGTCACTCTTGGCAAAGGCGCCTTTGATTTTATCATTCAACTCTTTCAGTACTTCCTTATTCTGAATGGCAGTGAAGTGCCACGTCTCCAAATGCATACCGTTGGGGGCATAAGTAGCCGCCTCAAGGATAAGATTCAAATCTTCTGCGGAAACCTGCTGTTCCATATAGGCACGGACGCTACGGCGTGCCTTGATAGTTTGTAATGTCTCGTTCATTTGTTTAATTGAGAATTGATAGTTGATTATTGATAATGCAAATCGGTGCGTATTCAGTAGGGCTGTTTCATCGTTTCACCAGTCCAATCTTCACATTCAGCTTGAAGTACCAGACGCCGTTCTCGCGCTCCAAGAAGCCGTATTTATCTTTCTCTACGGCACCTTTCTCCAAACGCGTGTTCTGATAAAGGAAGTCTGCAAAGACCTGCGGACGGGATTTGTGGTAGCAGAGTATCTGCCCGTTGCCGTCCGTCAGGAAGATGCCTTCGACGGCAGAGTCCGTACCGTTATAAATTTTGGCAGGGCGCATGCCGAGGGCAAGCGCCAGCAAGAACTGCTTCATCTTGAACTCGTAGAAGCGGTGCTTGTTTATCAACTCGTCCTTTATCTTCAGCGGATTCATCTCCTTGATGCGCTCCGTCAATTCGCTGATGCGGGTGATGCCGTCCAAGTGCATCAAGCGTACCATCTCGGCAAGCATGCGGGGGAAGTGGAGGTCTATCATCAGCAAGTTGCAGCGGAACACGCGGTCGGCAACGTCGGCATACTTCAGCACGCCGCCCAGTCGCTCAATCATCATCATGCGTTCTGCTACTTCCGTAGAAGATTCCGGCAGGGCATTCACCTTGTTCACCGTGGGCACGGCAAACTTGACACCGCTTTGCTCCAGCTTCAGATTCGCCGTGCGCCCTCCGTCCAGCAACGGATTCATCGGGGTAAGGCGACAACGGACATTGAAGCCCGTTAGCGGAGCTTCGGGATGCCAGAAAGCTACGGAGAAATCGGTACGGTCCTCCGTCTTTGCTTCCAGGTCGAAGATATTGACAGCATCCAGGAAAGCTTCCAAGCCTTCAGTCACTTCCACTTCCTCGCCCGAAACGTTCTTCAACAGATGCAGAACCAACTCTGCCGCATCACCAAAGTCTTCGCGGGGGAAACGCAGTTCCTCCTTCTCGCCCGGAACAAACGAACCGTCCTTCCCGGTAGTTCCGCTGACAACGCGCACTTCCTGCGCTTCGATATAGTAACGGCGCGTACCGTCATGCTCTTCCCTCTGTATCAAGGCAACGGGCCAGCGCAGGGTTTCGTCTTTTTCAGCTTTCGGTGTGCCCAATGACACGGCTCCATCCGCCAGCAGGCGAAAGAAGGTGTAGAGCTCACCCAGTTCTCTTTTTGTTGCACTAAATGCCATAAACTTTCTTTTGTTTAAAGGAGGGAGTCAGCCTTTCATAAGGAGTGATGCCGTTTCCGCAAAGAAAACAGTCTGTTCCGAAGGACAAAACAACTTGTTCCGTTAAAGGAAACGAACAACTTCCCTATTAAAAGGGGCTCTTATCCCATTTGTTGTATTATTCAAACCTCAATGTTTCTACTTTCTCCAACCGTGCCCGCAACTTCGGCATCATGGACTGACGGATGCGGAGCGTCATACGGCAGTCCATATCATACGACTGTTCCAGAATTTCCGGCTCCTCCTCCTTCACCACCCGCATCACATCGTTCATGAAGGGGTATTCGAAGAGGAAAGTCACCGCCTCATCTACCGTCTTTTCAATGATGGTGGCAGCGGCAATGGCTTCGGCGGCAGCAGCCTTATAAGCTACAATCAGTCCACTCGTACCCAACTTGATACCGCCGAAGTAGCGCACTACGATGACGAGAATATCCGTCAGTTCGTTGGAATTGATTTGTCCCAGAATCGGCTTGCCTGCCGTACCCGATGGCTCGCCGTTGTCGTTGGCACGGAAGTCCTTCCGCTCATGGCCCAACATGTAGGCGTAACACACGTGGCGGGCATCGTAGTATTTCTTCTGATAAGTTTCCAGATGCGCCTTCACCTCCTCTACTGTACGCACCGGCAGGGCAATAGCAATGAACTTGCTGCGCTTTTCAGTGTAAATGCCCTCGGAAGGGGCAACGATGGTTTTATACGTATCTTCGCTCATGCTGCAAAGATAATGCAAACCGAAGAGAGAACTTTCATGCTTGTATGAAAAAGAAATGAAATTTTGTATATACCTTTGTAATTGTACAACTTGTCATCCGAAGCATGACGAAATTATAAAAGACCGCATTTATGAAAAAGATAGTGATTGCCCTTGATTCCTTTAAAGGATGTCTCACCTCGGCAGAAGCCGGAGAAGCTGCCGCCCAAGGGGTACATGCCGCATGTCCCGAATGCCGGACCATCGTGCTCCCCGTGGCCGACGGTGGAGAAGGCATGCTCGACGTCCTGCTTGCAGCCAGTAACGGAAAACGTATCACCGTCCGTGCCCACGACCCGTTGATGCAACCGTGCGATGCCAGTTACGGCATCTCCGGAGACGGCAATACCGCATTCGTAGAAATGGCTGCCATCAGCGGCCTGCCACTGGTTCCTGCCGACAAAAGGAATCCGATGAAAACCACCACCTTCGGAACGGGCGAACTGATACGCGATGCCCTGGAACGGGGATGCCTCCGTTTCGTCATCGGACTTGGAGGGAGCGCCACGAACGATGCCGGTCTGGGAATGCTGCAAGCATTGGGATTCCGTTTCTTCGATAAAGAAGGACACGAAGTGGGAAGCATGAAAAAAAGGCATCGCCCTATGCGGTGCCCTTCTATCGGCAATCAGCTCCATAGACAGCTCTTCTGCCCATCCCGCACTGAAAAAGGCATGTTTCACGGCGGCGTGTGATGTACGCAATCCTTTCTTCGGTCCCAATGGAGCAGCCCACGTATTCGCTCCCCAAAAAGGAGCAGACGCGGATATGGTGAAGGAACTGGATATTGCCATGCAGCATCTTTCAGACGTCATATTCCACACTACCGGCAAAGACGTATCCTTGCATCCCGGTGCCGGTGCGGCAGGCGGTATGGGGGGCGGTCTCCACGCATTTCTGGATGCACAGTTGAAACCCGGCATAGAGCTTCTTTTGGAAACTCTGGACTTTGCAGAAAAGATTAAGGATGCCGACCTCCTCATCACCGGAGAAGGGAAATCGGACCGGCAGACTCTTATGGGGAAAGTACCTTCGGGCATCTTGCAGGAAGCAAGGAGGCAACATATTCCCGTCATCCTGCTGGCAGGAGCGATAGAGGATGCCGGGATACTGAATGCAGCCGGATTCCGGGGCGTATTCTCCATTACCCCCTCTCCCATCTCTTTGGAGCAGGCCATGCAACCCGAGTTTGCTCAAGAAAATATCCAAAGGACAGTGGAGCAAATTTGCCGGATTTTCTTTTAACTCCCTCTAACTCCTTTAACATACCGATAGCACCAGATACCGACCACGTCGGCAATCAGCCAGCCGATGGGGATGGACCACCAGATGCCTGTCACCCCAATCTCAGGTATCGAAGCAAGCCAGTAAGAAAGAACTACACGGGTGCCCAGCGACAGCACGGTCAGCACAACAGACATGCCCGGCATACGGATGGCCCGGTAGTATCCGTACAGCAAAAACAAGATACCGATGCCACAGTAGAAAGCACCTTCAATGCGTAGGTACGCCACTCCCACCGCAATAATCTCCGTTTCGTCCGGACGGACAAAGATAAGTATCAACGGTTTGGCAAAGATGAAAACCAATACGGACACAAGGAGCGAAAAAACAACAGCCGTGACAAATGCACTGCGAACACCCCGGTGGATACGGTCGTAACGTCCGGCCCCGAAGTTCTGTGCAATAAAGGTGGAAAAGGCGTTCCCAAATTCCTGCACGGGCATATAGGCGAAAGAGTCAATCTTCACAGCTGCCGCAAAAGCTGCCATTACCGCTGTTCCAAAGCTGTTGACAAGTCCCTGTACCATCAGGATTCCCAGATTCATCACCGACTGTTGGATGCAAGTCAGTGTAGAGAAGGAAGCTATTTCCTTCAAGCAAGTACGGTCAAAACACATATCTTCATGATGCCATCGCAGTTCCGGACGCCTTCTGTAAGTATAAATGATGATGCCCAGAGCAGCTACTCCTTGAGCGAGGACAGTGGCCGCAGCCGCACCCTGAATCCCCAATCCAGTTGTAGGATAAAAACAAGTCGAGCGCTATATTCAGAACGACAGAAACTGCCAGAAACCAAAGCGGAGTGACAGAATCCCCTACTGCACGCAGCAGAGATGCGTAGAAGTTATAGATAAAGGTGAAAACTATACCGCAGAAGATTATCCACAAGTAGCTGCGCATCATGCCGTATATGTCTTGCGGGACCTGCAACAGCCGGAGAATAGGGTCGAGCCAGATAAAAACGGCTACATTCAGTATCAATGTCACGATACCTATCAGTACAAACGAACTGAATATGCTACGACGCAGTGCTACATGGTTTCCGGCACCATAATGTAAAGAGAACACAGTGCCACTGCCCATCGCCAGTCCCAGCAAAACGGATATAAGGAAAACCATCAATGTGTATGCCGAACCGACCGCCGCCAACGCCCCTGCACCAATGCATTGGCCTACAATGAGCGTATCTGCAATGTTGTAGCATTGCTGCAAAAAAGACCCTACCATCATGGGTAGGGTAAAATGTAATAAAGTACCGGTTATGCCTCCTTGAGTGAGGTCTCCTTTCCGTAGCATCCTGCTTTTGTTTTTAAGAGTTTCATTTCCGGGTACAAAGATACAAAACCCTCCAACAAATCATCTGGACTCGACGAAGAAAGAGGCATGTAATAAAAAAAGCAGAGGGTTAACCTCTGCTCTCCATACTGTTTTTGTCAGGATTCAGAATCTTTACGACCTGACGAACATCTCTCTTGTCTGCATTACCGTAAAGGCCAATCTGTTGTCCGGGTACTGTTCCCTTTTCATGTTCTGCCTGGGACAATGCTACTTTCGGGTCAATATGCCCTGCTTTCTTATCTATATTCATACCTATTGAGTTTTTCTAAATTCTTATATGAGAACAAGATAAAAAAGCAAATTGTTCAGCAGTGTCACGAGATATTTAGTAATTCCACTTCAAATATCAGTGTGGAATACGCCGGAATGGGTCCACTGGTACGTGTACCGTATCCCATGGTGTAAGGGATATATACAATCCAACGACTTCCGGGATGCATTCGTAGCAAGGCAATCTGCCAGCCCTCAATCACTTCATTCAGACGAAAAGCCTCCGGACACTTCCGTTTCCACGAATTATCGAACTCACGCCCATTGATAAGAGTGCCTTTATAATGCACAGATACTACACTGTTGAGACGTGGTGTCGGACCGTCTCTGCCTTCCTCCAATACCCGATAAAGTATGCCGCAAGGCAATTCCTTGATTCCTTCTGCCGTACGCAACTGTTCCAGAAACTGTTCGTTCTGCAATTTATATTCTTCTTTTCTACCCATATTGACTTTTCAATACTTTACAATAATTTGTGCACTGCTTTCTTGCAGTTCCGCATATCCTTTTCCGTCAGCTCAGGATGCTTCTTAGTACCTCCCCTCTCAATGGTTTTCACAATCTTGAAACCACTCCATTTCAGAATCTCCCTGAAAGCTTTCACCACACCGTGCGTCTGATTATAGAGAATATTGAAAGGATAAGGGGTAGTACAAGTGCTTACCACAATCGCTTTCTTGCCCTTATGAAGCGGAAGGGGCATCCCCCAAGAGTTCTCCCCCATCATACCGTAAACCATACGGTCGAAAAGCACTTTCACTTCTCCCGGCATGTTTCCCCAATAGCAAGGGGCACCGATTATCACTGCATCGGCTTCTTTCATAGACTGCAACACTCTCTGTGCCCCATCCTCGGGCAGACAACACTTCAATGAACTGCGACACTTCATGCAACCGATGCAGGGATGTACCTGCAACTGTGGAACGTCTATATAAACTGTTCCAACTCCGCAGCCTTCAAGTTCCTGCTTCATCAGCTCCAACATTTTCGACATGTTGCCATGACGACGAGGACTACCGTTAAGAATCAATACCTTCATTGCATACTCTTAATTTTTCAGCAAAGGTCGGCATTTTCTACATAATAACCTTATTATTCTGTTTTAATCCGAAAAAAAAAGGGGGATGTCTTTTAGTGGAAGACATCCCCGTTTCAGTTTATATCAATTCATTTAGTCCAGTTTATGAATCACCAACCCCGAACGCAACTTCGGCTCAAACCAAGTTGTCTTGGGAGGCATGATGTTGCCCGTATCGGCGATGTCCATCAGCTGCTTCATGGAAACGGGATAAGAGGGCCAATGCCACTTTCATCTCACCACTGTCCACCCGCTTCTTCAACTCTCCCAGACCACGGATGCCGCCTACAAAGTCAATACGCTTGTCGGAACGGAGGTCTTTGATGCCGAGCACTTCATCCAGTATCAGATTGGAGGAGATGGTTACATCCAGTACTCCAATGGGGTCGTTATCATTATAAGTACCCGGTTTGGCAGTAAGGCTGTACCACTTCCGTTCAAATAGAGGGAGAAGTTATGCAGTTCGGACGGCTTATAGATGTCCTCACCTTTCTCCTCCACGATGAAATTCTTGCCCACAGCAGCCAGAAACTCTTCGGGAGTCATGCCGTTC
>ENA-OQDL01001626-OQDL01001626.1-human-gut-metagenome-genome-assembly--contig:-NODE-1626-length-10707-cov-3.052930_pt1 | contig 10707 bp, 7 predicted proteins | sample MGYA00242782_ERZ504609 | MGnify/ENA primary metagenome ERZ504609 (study PRJEB26092, sample SAMD00036320) | human gut metagenome | host: Homo sapiens | study: EMG produced TPA metagenomics assembly of... | reverse complement strand
ATTATGACCGTGTATATAATCTGGGATATTTCTTCGACGGGGGAACCTTGATGGATGAGCAAAATGTGCTGACTTCGGAGTGGGGAGAGTATAATCCCGGTACTAAACAGTCTGTCTTCAATTATAACCAACTGACAGTCTTATCCGAAGCCGGACCGGAAATAGAAGCTGCATCCACCCTCCTGGACCGGACCTTTAATGATATTGGTTATACCAGTCTATATGCCTTTTCCGGAGGATATCAGGTTAGCATCAGCCCCTGGCCGGAAGGTCCCCAGCATATCCTTCAGACTGACAGAGAATTTACTCAGGCTACGGCGACAATACTCTGGACGGATCCCTATGCAGGACATATACTCAGCTCCATGCTGCGCATTATCTTTTCACAGGCCATTCTCAACCGGGAAGCTGTTTCCATCCATGCTTCTGCTGTATATACAGACGGGATGGGCTACCTCTTCCTGGGGAAAAGCGGTACCGGGAAAAGTACACATGCAGCCCTGTGGACTTCCGTCTTACCCAATTGCGAACTGCTGAACGACGATAACCCCACCCTCCGCCTTCAAGACGGTCAGGTGCTGGTTTATGGCACTCCGTGGAGCGGGAAAACCCCGTGTTATAAAAACCGGCATTTTCCCGTGGGTGGAATCGTGCGTCTGAAACAGGCACCGGCCAACCGCTTCCACAGCCATCAGGATACGGAAGCCTTTATCGACCTGCTTCCCGGGTGCTCGGCCATCCGGCAGGATTCACACCTTTACGGGCAGCTGTGTGACACCCTGATACAAATCGCAACCCGCGTTCCGGTAGGCATGCTGGAATGTCGGCCTGACCGTGAGGCTGCTCAATTATGCCACCATGAAATCAACCGAATTAATCAATCTTATTAAACATAACTCATGAACAAAACATTCGTTTTTTTAAGCCTGATGATTGCCTTGCTGTTCTCGTCGTGTGCGTCACGCAAGGATTTCGTCTACCTGTCTGACATGCAGATGGGTGAAAAATATCCTTTCGATCCGAACCATGAAGTAGTCGTGCAAAGCGGTGACCGCCTGGGCATCACGGTAAGCTGTAAGAATCCGGAACTTGCCATCCCGTTCAATATTCAGGGAGGAAATTTCCAGATAGACCGCAACGGCAATGTCTCGGCATCCGATGCCTCAGGGAGCAAGGAAAAAGGTTATTTTGTCGATGTGGAAGGCAACATTGACTTCCCCATTCTCGGAAAACTTCATGTAGACGGAATGTCTGTCAGCCAGGTAAAATCGCTGATTGAGAATCAGATCAAGGCAAGCAACTACATCAAGGATCCCCTTGTCACCATTGATGTCCTGAACTTCAAATACACCGTACTGGGAGCCGTAGGACGCAACGGAACCTTTACCTGCGACGGTGACCGCATCACGTTGCTGGAAGCAATTGCCAATGCCGGAGACCTGACTGCCAAAGCCCGGATCAACCGCGTGACCGTGATCCGTGAAAAATGGCCAACGAACGCCAGATGTTCGTTCATGAACCTGCGCAGCAAGGATATCTTTGACTCTCCCTGCTTCTACCTGCAGCAAAATGACATCGTCTATGTAGAACCGAAGTATCGCAAGAAAGACAACGAAGACCGCGGCTTCCAGGTCGTAACCGTCCTGCTCTCTCTTGTGACAACCGTCTGCTCGCTGATGTGGGCTCTTAAATAACAATAACCAGACTTTCAAACGACATGCAGACAAATCCATCCTCTGTAAACAAGAATGAGCAGAGCCTCAACGTACTGGACCTGCTCATGTACCTGACTTCCAAATGGAAGTGGTTTCTTTTTTCCATACTGATATGCGGCGGTATCGCCTGGTATCAATATGCCAGTTCACCCAAAGTTTATTTCGGAAAAACAACCGTGATCATCAAAGATCCTTCGAACAAGACTTCAACTGCCGGACTGGACCGTTACGACAATTTCATCAACAAAGTGAACGTGGCTAACGAAATCCTGCAGTTCCGTTCCAAGAAACTGATGCGGGAAGTGGTACAGCGTGTTCATGCCGACATCAGTTACCAGAAGAAAAGCGGCCTTCACTACGACGAACTGTATACACAGTCTCCGGTAAATGTCAGCTTCCCCGATGCGCTTCCGGAACAATACCTTGGCTTTACCGTAACCATACAGGACAGTACCACTGTACTGTTGTCTGATTTTATCCGGGAAGAGGAAAAGTCCGAATACCAGGTCCGGCTGAACGACACCCTGTCACTTCGCAGCGGAAATCTGGTGATTACCCCGACCAATTTCTTCAGCAAGGCCTGGACCAATGTTCCCATCAAGGTACGGAAACAGCCTCTTGACGGTGTAGCTGCCCGCTATCAGGGAAATCTGGGTATCCGTCAGGAAGAAGACGAATCGTCTATCCTCACGCTCTCGCTGAAAGACAACTCCCCCAAACGGGCCGAAGACATCCTCAATACCCTGATCAACGTCTACAACGAAGAAGCCATTAAGGACAAGAATCAGGTAGCCATCAACACCGCCAACTTCATCAATGACCGTCTGATCATTATCAGTCAGGAACTGGGCGATGTTGAATCAGATCTGGAATCCTTCAAGCGCGACAATCAGGTGGTAGACATTGCTTCCTCGGCCAGCATGTACATGAGTGAATCGCAGAAATACAATGCTGACGCCCTGGAACTGGAAACCCAGTTGCGCCTGGCCAGGTATATCAAGGAATATCTCACCGACCCCAAGAAAGAAACAGACCTGATCCCGGCCAATACAGGTATCAGCGACATGAACATTGAGACCCAGATCACGGCCTACAATGCCACCAAGCTGAAACGCGACCGGCTGATCAGCGACAGCAGTGACAAGAACCCCGTAGTGGAAGAACTGAACAACACACTGCACGCCATGAAGCAAAGCATCATCCGTGCCGTCGACAATATGATTGTCAGCATCAACGTGAAGCGCAACGATGCACAAAGCCGCGAACAGCGTGCACAAAGCCGGGTGGCTGCCATCCCGACCAAGCAGCGCCAGATGCTTTCCATCGAGCGCCAGCAAAAGATCAAGGAAGCTCTTTACCTCTTCCTGCTTAACCGCCGCGAAGAAAATGCTTTGTCACAGGCCATGGCCGACAACAATGCCCGGGTCATTGACAGTGCAGAAAGTACCAGTTTCCCGATTTCCCCGAACCGGAACCGCATTCTTCTGCTCGGTGTCCTTATCGGTATTGCCCTGCCGGGAGCCGCCTTCCTCCTCATTCTGTTCATGGATACCCGCGTTCACAGCCGCAAGGATCTGGAGAAAGCAGTCAGTGTACCCTACCTGGGTGAAATACCGCTCGACAAGTCCATCCAGAAACATCACGACAAGAATGCACCCACTGTCCGGGAACAGGGTGATGACATCGTGTCGGAAGCTTTCCGCATCCTGCGTACCAATATGGCCTTCCTCTCCCGGAAAGACAACCCTGTGCAGGTCATCACCTTCACCTCATTCAACGTAGGTGCCGGAAAGACCTTCATTGCCCGCAATCTTTCCATGAGTCTGGCTTACACCAAAAAGCGCGTGATCATGATCGACCTGGATATCCGCAAGGGAACCCTGAGCCGCCACTATGGACATCACCATGTGGGTATTACCAACTATTTGTCCGATTCCACCATCCGCGTAGATGACATCATCCAGCACCGGGAAGACTTCGACCTGATTGCCTCAGGAACCGTTGCTCCCAATCCGGCCGAACTGCTGATGGATGAACGTCTGGACGAGCTGATCCGGGAACTTCGTACCCGCTACGATTACATCATCGCCGATAATGTTCCGGTAGGTATCATTGCCGATGCCACCATTGCCAACCGTATTGCCGACCTGACCATCTTTGTAGTGCGTGCAGGCAAACTGGACCGTCGTCAGCTGCCTGACATCGAGCAACTCTATCAGGAAAAGAAACTGAAGAACATGGCTCTGGTACTGAACGGTGCAGATCCGGAACGTCACGGATATGGATATGGCTACGGATATGGTTATGGTTACGGCTATGGCTATAAATACGGATATAAAAATCATTCAAAATAACAACTAAAAAACGGAGGTAAAACTAGAAAGAGAAAAGACAGAAAAGACAAAACAGTTTCATGTAAACTAAGAAAAAAGAAGTGAGAGTATTAACTAAAAACTAAAAAGAAAACAATAGTATGAAAACTCAAAAAAAGTATGAAGCTCCACAAACCCAACATGCGGAAGTGGAGTTGGAGCAAGGATTTATGTCTGCTTCGGTGTTTGAAGGTGGAAAGGAGAATGCCGATGGTGTGACCATTGAAAAGCATGGATTTGCCGATCCTGAAAAAGCATGGGAAGGCGATTATTCTGATCCAAACAATGGTGGTGGTTGGGATTAATTTATTAAAGTATTAATAAAAACGTGCAGTAATGAAAAAAAGTATATTTTATATAGGAATTACTTGGATTGCCATGTTGTGCAGTTGTTCTGAAGAAATTGATAACGGAACAGCGAAAAAATCCTGTACAGGAAGGTGAAGAAATTTTGTTTGGCTCTTCCTTATCCGATGAGGCTGAATCAAGAACTGTTTATGGTAGTCGTGATGAAAATGGTGTAGCAGTGCATTGGGTTGATGGTGATGAGGTTGCTATATTCTGTAAGGAAACATCTCAGCCTGCTAATCATTTGGTGAATTATAAAATAAAACCAAGTGCAGGTGATCCTTCCAAAGCCAGTGAAGTGATGAAGGTTGATCCTAATGCAGCTGGTCTGCAATGGGGCAGTGAAGATTTGCACCATTTTTATGCGTTTTATCCGGCAAATGCTGTACATGGCGCAGAATCAGATGACCAGCAGGGAACGATTTCTGCCAGCATTCCGGTGAACCAGCAGCCTGCCGGATGGCGTACAGGTCCTATTGTATCTCAAGACGAGAGCGTGAATGGTCGCACTACAACTTTTGCCTTGCCAAATATGGATTATGCATATATGTATGCATACAATGCTGTAGATAAAAAGACTGTTGAATCTGGTAGCGGTACAATATGGCTTCAGTTCCATAATTTAGTTACTGTACTTGATATTACGATACCAGCTCCTGAAGATGGCTCTGATGTTATTGTTACAGATGTTACAGTAAGGACAGTGGATGGTAGCAACACTGTATTGACAGGTGATTTTGAATGTTATATTCGTGGAGCAGGAGAAACTACTACACCTGCATGTGAACCTGTTGGTGATATGGGACAGGTTAGAAATGTAGTGAATATTCCCTGCTTTGATCAAAAAATCGGGGAAATTTATAACATTGGGAGATGACGAGGATTTCCTGAATGTGAAAGCATATATTATCCCTGATAACGTAAATGACGCAATTCAGCCTCGTACGCTTCAGATTTCGGTTAGTACTTTGAACGGAGGAGAGAAAAAACGTACCTTGACTACAGCTTCAATTGTACCGCATAAGATAAACCGTGTGCTTTTGCCGGCTGTTGTACCTGGAGGTACTAACTATTGGATGAGTGATCTTGATCCGAATATTTATGTGTCTGAGCTATCTATTCCGGGTAGTAAGTTCTCTGTATTGACTCGCGAAAATGGTGCAAAAAAAGTTTATCAGACAGCAACAATTGATAAGCAGTTCGAGGACGGTGTTCGTGCATTATCTTCCAGACTGCTACAATAGGGCATTGGGGATTTGGCTTCCAATACGATAGATTTTCTGTAGTGTGTGAAACCAGAGACAAAGAGGTCATGAAATTAAGTGATGCCATCGCTAAAATAGCTTCCCATCTTAAGGCTTGTGAAGATGCTGGCAAAGAGAATGAGTTTGCTTTTGTGATGTTGACTTATTCTTATGGAGATACACCTCTCTCTACAAATAATGAACAGTATTGGATTGAAAAGCTCCGTGATGAAGTGAAAAGCATTTCTGGTACCGCAGCTAACCGTATTTATACTGATGAAGTAACAGCTAATACTACCATTGATGATGTAAAGGGCAAGATTATTTTGAAGGCCAACTATAACTCTCGAGATATGATTAGTGATTATGGTAGTACTACTGCTCCTATCATGTTTACTTGGTGGAAGGGTCCGTATGGTCCTCGTATAAATGAGGAGGATCCAAATAGCGATTATTATCAGGATTTGAATGGTGGTATGCCTATGGATTGGGGTAAACCGGTATGGTATTTGAGTTCACCGGCTAAATTACGCTGGTATTATCAGGAGGTAACTAATGTAGGAAGTGGTCAGGATGCAACCAGTGCGGAGAAAAAGACATTTATCACGAACCTGTTTACAAAGAGTGTTGATTTGTATAAGAAAGATAAAGCTCACAAAACATGGTTTATGAACGACCTTGGAGGATATTATTCGGACAATGGAGAAATCAATAATAGGGGTACAGGTATTGAGGCTTTGGCTATAGATATGAATAACTTGGGTATTGAGCAACTTCAGAAGAGAACCGAGAATGCCGGATTAGGATTGATTTTCATGAACTTTGCGGATAAACAGTCTACTTCTGGTGCTAAGTATAAGAGCGACATGTTGATTCAGACTATCATCATGAACAACAGAAAGTTCCAGTTGCGTAAGAAATCAGCTACTACGACAAATTACAATGCCAGCTACAAGAGTGGCGGCAATGCAGTAGGTTGGGATGAATAATGCGTACTGAATATAAAGGTACTTCACGGTTATCATTGCCGTGAAGTACCTTTTTGTAAAATAAGAAAGAAAACTCAAGAACAATAAATGAAAAACAACTTCATACTTTACGCTATTTTGTCCTGCAGCATGTTAGGATTAGAAGCTTGTAGGGAAGATTCTTTTGTGCAGGACGAAAGCAAGGGAAATGTGACGATTATCGGTCGTATGAACGGTGATGTACAAACACGCACTTGTGTGGACAATTCTTCACCCGACGATGTGGCCGGTATATTGTGGTCACCGAAAGATATCATTGGTGTATATGGTGACAAAGGCACAAAGAACGCTATGTTTGAATCTGCCAACACTGGCAATGTGGCCGAGGCTGAATTCAACGGTACGATGGCAGCGGGAGAATATCCCATATATGCCTACTATCCGTACAGCGCAAGCAATGCCGCAGCTGATGTGACCGCTCTGAAAGGTGATTTGAAACTGACACAGACTTTCGACATGACAACAGGCAAGCTGGAAGGTGACTATAAGGTGGGTACACCCACTTTCAAAACCTACGAAGGCAGATACGAGTTCGAGTTCGAACACCTGTTCTCTCTGCTCAAGTTCGACATCAACGCTACAGGAACGGCACTCGAAGGCGATGCGCTTGAAAGCATCATTCTGACTTTGCCTGAAGGCAGACGTCTGGGAGGCAAATTCACATTCGATGCCACATCAAAAGCCGTAACATGGACTGACGATGTGACCGGAACCAATGTACTGACAATGAACTGGAGTGACACTCCTGCCCTTGCCAGCGGAAAGAGCTATACAGGCTATATCACCTGTGCACCAGAAATACGCACCGGAGACCAGATAAAGATTACTATCCTGACACAGAAGTTCAAGGCTGAATTTACTCGTACAGCGCTGGTTGATTTTGCCGCGAACACCTCCTACACATTCCCGCTGTCGTTGGAGAACTATAAGAACGACATGGAGGTAACCAACCGTCCGGTATTTACATCGTTCTCTTTCGAGGCGAAGAATAATGCAGGTAAAATTTTGGACAAAAAGCTGACATTTGATGGCAGTGCCACAAGACCTGTTGACAATGTTGCAGAAGTATTGACAGTGGGTCGTGACTCAGTTATCGGATGTATTCCTTATCTGCATGATTTCAAGTTGAAACCTACATTTGCTGTAAGCGATGGCACAACCGTCAAAATAGACGGAATGGAGCAGACAAGTGGCGTAAGTGAAGTTGATTTCAGTAAGCCTGTGCTCTATACGCTTTCCAACGGAGAAGAAACAAGAACGTTTACCGTTGTTGTCACCAACTCCGGCCTGCCGGTGGTTGTGCTGACACAGAGTGGCGGCGGAAGTGAATCCTGGGAAGAAGCAGGTATTAACGTACGCTCTAAAGATGCCGACTGGGTAGAAACAGATAAAATGGCGGTATATAACGCTGATGGTTCTGTGGATATGAAAGAGGCGCTTTGCGGAATCCGTTTGCGTGGCAATTCCACACAGAAGTTTCCGAAAAAACCTTTTGCCATTAAATTGGTTAGTAAGGCATCTGTTTTAGGTATGCCAAAACATAAACGCTGGGTGCTTCTTGCCAACTGGATGGATCGTACTATGTTGCGCAATGCTGTAGCTTTTGAAGTAGCTCATCAAACAGAAAATGCATATGCCGATGGACTTGGATGGAATCCTCACGGATATAGTGTAGAAGTTGTGATGGACGGACGTCATGTCGGAAACTATTATCTGTGCGAGCAGATAAAGATTGACGGCGACCGTGTAGATATCAAAGACTGCATTGAAGACATCATAGGTGACGGCAATGCAAATCCGACGATGGCCGATTGCGGTTATCTGCTTGAATTTGACGACAACTATGACGAAGTGGACAAATTCCGTACTGCACGCGGTTTGCCGTGTATGTTCAAGGACGAGGTCACTAAGTATAGTGCCGATATCTTCAATCAGGTGAAGGCCAGAATAGAAGCAGTAGAATCCAATCTGGAGGCCGGAAACTATGAGGCTGCTTATAGTGATTTGGATATCAACTCGGTAATCGACTACTTCTTTATTCAGGAACTTACATTCAACGACGAATACAAACACCCGAAGAGTGTATATATGCTCATTGATGGTGACGGCAAACTGACTGCAGGTCCTGTTTGGGATTTTGACTGGCAGACATTTATCAATTACGATAAAGTGCAGGCCATGAACAATAAGTATGGCGGTACTTATGATTGCCGCAATACGAATGAATGGCTGTATGGTAAATCGAAGTTGGCAGAAAAGCCTTGGTGGCCTGGTAGCGATTACGATTATGTAAACGACCAGCCCTATATGTGGTATCCTCTCCTTTTCAAGGATGCAAATTTCCGTGCTAAGGTACAGGAACGCTGGGCTGTCATCTATCCGCAATTGCTGAGTGTAGTTGCCAAAATAGATGAATTTGCCGCCTTAAACAAGGTATCAGAGCAGTTCAATTATGCCATGTGGCCTCTTGTTGGTTTGAAAAATTCTGTAGGCTCAGCTTTCAACGGCGATGAAGATATGAGTTTCGACGAAGCAATTGCTACGATGAAACAGGCTTATACCGAGCGTCTGGAATGGATGAACTCCAGTATCACAAGCGGATTTTTCGTGACAGATGCGAAATAAACAAAAAACACATTAATCAAAACATAATGTTATGATGAAAAAATCAATCTTTGCAGCCCTTACCCTGGCAGCTGCAAGTCCTGCTCTGGCTCAGTCGGAGCAGACAACACAAAACGGTGATATCACGGAAAAAGTGGAATACACCGAAGACAAATATAAAGTGGAAACCAACCACTTCTGGGACAACTGGTTCATCACGGTGGGCGCAGGACCGCAGATGATGTTCGGAGACCATGACAAACAGGTCGGATTCGGCAAACGTATTTCGCCCTCTCTGGACATTGCTGTCGGCAAATGGTTTACTCCGGGCGTCGGAATGCGACTGATGTACAACGGTCTTTCTCTCCGGGGAGCTACCCGCTGGGGAGAAGCTCACTCCACCGGAGAACAGGTGCCTGACTGGGGCGATGGTATGTATTACTCCAAGTTCAAGTACTACAACGTACGGGCTGATGTGATGTTCAATCTGTCCAACCTGTTCTGCGGATACAAGGAGAAACGTATCTGGAACAGCAGTTTCTATGCAGGTGTGGGTTACATGCGTACCTGGGAAGCACCGACAGCCGGAAACATCACGCTGAGTGCAGGTTGGTTGAACTCCTTCCGCCTGTGTGATGCACTGGATGCAAAACATTGACTTGCGGGCTTCCATAGTGGATGACGCCATTGACGGGGAAATCGGAGGATCCAAATTCGATGGTCTGCTGGGAGCAACGGTCGGTCTGACTTACAAGTTCAAACGCCGCGGATGGGATCGCAGCAAGACGGTTACCCGTTATGACAATGCTGCCATCAATGACATGCGGGCTCAGTTGAACAAACTGACTGAAGAAAACGAACGTCTGCAGAAGGCCATTGCTGAAGGTAACCAGAAAGCAGCTGAAGTGGCTGTCAAGAAAGTTGCTTCCGGAAGCCTGATTGTCTTCGCCATGGGACAGAGTGAACTGTCAAACGAAGCACGTGTAAACCTGGGTATGCTGGCTGAAGTAATCAAGTCATCCGACTCGAATACGGTATATACCATCACCGGTTACTCGGATGCCGGTACCGGCAGCAAGAAGAGAAACGAACAGCTGAGCAAGGAACGTGCACAGGCTGTATTCGACTGCCTGACCAAAGAGTTCGGCGTTTCGGCTTCACAGCTTCGCATGGACTACAAGGGTGGAGTGGATAACATGTTCTACGATGATCCTCGTCTGAGCCGTGCCGTTATCACCCGTGGAGAATAATTCAGATTTTTAATTAAATCCTTAATTCCGCAACACTATTATAAATATAACTTTTTAAGTACCTGAGCAACAAAAAGTTGCCCAGGATTTTGCCGTGTCAGATTTTTCACTTATCTTAGTGTTGCAATTAGAAAACAAGCGAAAAT
>ENA-OQDL01001624-OQDL01001624.1-human-gut-metagenome-genome-assembly--contig:-NODE-1624-length-10717-cov-2.010009_pt1 | contig 10717 bp, 7 predicted proteins | sample MGYA00242782_ERZ504609 | MGnify/ENA primary metagenome ERZ504609 (study PRJEB26092, sample SAMD00036320) | human gut metagenome | host: Homo sapiens | study: EMG produced TPA metagenomics assembly of... | reverse complement strand
GTTCATGAATATTACGGAACTGCGGTATCTGGTAGCCATCATGAAATGGGGGTCGGTGTCAGCGGCGGCAAAGCAGCTGTACGCGGCGCAGCCAAATGTGAGCAAGGCGCTGAAGAACCTAGAAGAGGAATACGGGTTGCGCATTTTTGAGCGCTCCTCCACGGGCATGATCCCCACCGAGCAGGGCAAGCGGTTCATCCGGCAGGCGCAGCGGGTACTGCAGCAGGTGGACGAGCTGGCGCAGGAGGCGCATCAGCAGCGCAGCTGCGCCGAGCTGCGGGTGGTGCTGACCCATGCCACCTACGCCTCCTATGCGGCGGTGGATTTTTTGCAGCAGGCAGCCCGCAGCGAGCAGCTGCGGGTGCATATCCGGGAGAGCGGTGCCATTGAAGCTTTGGATTTTGTGCTGCGGCAGGGCTACCACATAGCGCTGCTGCGCTATGCCGCCGAGGACGAGGACTACTATCTGCGCTACTGCCAGCGCCACGGTCTGCGGCAGGAGCCTATCATGGAGTTTTCCTACCTGCTGCTCACCAGTCAGGACAGCCCGCTGGCGCGGCGGCAGGTGCGCGAGCTGGACGAGCTGAACGATTACATCGAGGTGCTGCACGGCGACACCCATCTGCCCGGGGAGGAGAGCACTGTTTCCCGCTGGGAGGTGAACCCCAACCGCCGCATCCATGTGTATGAGCGGTGCAGCCAGTTCTCTATTTTGCAAAAACCTGCCCACGGCCTATATGTGGTCGTCCCCTATGCCGCAGCGCGCGCTGGAGCAGTACCATCTGGCGCTGCATAATTGCCCGGCGCAGAAGCAGCAGATGCGGGACGTGCTGGTGTACCCGGAGCGGGAGCCTTTGCAGCCGGAGGAGCAGCTGTTTGTGCAGTTGCTGCACAAGCAGGCGGATGCCACCATCAAGGACAGCGGGTGGAAGAAGATTTGAAATGCGCGCCGTGTCTTCCGGGTTGCGGCACCCAGCATCCGCATCGTGCCTTGGGCGGCACTCGCGTCTTGCTGGCCGCTGCCCCAACAACTCCTCCCTGTTTCCGCCGCTGGCGGCGGTCGTCGTCGTTGCACTTTGGGCATAAAGAGCGGAAAGAATATTTTGTATTGCAGTTCCGAAACGCCTGCGGGCGTTTCGGAACTGCTTTTTTATGGGAGCGAAGCACCTACCCCCCCCGTATCGTGATTTTGCCCATAATTTTGCACCTTTTTTTGGCAGGTGCTGCCCGCAAAAGCGCTTTATTTCCTTGAATTTTGGCGCTATACTCAACTTGGCATTTTTGTCCGTTCCGGCTGTTCCGTTTGGGGGTATAGCCGGACAAATCAACCGACAAAGGAGAGGATATCATGAAAAAACGCATCGTGAGCATGATACTGGCACTCAGTATGGTGCTCTCCATTCTCCCGGTATCTGCATTTGCAGATGCAGGGGCAGGGCTTTCTTCCGCGGCGGCGGAAGAGACCAACAGCATCACTTACAGCTCGGAAGACGAGCATGAGGCTGTTGGTACGAACTCTGAAACAAAAAATCAGGTGGTCAAGATCAAGATCGGTACGAACGGTCTGCCCAAGGCAGCGTCCGGTACCGGCTGGAGCTTTGACGAAACTACCGGGCTGACCATCACCGGCGTTGCCATCACCGGCGTTGAAAATACAAATATAGAGTACATTCTGGACGGCCCGGTCAGCTGCGATGTGACCATCTGCAATGCCGCCGGTGTTACTGTGTATCTGTTGAATGGCGTGGTCACGCGCAAACTCCGTATCAACGCCGACAATATGTACGGCGTCTACGTTCTGGGCGGCAGCTACGCCGATGTGGAGCTGAATCTGGGCACCATTGACGGCGGCACCTACGATAAGCTGACCGAGAACGGCGGCAATGTCCGGGGCGGCTTTTTCCGCGATATCTCCGGCCTGAGCGCCAGAACGCAGCAGCAGGCACACCAGCTGCTGCTGCCGGAAAACTGCACCCTGAACGGCCGGAATGAAACCGGGGATATCTATATCATCAAGCCGTATAACTTTTCCGGTAAGGGGAACGATCTGGAGCTGGTAGTGGAAAGCGACACCGGCTGCGATGCATGGGCGGTAGTCTCTACCGGCGGCAGTGCCATGGCGCTGCCTGCAGGCACCCAAAACTACCCCTTCACATACTTTGGCTCTACGATTGCCACGGTCAGCATCAGCCATGACGGAAAAACGCTTTCCGCCAGCTTTAACATGATCCCAGCGCAGGACGACGCACCCATGAAGCTGGTTCCTGTGGTGCTTGGCACCACCACAGAACTGCACTTTAACAGTAAAGGGCAGCCCGACCTGAACGACGTGACCTATGTGGACAGTCTGGACGAGGACACGGACGCAAAGCTGCACCGTGTTTACATGGGCAACGGCTGGGGTTATGACTGCTACCCCAACGACAGCAGCAAGGAAAGCACTGTGCAGATCCTGAATCAGGGCGGCGCAGACTTCGACTTCAGCGCGCGGAGCGATGGCTCCATCAACTGCTATGTCGAGATCACCAATGCCAATGTTACCGGCGGTGAGTTTGGCAAAAACGGCCGACTGACGATCACCAGCGGTAAGATCAGCGGCGGCACCTTCCACAGTGTCAGCGCGGGCATCAGCTCGATCAACGGGAACGGTGCGGTCGAGATCACCGGCGGCACCTTCGATTCCCTGTTCTGCAATGGCTCGTGCTCTATCACCAATGCGGTGATCCAGAGCTGCAATTTCAATACCTATGGCAATAACACCTACACCATTTCGGATACGGTTCTGGGCGAGCTGCCTGACGGCATCCAGAAGCTGCTGGCCGATGGACAGCAGCTCAGCACGCTGGTGGTGCGCAACGGCGGTGTGACTGCGATGAACGGCAGAACTCTGCCGCTTTCCACCAATACCATCTATCTGGTGGGCGCAGGCAGCGCAGAGCTTACCCTGAACACCGATGTGCTGAGCATCAACGAGGCACCGGTCAGCAGCTACAACGCCAACACCTCTGCCGACGGCAAGGTGCTGCGCATTACCGGCAAGAATGACGGCGCAGAGATCTTTGTGAATAAGTCTACCGATCCAAGCGACCTCAAGCCCCTGCGCATTACCGAAGAGGGTCTGCCCGACCTGACCGGTGTGACCGGTGTGCCGATGAGCGGCGAGGGCATGACGGCTAACCTCTATGAGGGTCTGGGCTGGAAGTACGCCACCATGAAAGAGAACGGAAGGACACGCGCGGCTGCTCTACATCACCACCCCGGACGGCAACCCGGTGGATCTTGCTTCGGATACCATCAACCCCTACCATAAGGCCATTGCCGTGGAGCAGATCACTTTGGCAAATGTGACTGTCACCGGCATCGTGGCAGAGGGCTCTGTTGGTGCGGAGAACACCATCATTCAGGACGGCACCTTCCAGAAGGATGTCTACATGGATGCAAACAGCACCATCGCAGGCGGCAGCTTCTATGATGTCGTCCGCGCTTATGGTACGATCACCGGCGGCGCATTCAACGCTGTGGTCCAGCTGAACCAGAACAGCGAGGTCACCGGCGGTGTGTTCCACGATATCCAGCTGCCGAGCTATGCCACGGAGAAAACGGTCATCCAGAATGCCATGATCCTTGGCAGCCTGAAAACGGACGGCGACAGCAAGGCTGCTGTTTCCAATACGGTGAGCTGCGGCTATATTGAAAGCAAATACCTCGCCGCCGGTCAGCAGCAGAGCAAGCTGATGATGACGGACGGCACTGTGGAACGCCTCAACGACTATGCCGCAGCAACAGACGCGGTTTACCTTATCGGTAATGTCAAGGCAGAGATCCGCTTCAGCAATACAGTCACGAACATCAACGGTGCGGAAGCCAGCAATTACAACGAGGGCACCTCTGCCATTGACCGCTCGCTGAATATCACCGCCAAGAATGACGGCGAGCCTATTGTGGTGAACATGGCCGCCACCGGAAAGCTGCCCTTCTCTTCCCTGAGCAAGAGCGACTTTGACATCGACTGGAGCACGCTCGTCCCGGGCATTACCTGCAAAAAGGATGGCAGTGGGCAAATTGAGCCTCGTCTATGTGCGCACCTCCGACAACAAGGTGTTTGCAACCTACCCGCCGTATGACGAGTACGGCGTCTACAAGCAGCGCATCGTAGCGCAAGAGGGCGACAAGTACACAGAAGGCTCGCTTGATATCGGCGAGGTGGTACGCAAATATACCCCGAGCAGAGCCGACTTTGCGTATGACTCCAAGACCCAAACTGCAACCTATAACGGCAAGATGTATTTTGACGATGCCCCGCTGTATTCTATCCAGTATGTCTCGGAGGATGGCTCGTTCCCGTCTGTGACGAAGCCCACCAAGGCAGGCACTTACAGCGTTTACATCGTGGTGAATGATAGTGACCACTACGTTGGCAACCAGTACGAAGTGGGCACCTATACTGTGTCTGAGTCGAAGTACACCCTGACCGTGGACGACAAGTCTACCGAGCACGTTGCAGGTGAGAAGCTCAGCTTCACCGCAGCCGAGAAGGACGGTTACACCTTCACCGGTTGGGAAGTGACCGGTCTGCCCGCTGACGTGGACACCACTAAGGCGACCATCTCCTTCACGATGCCCGCAAATAACGTCACGCAGAAGGCACAGTACACCGAGAACGCTCCCAAGACCTATAAACTCGATGTCTCCGATGCAACGGTCACCCTGAAGGATGGCAGCGCTGTTGCCGACCTGAAGGCTGTGCCTGTGGGTACAGAGCTCAAGGCCACCGCAGACGAGGACACCGAGACCAGCGTGTTCAAGAACTGGAGCTGCACCGGTCTGGAGCTGACCGAGGAGCAGAGCACTGCCCATGTGCTGGAGTTCAAGATGCCCGCTCAGGATGTGAAACTGACTGCTGTGTTTGAAGTTCCTGCTACTCCCGATCCGGATCCCACTCCCGATCCTAAGCCGGACCCGGACCCCGATCCGGAGCCTACTCCCGATCCTAAGCCGGACCCGAACCCCGATCCGGATCCCACTCCTGATCCTAAGCCGGACCCGACTCCCGATCCGGAGCCTACTCCCGATCCTAAGCCGAACCCGAACCCCGACCCCACCCCCGCACCCGGCGGTGACAGTGACGGCGGCGGTGCAGCCATTGTGGCAGTAGCCGCTGTGGGCGGCGCAGCCATTGGCGTGGGTGCCTATATCGCAGGCACCACGGCCTACCTGAAGAGCGTCCTGCCCGAGGGCATGGCCATCCCCGCTAACCGCCAGCAGCTGGCAGTTGCACTGTGGACCGCCGCAGGCAAGCCTGCAACCCAGAGCACTGCACTGTTCAACGATGTGGCAGCAGATGCCGCAGAGCTGCAGGCTATCCGCTGGGTCGTGGATACCGGCCTGATGTCCGCACAGGACGGCAGCTTCAAGCCCGGCAGCCGCGTGGGCCGCATAGAAGTGATCCGCACTTGGAAGACCTACCAGCAGCGCGGCTAAAACCGCTGCCCCTTAACCCCTTATAACCCCGCAGGGACTGCTGCACAGCGCTGTGCGGCAGTCCCTTTTTTGCGTCCCAAAAGGGTGCGCAAGGGCTTTTTTGGGGTTTTTCAGGGCGATTCGATGCATTTCAGGGGCCATTCACGCAGAATTGCTCTACTTTTGCCGCCGTTCGTGGTATACTACAGGCACAGAGCAGTGCTCTGTTCAATATGCCATTCCCGTAATTCCTATAGAGCAGAAAACCGTCCGGCAACCGCAAACCGGGCGGTTTTCTGTTTTTTGCGGGTGCGTGTGGTGCACCGGGTCGTTTCAGCGCATTTGCGGGGCGATTCGTGCCCAAAACCGTCCAAAGAGGGCAAAACGTGGTACACTGGGTACAACAAAAAGCGCCCGGCTTGGAAGGGCGCTTGAGAAGGAGAGAATCTTATGCAAAAACGGCTCATCAGTATGGTTCTGGCGCTGAGCATGGCACTGACCGCAATGCCGCTGCCCGCCCTTGCCCAGAGCGCCCCGCCCGACACCGCCAGCGCCGCTGCACTGGCAGAGGAAAACGGCGGCACGGTCGAAAACAGCCAGAACACCCTGAAGCTGCCGGTGGAAAATACGGCCGGCTATGACGGCAATGCAGAGCCCTACCAGCCCATCATTGACGGCGGCGAGTGCACCGTTGTTTATAACGAGGGCGGCATCATTCAGAATAACCCCATCATCCACGCACTGGTGGCAAAGGATACCGAAGACCTGAACGGTGCTACGGATTACTACACCCTGAACTACACTGCACCGGAAGGTGCCGAGTACGCTAAAAAATACATCAACGGCATCAATGGCATGATGGAGGGTGTTTGGGACGCAGAAACCTCCACCCTCTACGTTGACACCGATCTGAACACCATCTCGGTCATCACGCATGCCCCCATCAAGAGTGTGAACGGCGTAGCTTATAGCGGCTCTGTGCGCTATGATACAGAGCGCTACACCAGCACCATCGACCTGCGCAAGTATAACATCCCGCAGACCCATATCCTTAACCTGAGCGCCACCGGCGAGGGCGCGGCAGAATTGCCGCCGGCAGACCCCGCAGACTTTGCCTTTGTCCTGCCCAACAACCTGACCTATGACGGCAGTCCCAAGGAAGTAACTGTTAAGAACACCAGCAATAAGGACTACGGTGATGTTACCGTGACCTACATGCAGAATGGCAAAGTGCTGGACGGCGCTCCCATTGAGCCGGGCGATTACAGCTATACTGTAACCGTCGCAGGCAGTGCACAGTATGCGGGTGGAACTGTTAAAACAGGCTCGTTCCGCATCATCGCCGAGACCACCCCGGAGGAGCCGCCAGAGCAGCCGCCGCAGGGGGACAGCACCGAGTTCAGCCCGCTGCAAACGGTGGCCATCGTAGCCGGTACAACGGCGTGGTTTGCAGGCAGCGCAGTAATGGGCTATGAGGCTGTTACTTACAGCATCCTTGCAGACCTGCTGCCCAAGGGCACGCCCATCCCGCGCACCCGGGAACAGCTGGCCGTGCTGCTGTGGAGCACCGCAGGCAAGCCCGAACCCGCTGCACCCGCTGTTTACAGCGATGTAGCGGAGCCGGATACCGCCAAGGCAGCCCGCTGGGCTGTGGAGGCCGGGCTGCTGCCCGACATGGGTGAGGGCGCCTTTACGCCCGGCAAGCGTGTGACCAAGGTACAGGTCATCCGCGCATGGAACCGGCTGAAAAAGCTGGGTCTGGCGAAATAACAATTGCCATCTCCTGATCGATCCTTTCCAATAAGTGCAGCAAGGCCGTCCGGCGAATGCCGGACGGCCTTGCTGCGTTGTGTAGGAGGGGATTCCCCGCAGCGCCGCCGCTTCCGCAGGAAGCAGGCGCTGTAAATGCCGTTTGCCATTACGACCCCACCCGTGAAAATGGGATAGCGGAGCGTCCGCAGACGCTCCGCTATCCCGAAAATTAAAAATAATTCTTCCGCTGCAACGACGACGACCGCCGCCAGTGGCGGAAACAGGGAGGAGTTGTTGGGGCAGCGGCCAGCAAGACGCGAGTGCCGCCCAAGGCACGAAGCGGATGCTGGGTGCCGCAACCCGGAAGACGCGGAGGGCATTTTCAATCGTTCTCCACCCCGGGACACCCGGCGGCGCGCCATGCGGCGCACAGCACCTCTTTTTCCGCCTTGGAAAGCTTTTTCAGGGCGGCTTCCCGGCGCAGGGCGGCGCGTTTGTCCGCGCAGCGCTCCAGATAGGCAAAGCCTACCGCGCCGTGGGTGCGGGTGTAGCGGGCACCTTTGCCGCTCTGGTGCGCTTTCAGCCGGGCGGCGGGGTGGTTCGTCCAACCGGTGTACAGCTGCCCGCCGGTGCAGCGCACCATGTAAACGTAGGCGACGTCAGGCAAGGCGTCCATTGTTTTTCAACACCTGACGGCAGGCGGCAAGGGCGGTCTCCTTGTCCTTGGCGGTGATGAGGAAGCGGCTGGCGTGGCAGAAGCTGATGCCCGGGATGCCGCTCTTCTGCTCGATGACCTCCTGCGGCTGCCCCGCCCAAGACTGGGGGAAGGGCAGCTTGGACTTTTTGGTCTTGTGGTCGGTCACGCACTGGGCGCTCCACCCGCCGCGCTGGCTGGGGTACACCACAAACAGAGCATCAGTCTTGTACAGGCCGTTTTTCCACGGCAGATAGCAGGGCAGCACCACGATGCCGTCGCGGGAGTTGCGGTAGGCCTGCTGCACTTTTTCGTCCGCGCGGTTCACGGCGTTGGCGCTGTCGATCTGGTTTTCCAAGATCTGCTTTGCCACAGCAACCGCCTTGAAAAAGCAGCTGTCCTGATCCTCCTTGGAGTCCCACACCGGGTTGAAAAAGCCAATGGCATCGCACAGGCTGTTCTGCTCGCCGGTGTTGTCGTTCAGGTCCAGCGGCTGGATGAAGTTTTCGTCAATGAGCCGCGCCTGCCGCTCGCCTACAAGACCCGGGCCCAGCACCCGCCACAGCAGGCCAAAGGCCGCGTAGGGCACGCCGTTGGCGCGGTACTCGCGGGGCTCCTGATGGTGATCGAACATTCCAAAACCGATATCGTACACGATGCCGTCAAAATCGTCAGGCACGGTAAAGCCGCGGGTGATCTTGATATCCGGGCGCAGAATTTGCAATAGCGCCGTAGCAAACACATCGTCGGCATGGAACTTGCCGGCGTGGGTAAAACCGTTTGCGGGAATTTTCATGGACTTGATACCTCTTCTTTATTTTCAGATATACCTTCGTTTTGTCTGATATCAGTATAGCACAATCCCGCCCGTGGGACAACAAAAAGGAGCTGCCGTACGGGTGCGGCAGCTCCAGATTGGTTCTATTTACAGCGCCGAGTAGCCAAAGCTGTTCACCAGCGCGTCGATGTGCTGCCCGGCCTTGCACAGGGGGCAGTCGCGGGAGTCGAAGCTGGCGTAATCCGGCAGGCTGGTGGGGTCGAAGATAGAGGTGACCGGGTAGCCAAGGCACTCGTGAGTGGTGGCAAAAATAGCCGAAAGCCCGGCCACGATGCCGCCGTAGTAGTTCACGGCTTCCACAGCTGCCTGAATGGTGTAGCCGGTGGTGATGGATGCCGCCAGAATGAGGACGTGCTTGCCCTTGACCATGGGAGCAAGATTATCCCGCAGAATGATCTGGCTGCCGGAGGTGTATTCCGGGGTGACGATGTAGATGGTCTTGTGGGCGTTCATATTGGTAAAGCCGTCCTTGGTCAGCTCGTTGGCAAGGCAGGTGCCAATGACCTGCGTGCCGTCCAAGCAGAGCACGGTATCCACGATGGTGCTGTGCTGGTAAGCGCTGACCAGCTCCTTTGCCACGGCTTTTGCCTCGGAAAGGCGGGACTTTTGGGTGGTCACGTCGATGTAATAGTTGATGTGGCTGTGGCTGGTGGCAAAATGTCCCTTGGCCACCCGCAGGAACAGTTCGCTTTTGCTGGTGGGAAGCTTGACCATATTGATCATTGTACAGCACTCCTTTTTTCACCGGGCGCAGCTGCGCCGCAAAATACAAAACAGCGCGGCAACCTATTTTGGTCGCAGCGCTTATTTTTCTTCTCTGCTTCTTTATTGTACTGAAAAATGCCGCTGTGCACAAGACACAAACCTGACGAAAAAATCCTTGCTTTTTTACAGACATATCGCCGAAAACTTGGATGCAAAGGCCGCTGCCGCCCGGAAAAGCGCACTGCAAAGAGGACATGGCGGCAAGCCCGGCGCTGCGGCAGGGGAGGAACGCGCTTTTTTGCGCAGCACGGAAAATTTTGCAAAAGGGGCTGGTATTTTTGCGGGTTTTGAGTATAATAGAGGAGAGATTGTTCAAATTTGAAGTAAAAGGAGAATCACATCCATGGCACAGGCAAAACAGGATATGGGCTCTGGCAGCGTAAAAAAGCTGATGCTGCAGCTCATGATCCCGGCGGTCGTTGCACAGGTGGTCAACCTGCTGTACAACATCGTGGACCGCATTTACATCGGACATATTGCCGGCATCGGCGCGGCAGCGCTGACCGGCGTGGGCTTGTTCACTCCCATCCTTATGCTGCTGAATGCGTTCGCCATGCTGGTGGGCGCGGGCGGCGCACCCCGCACCGCCATTGCGCTGGGGCAGGGCGACAAGGAGCAGGCGGAGAAGATCATCTCCAACAGCTTTACCATGCTGCTGCTCTTCTCGGTGGTGCTGACCGTGGTGTTCTACGCCGGAGCACCCACCCTGCTGCGGCTCTTTGGTGCCAGTGACGCCACCCTGCCCTATGCGCTGAGTTACAGCCGCATCTACATTCTGGGCTCGGTGTTTGTGCTGCTGGTGCTGGGCATGAACCCCTTCATCACCACGCAGGGCTTTGCCAAGACCAGTATGCTTACCACCGTCATCGGTGCGGTCATCAACATTATTCTCGACCCCATCCTGATCTTTGGTCTGGGGCTGGGCGTGCAGGGCGCTGCCATTGCCACCGTGCTCAGTCAGGCTGTGGGTGCGGTGTGGATCCTGCACTTTCTCACCGGCAAAAAGACTATCCTGCGCCTGCGCAAGGACTATATGCGCCCGGAAAAGAAGGTCATCCTGCCGGTGATGGCGCTGGGCGTCTCCACCTTTGTGATGATGTCCACTGAGAGCCTGCTGTCCATCAGCTTCAGCTCCAGTCTGGCGCGGTACGGCGGCGACGTGGCTGTGGGTGCCATGACCGTTATCACCAGCGCTCCCCAGCTGTGCA
>ENA-OQDL01001623-OQDL01001623.1-human-gut-metagenome-genome-assembly--contig:-NODE-1623-length-10720-cov-4.258756_pt1 | contig 10720 bp, 10 predicted proteins | sample MGYA00242782_ERZ504609 | MGnify/ENA primary metagenome ERZ504609 (study PRJEB26092, sample SAMD00036320) | human gut metagenome | host: Homo sapiens | study: EMG produced TPA metagenomics assembly of... | reverse complement strand
GCATTCAGTTTTGCAACTAAGAGGTCTGGATCAATTCCGTGTCCCATAGCGCCTTCTTCGATAGATTCCATCTGAGAATGTGGGCATCCGATGCATCCCATTCCTGCTTCCATCAGATCGTCAACAAGCTTTGGACATGTAGAATAATATTTGGAAAGCAGTTCACCAATGTCATGTCTTTTGTAATCTGTGCCATCTTATCGCCTCCTTTTTATTTCAGTGTTTCCATTATAGTAGCTTTTTACCATTGTGTAAACATTTTCCGCAAATTTATTCTTAATATTTGACTACTCAAATGTCAATATGGATAACTCTTTTTTTCGACATTTCTTCATTTTTATAACAACTCTACAAAAACGTGCGTTCTTTTTCTATCCCCGAATAATCCCCCGTTTTTCCCGATTTGGGTGTGGATAACGTGGATAACTTTTGTGAAAATTCCCCAATTTTTCTTACAATTTTTGCACTTTTTTGATGTGGATAACCTTTTTTCATGAAATTTTTTTGTAATTTTTTGATTTTTTGCAGAAATATATCGAATTTTTGTGGATTTTGTATATTGTGGATAACTTTCAATTCATGTGGATAATGTGGATAAAAAAAGAACCGGGGAACTTTTTCATAAATTCCTCCGGTCTCTTTTCTTATATCAGCCGTCTTACGGTCACAATATTCGTATAGGTTGCCGGCAGGATCCCGATTCCTTTTGCACTGTTGATCGCATTTACGATCTGCCCATTTCCCATATAGATTCCTACATGGCCATTATATAAGATAATGTCTCCCGCAACTGCCTGATCGTAACTTACCGCCGTTCCCGCATTCTCCATATCCCATGTCGTACGCGGAAGTGCGATTCCAAAATGTGCAAATACCGACTGTACGAATCCGGAACAATCCGCTCCGTTTGTGAGGCTCGTACCTCCCCATACATACGGATTTCCAATAAACTGACACGCATAATCTACAATTGCCTGCCCGTTTCCCGCAGTCTGCGCCTTCTGCTCCTCCTGCTCCTTTTGAAGTCTTGCCGCCTCTTCTTCTCTCGATTCGGCATACGTAAATGCATCTTCTGCATTTCCCGTGTCATTGTTCTGCACTAACTCTTCTGCCTTCTTCTGTGCCTCATTTCCTACCGTTATATATCTGGAATACACATACCCGGTCACATTTCCCGACTCAACCTTCGTCCATTCTCCCACAGGACCGGTGATCTTTGCCGCATAATCCGGATATAGTTTTCCAACCCATTCGCTGTCTGTTGTTGGTTCACTTCTTATATAAAGAAACGATTGTACATTTGCGAATGCCATATCTGAATACTCACCCTTTTGTTCCGGTACAAGATGATCTTTTACCGGTATTGTCTTATCTGATGTGTAACAATCTTCCAGTATCTGTGTGTTTCCCGCCGCCGGTATATTCTGCGTATCATCTATGTCTGCAGCATGCACCACCATTGGAAATGCTGTCATGATCCCGGTTAGACTAACCAGGAGCACTCCTTTTTTAAGAATCGAATCCATAAACTCCCTCCTTTATGTTTTCTCGTCTTTTGTAATTATTACAGAATTGTTACATATGTTACGTTTGTTATTATATCATCCAAATACACTTTGTCAAGTATTTCTTTTATTTTCAAGCATATCATCTGATATCCCTCTATTTTCCATTCGTTTCATTTTTTATTTTATTACATTTTGTTACATTTATTCCTCCTTATTGACAAATGATATCAACGACACTATACTAAAGATATCAATCATAGTAATTATTATCGTTATCGAAAGGAGGATGTTATGGCTGCTTTAAAATACAGTAAACAGCGAGCCTCTATCAAAGAGTATTTATTACACACAACCGCACATCCTACGGCTGATACCGTATATCTTCATATAAAAGAAGAATTTCCGAATATCAGCCTCGGAACCGTCTACCGCAACCTGAATCTGCTTGCCGACATCGGTGAAGCACTCCGGATTCCGACACCTGCCGGTGGCGACCGTTTTGATGGGCGCTGTGAACCTCATTACCATGTAGTATGCACGAATTGCGGAAAAGTATTCGATCTGGAAATGGATGATTCTTATATCCAGAAGATCAACGAAGATGCCAACGCATGTTTTGATGGAATTATCGAATCTCACAACACACTTTTCCATGGTCTTTGTGCCGACTGTATAAAGAAAAAGAACGAGAATAAATAATAAAATTTATCAAAAACTAATTGACAAAATAGTAATATCGTGCTAAATTAATATCAGTAACAATTACTAATATTAATTTTAATAAATCAAAAAATTATTTCAAAGAAAAGGAGAACAACATTATGAAAAAATTTGTATGTACAGTATGCGGATATGTTTACGAAGGAGAAGCTGCACCGGCTGAATGTCCAATCTGCCACGCACCGGCTGATAAGTTCAAAGAGCAGACAGGTGAAAGAGAATGGGCTGCAGAGCACGTTGTAGGTGTTGCAAAAGGTGTCAGCGAAGATATCTTAGCTGATTTAAGAGCGAACTTCGAAGGAGAATGTTCAGAAGTTGGTATGTATCTTGCAATGGCAAGAGTTGCCCACAGAGAAGGTTATCCTGAAGTAGGATTATACTACGAAAAAGCTGCCTGGGAAGAAGCTGAGCATGCTGCTAAATTCGCAGAACTTCTTGGCGAAGTTGTTACAGACAGCACAAAGAAGAACCTTGAGATGCGTGTAGATGCCGAGAACGGAGCTACAGCCGGTAAGTTCGATCTTGCAAAACGTGCAAAAGCTGCTGATCTGGATGCGATCCATGACACTGTTCATGAGATGGCTAAAGATGAGGCCCGTCACGGAAGAGCTTTCGAAGGACTTCTCAAGAGATATTTCGGATAAGAATAACGGATTCTGATATCAGAAGAAGAGCGGATACACCACTTAAGGAGTATCCGCTCTTTTTTGTTCATTCATTATTTTTTCCACTATCCTGCTCTATGCCATGCGCACATAGATCTTTTTCACCGGCTGGTACAGAACCGCAATTGCGATCACCATAAAGACTGCATTGATCACCGTAGCCGGAAGAGATGTAAATGCTCCCACCGCAGCCGCTGCGAATCCACTTCCCATGATCATCATAGATATGGTTCCCATAATAAATTCCATGATCACGTTGATGCATCCGTAAACCACAGCACAGATCATCGCTGCTCCGTATTCTTTCTTTTTATCACCGGCTGTCTTTTTCTTCAGCATCATAAAGAGTGCTCCGACGATCAGACACTTCAGCGCCGTCTCAACAAACGTCTTTGGCGCATCCTGCATATATCCATTTAACATATCAAAGATGGTAAGTCCCAGCGTTCCGGATACGGCTCCTCTTTTTCCTCCCTGAAGTAACAATCCCATTACGACAAATATATGTCCGAAATGAAGAAATGGTGTTCCGACTGCTGCCGGAAGCGGAATCCTGAACGACTGGATTCCAAGAAATGTAATTGCTGTAAAGAATGCCGTGATCACCAGATTCTTCACCTTATCATTATGAATGGTCTTTCCTGCTGCTGTATTTGTACTCATTGTACTCTTCCTTCCTGTTGTAATATGTAATGAAAAATAAATTCTGCTGAATATATTAGCACGATAGTGGATTCGTCCAAACAGCCAGTTGTAACATTTCCATACAGGCCAGTTTATTTTTCACACCAAAGGAAGTCGTACCCTCTTAATCTTATATCTTTTAATTCCATCTTTTCACTCGTCAGCAGATTACGATATACTCCATCTTCCTGCATCCACGCTGTCTTCTCCTGATCACTGAAGTTGAATATTCCAAAAAATCTTCTTCCCTTATATTCACGTAATATGCAAAGGACACTGTCATCATGCACATCATATGTATACACATCTGCATCTTTATCAAATGTTATTTCCTGTCTGCGGATCTTTTCCAGCCGGTCAAGAGTCTGGAAGATACTTCCCTGAACAGTTGTGGGATCATTCTTATTCTCTGCAAGCTCCCACTGCAGCTTACCACGATGGATGTATCTTGAATCTGCACACTTAGCAGGATCTTCTTTATAACTATAGTCGTTCACCTGCCCCAGTTCATCGCCACTGTATAACATCGGGATACCCGACTGTGTCAACATATATGCATGCAGCATAAGATCTTCCCTGACCGCAGTTTCCATTGCTTCTTTGTTTTGTTCAAATCCGGCTTTTTCAATTCCACACATCGATGCCGTTGTCCCACAGAAACGTGCATCCTGCGTTACCGGATCATCATTATACAATTCTCCGCGGCTTATACTTCCCGCTATTTTCCCTGTAAAATAATCATTCAGGTAACGCTTATGTGGGATCTCTTCCATTCCCCACTGTTTCAGGGTCTCATAATCCAGTCCCCATCCGATATCATCATGACAGCGCAGATAGTTTAAAAATACATACTGTTTCGGCAGATGATTCAGAATATCCATCTGTTTTTTCAACAATCGGATATCTCGTGCCGCTATGCTGTTCCAGGTCGTTGCCATGGTAGTCACATTATAAAGCATGTGACATTCCGGTTTTTCTATCGTCCCAAAATACGGCACTACTTTTTCCGGTTCCATTACAACTTCACCTAGAAGTAATACGCTCGGACATACAATTTCTGCAATCATACGCATCATACGGACGATTGTGTGTACCTGTTTGAGATTTCTGCAGGTAGTTCCTAGTTCTTTCCAGATATATGGCACCGCATCAATTCTCACAATATCTATTCCCTGATTTGTCAGATACAGGAAGTTATACATCATCTCATTAAACACTCTCGGATTGCGGTAATTCAGATCCCACTGATACGGATAAAATGTTGTCATTACATAATGGCCGTTCTCCGGAAGATATGTAAAGTTTCCAGGGGCTGTCGTCGGAAATACCTGCGGCACTGTCTCCTCGTATTTCTCCGGCACATCATTATTATCATAGAAGAAATACCGGCTCATATACTCTCCTTCGCCATCCCTTGCCCGCTTCGCCCATTCATGGTCTTCTGACGTATGATTCATAACAAAATCCATACACACATTGATATCTTCCTCATGACACTTTTCTGCAAGTTCTGCAAGATCCTTCATCGTACCGAGATCCGGGCGTACCTTACGGAAATCTGCCACCGCATAACCGCCGTCAGATCTGCCTTCCGGCGTATCCAGGAAAGGCATAAGATGAAGACAATTAATGTTGCATTCTTTCAGATACGGAATCTTTTCTTTTACACCTTGCATATTTCCCGCAAAATTATCTATATAAAGCATCATGCCAAGCATATCTTTCCTGTGATACCAGCCGGCTTCCTGCTCTCTTTTTGCATCTCTTTCTTTCAGTTTGCTACTCCGTTGTCTGTAATACTCATACATCTTGGAACACAATTCCGCGAACATATCATCGTTCTGATAAAGTTCCATGTAAAGCCACCTGAGCTCATCATGATGTTTCTCTAACCTATATTGAAAAATACTGTTATTTTTTTCTACTCTTTTTCCCATTTTTATACTCTACTCTTCTGCTGCCAGATGCATCTGGTATGCCTTGAATTCTCCCATTTCCACAGGCATCGGAATTCCTGCTTCCATAAGTGCTGCACCATTATATATTTTTCCTGTTTCCGTGTCACGATAGATCGCACTACATTTCAATCCTTGAAGCTTTACATAATTCACAGTCATATTTCCATGAATTTCCTGCAGTACGACATTCAGAAGAACTTCTTTCTGATCTTCGGATACAAATGCCCATGCTGCATATTCCTCCCTCGCAGGATCAGACAACCGATAGTACAATCCCGTCTGGATCAGTGGTGCGAACTTCCGGTATTCTTCCACCTGTAACCGGATCTCCTGCTTCTCTTCTTCGGAAAGTTTTCCAAGATTCAATTCATATCCGAATGTTCCGGCCATTGCCACTACACCTCTGGTATGCAGAGATGTGATCCTTCCTGTCTGATGATTCGGCACTGCTGATACGTGTGACCCTACAGCGGATACCGGATAACCGAATGAAGTACCATATTGGATCTGCAATCTGTCCAATGCATCTGTATTATCACTGCACCAGATCTGCGGTGTATAATACATCATTCCGGCATCAAATCTTCCACCGCCGCCGCTGCATCCTTCGATCAGCAGATCCGGATATCTTGTCACGATCCTTTCCAGAAAATCATATAATCCAAGAACGTAATCATACATGACCCTTCCCTGATCTTCGGTTCCTCTCGAGAACACATCCATAAGGCTCCGGTTCATATCCCATTTCACATACTCAATATTTCCCTGATCCAGGACTTTACAGATCTGATCAAATATATGATCTACAACTTCTTTTCTCGAGAAATCCAACACCAGTTGATTTCTTGCATGAACCGGATTCCTTCCCGGAATAGTAAGTGCCCAGTCCGGATGTTCTCTGTACAGATCACTGTCTTCCGAGATCATCTCCGGCTCCACCCAGATTCCGAATTTTACACCCAGATCATTGATCTTCTTTATCAGATCTCCCAGTGTCCCCCCAAGCTTTTTTCTCATTGACAAACCAGTCCCCGAGACCGCTATTATCGTCATCGCGTTTTCCAAACCATCCGTCATCCAGCACCAGCATATCAATGCCTGCATGCTTTGCCTCTTTTGCCAGTTCGTATAAGGTATCACCATCAAAATCAAAGTAAGATGCTTCCCAACTGTTCACCAGAACCGGACGGACACTTTCTTTGTACTTTCCTCTGCAGATATGCTGTCTGATACATCTGTGCAGATTCTGTGAAAGAAGGTTCATTCCATTTCCGGAAAAAGTAAGAAGTACCTCCGGTGTATAGAATGTTTCTCCTTCTGCCAGCGGATACGAGAACATCTCATCCTGCAGCCCCATAAGCGCACGTGTCTGTCCAAACTGATCTTTCAGTGTCTCACCTTTAAAATTTCCACTATATACGAAAGACATTGCATAACAATTTCCATATTGATCCGTCGTATTCTCATCCGCAAGAATCATCATCGGATTATACTGATGACTCGAAGTTCCTCTCACACTTCCGATCACATGACTTCCATGTGTGACCGGCTCTCTCTGCATCGTTCTCTCCATTGCATGTCTTCCGTAAAATGTCAGAAGATCATATTTCCCCTGAACAAAATCCAGACATGCAGACTGCGCTTTCCTGATACATATCTTTCCTTCGCCACGATAAACGATCTTCTCGCTTCTTGTGATCACATCATAATCAGGAAGCACACCATACTGCAATGTAACTTCTACGCCTGTAACCGCATCTTCCATTACGATCTCCAGTGTCTGGCTCTCCGTCTCATCCGCATAGACTGCCGGAAGACCCGGAATCTTATATTTTCCATTGAAAATGTGATGCGAACGGTAACGCAGATCACACGCTGTACTTCCATCTGCATTTTCAACGATCAGTGCCGTGCTTCTGTAATCTCCGGTTCCATAGGAAGGATACTCCTGCGGAAGTGCATCCATAGAATATGTTCTGTCATCCCCTGCATCAAACGGATTTCCAGAGAATCCCCTGTCATAATATGTCAGCAGATAATCCATGCAGCTTCCATCTGTTTTCTTTCCATAATACAGGTGCAGGAGGAACCCATAAGGGTCCACCTGCATCTGATACGTTGTATTCTTTGTCTGTATTGTAAATGTCCTGTCTGATTTACTGTAAACAATTCCCATTTTTCCAGTCTCCTTTTTGTGTCTTTTATCCGATTTGTATTTTCTTATTTTACAGCTCCATTTACCACACCGTTCAAGATATGCTTCTGACAGATCAGATAGAAGATCAGGATCGGCAGAAGTGCCAACAGGTAAGAGGCAAATGCCAGGTTATAGTTCGTTCCAAACTGTGTCTGGAAATTCAGCTGTGCCAGCGGCAGTGTGTTTTTTCCTGTGCCTGACATAATAACCAATGGTGTCATAACATCGTTCCACGTTCCAAGTGCTGTCAGAACCGCAACCGTTGCATGCATTGGTTTCATGATCGGAAAGATGATCTTCCAATAAGTTGTCCATGTACTTGCTCCATCCACGCATGCTGCCTCTTCCAGCGCTCTGGGAATATTTGTCAGATATCCGGAATACAGCAGCACATTCATCGGCATATAAAATACCAGATATAAGATGATCACTCCGGCTCTGTTCGCAAGTCCCATCTGCGCCGTCTGTTTTACGACCGGCATCATCAGGATTGCAAAAGGTACGAACATACCACTGACAACATAAAAATAAATAAACTTATAAAATTTACTATGTGCCTTATTTCTTGCAATTGCATATCCAAGCAGTGAATGGATCAGCATTGCAAGCACTACCGTCACAACTGTGATCAGCAGACTGTTTCCCAATGAGTTCCAGAAATCTGTCACTTTCATCGCCTCTGTAAAATTACTCAGACTGAAATGCTTTGGAAGTGATAAGATTCCTGCAACATCATTCGTCATTTCCGAAGGTTTCTTCAGCGCAATGACAACAGTCATATACAATGGAAATACTACAGTGATCAGCCCTGCGATCAAAAGAATCGTTACAGGCCAGTTTATTCTTTCTTTCCCAACTTTTTTCATTACAACTGTTCCTCCTTCTTACCGGTGATAGTCAACTGCATTACCGAAATCACTACAATCACAATAAAGAAAATAACTGCATTTGCGCTTTGGAATCCAAACTGTCCGCCGCTCATTCCGTTATTATAGATCAGGTATGAGATGGATTCTGTACTCTGGGCAGGACCTCCTTTTGTCAATGCCATGATCTGATCAAATACCATCAGGAAGTTTTTCACACTCAGAACCATATTGATAGAGAAAAATGGAATGATCAGTGGAAATGTCAGGTTCCTGAACTTCTTCCATCCTGTAGCACCATCAATGGCACCTGCTTCATATACATCCTCCGGAACCGTCTGAAGTCCTGAAATATAAATGATTGTGTTCATTGCTATCGACTGCCATGCACACACGATCACAATCGCGATCCACGCAAGATTTGTATTAGAAAGCATACTGGAACTAAATGTCTTACTTCCGATCATTTTTCCAAATACAGGGAGGATATACGTAAAGAAATAGTTGAAAATGTATCCTACCACCAGTGCTCCCAGTACATTCGGGATAAAATATGCACCCCTGAGTGCGCTTTTGAACTTGATCTTACTATTTAGTCCGAGTGCCATCAGAAGACTCAATACATTTGTCAAAATTGTCGCCGCAATTGCCAACTTAAATGTAAAGATATATGAGCCTCCGACTCTGGAATCGGTAAACAGATCTTTATAATTACGAAGACCTACCCAGTCGTAACTTCCGTATCCTTTAAAATTGGTAAAACTATAGATGACACCTTTGATCAGCGGCAGCGTATTGAAGCAGAAAAATAATGCAACAATCGGAATCGTGATCAAAAGAAATGTTCGCTTTCTATCATTTAATTTATTCTTTTTCATCGTACTAACTCCTTGAACTTCCGTATTACCAGTAACTTATCTGTCTTAGTCATTATGCGATTTCTCGTAATCTTCCACTTTACGGATAATATCACGATTATATCTTACCCAGTCTGTATCAAATTTCTTAAGAAATGCCTTGCTGTCTTTTTTCATCAGGAATGTCTGGATCTGTGCGTCTACCGCCATTTCCGATGGATAATAATGATCCTGATAGTCAGACATTTTTCCTTCTTTTATATATTCTTTCATTCCTTCAAGGGTTGATGGCAGTTCAAAATCTCCTTCTTTACAAGGAACCGCCTTCTGCGCATCCAGATATGCCTGTACATTCTCATCTTCCAGGAGAAAATCTAACACTTCATATGCTGCCTCTTTATTTTTGCAGTCTTGCATTACGCAGAACTGAAGATCTATTCCTGAGTTCAACTTATTTTCTTCCTTGTTATTATTTGCCGGCATTACAAATGAATCAATCTCCATATCCGGATTCACTGTCTGAATCTGTGGAATTGCATAACTTCCGATCGTATACATTGCGGACTCACCTTTTGCAAATGCCGTACACGCCCCGTTGTAATCATATGCAAACGGGTCATCCGGTCCATATGGAAGCAGCTCCAGCATACGTTCTGCCACTTCTTTATATTCCTTCGAAAATGTTGTCTTTCCGCGGTTCACCTGTGCACACACATCTGCGGGTGCAAGATCTACCGCAACCGCATTCCACGGTGCAAGACAAGTCCATGTATCTTTAAATCCAAAATAAAATGGCTGGATTCCTGCATTCTGTATCTCCTGACACAGGCTCATGAGTTCATCCCATGTAGTTGGTATTTTCCATCCATGTTCTTCGAACATTTCCTTGTTGTAAAGAATTCCTGCTGCATTTGCAACGTATGGTACCGCATAAGTTCCTTTTTCCGGAACAAATTCCAGATTTTTATCAATTTCTTTATATGCCTCTTTAATATCTTCCAGACCCTTATAGTCGCAATATCCATCAACATGTCAGAATCGATAAAGTTTGAATAGTTCACGTCTCCTCCGATTCCAATAATATCCGGATTATCCTCCCGGATAAATCTCGTCTTCAAAACAGTCATTGCATCATTCGGAGATTCAATTAGTAAGATGAATTCATCATGTGTACGGTTGAATTCTTCTTCTATTTTCTCAATGTTTTACTGCTTCCGCTTATACTGCACAAGTTCTATTTCTGTCTTTCCTGTCTTCTCCTTCTG
>ENA-OQDL01001619-OQDL01001619.1-human-gut-metagenome-genome-assembly--contig:-NODE-1619-length-10736-cov-13.551701_pt1 | contig 10736 bp, 9 predicted proteins | sample MGYA00242782_ERZ504609 | MGnify/ENA primary metagenome ERZ504609 (study PRJEB26092, sample SAMD00036320) | human gut metagenome | host: Homo sapiens | study: EMG produced TPA metagenomics assembly of... | reverse complement strand
AAAGTAAAGAACCGGCATCAGGAGCAGAGCCGATGAAAAAGCAAATCGGTAAAAATCTGATGCAAAAATGGAAGAATAAGATCAGGGTCAGGCTGTCCGCCCTGGATAAAAAGAAACTGGTTCTTACCAATATCCCATATATCTTAACTGCTTTTTATACAAATCGGGCATCATTTCTTTACAGAAACAGTCTGGGAGAAGATATTGGGAACAAGCTATTATATGCGATGGAACATGCAGACAGGATTCTTACTGGATTGCAGCCAAGTTTTAACTGGCGTGATATGCTGACAGGAATTGTAGCAGCTGTCATTCTGAAATTACTGGTATGGCAGAAACAGTCAGATGCAAAGAAACTCCGGAAAGGAATCGAGTATGGTTCAGCCAGATGGGGAAACGCTGAGGATATTAAACCTTATATGTCGGAAGATCCCTGGATGAATATTCCATTAACAGCAACAGAAGCATTGACTATGGAAAGTAGACCTAAACAGCCAAAGTATGCAAGAAATAAAAATATAGTGGTCATTGGCGGCAGTGGTTCCGGAAAAACTCGATTTTTCGTTAAGCCGTCAGTCATGCAGATGAACTGTTCCATGGTCATTACAGATCCGAAAGGCACTCTGATCGAGGAGTGCGGGAAGATGTTAGCAAAGGGACCACCTAAGAAAGATAAGAATGGAAATATTATGAAAGATAAATCAGGAAAAGTGGTACACGAACCATATGTGATTAAGGTTCTGAATACTATCAACTTTTCCAAATCGCTTCATTACAATCCATTTGCTTATATACGGTCTGAAAAAGATATCCTGAAGCTGGTTACAACAATTATTGTTAATACCAAAGGCGAAGGGGAAAAAGCTTCCGAAGATTTTTGGGTGAAAGCAGAGAAGCTGTTGTACACGGCATTGATTGCTTTTATCTGGTATGAAGGAGATGAAGAGGAAAAGAATCTGAATACCCTTCTGGATCTTTTGAATGAAAGCGAAACCCGTGAAGAGGATGAAACTTACCAGAATCCAGTGGATATGATGTTCCAGGAACTGGAAGAAAGAGATCCGCAGCACTTTGCGGTCAGACAGTATAAAAAATACAAAATGGCGGCTGGCAAAACAGCCAAAAGTATTCTTATTTCCTGTGGTGCGAGGCTGGCACCATTTGATATAGCAGAACTTCGTGAGATCATGTCTTATGATGAAATGGAACTGGATAAGATTGGGGACAGGAAGACAGCCTTGTTTTTGATTATGTCCGATACAGATACAACCTTTAACTTTGTGATTGCCATGTTACAGTCACAGCTTTTCAATCTGCTTTGTGACAAAGCAGATGATGAATATGGTGGAAGACTGCCAGTTCATGTGCGTGTCATTGCTGATGAGTTTGCCAATATTGGACAAATTCCTCAGTTTGACAAGCTGATTGCAACCATCCGAAGCAGGGAAATCTCTGCTTCTATTATTTTGCAGTCACAGAGTCAGCTAAAGGCAATGTATAAGGATAGTGCAGATACTATTCTGGGTAACTGTGATACCACACTATTTCTTGGAGGAAAAGAGAAAACTACCTTAAAGGAAATGAGCGAGCTTCTGGGTAAGGAAACCATTGACCTGTATAACACTTCGGAGACGAGGAGTAATCAGAAGTCTTTTGGATTGAATTACCAGAAAACAGGTAAACAGCTGATGACTGAAGATGAGATTGCAGTCATGGATGGAGGAAAATGTATCCTGCAGATCCGTGGTGCCAGACCATTTTTCTCGGACAAATATGATATCACGAAACACAAAAACTATCGGCTTCTTGCAGATGAAAACGAGAAGAACCGGTACAAAGTTGAGAAAGAGTTAAATCCGCAGTATACACCGAAATCTGAAGAAGAGGTGGAAGTAATTCATGTAGAACTGTCGGAGTAACCTTGGGAATGAACAGAAAATAATGAGGAAAGGAATAACTGACACTAGGTGCACCGGCTTTTTAGTCGGTGTATTTTCGTTCCCGTAAACACCTGAAAGAAGTCAGTTTTGGTGAATGTATATGGCATTTTTTAGCAGTGCAATTACAACTTTAAAAACTCTTGTAGTCGCAATCGGCGCAGGTCTTGGCGTGTGGGGTGTCGTAAACCTTCTGGAAGGATATGGAAATGACAATCCCGGCGCTAAGAGCCAGGGCATCAAACAGCTGATGGCTGGTGCCGGAATCATGCTGCTGGGAACTACCCTGATTCCACAGCTGGCAACATTGTTCTCTTAAGAGGAGTGGTAGATGAACACCATCATTGAGAGAATTACGGAAGCGATAAAGGATATCCTGATCGGGCTTATCAAGTCCTGTTTGGATAACATGTTCACGTCTGTCAATGAGCAGGTGGGAACCATAGCCGGGCAGGTGGGACAGACACCGCAGGGATGGAATGCCGGAATCTTCAATCTGATCCAGAACATTTCCCAAACGGTGATTGTCCCCATTGCGGGACTGATCATCACATTTGTCCTGTGCTATGAACTGATTACGATGGTAACGCAGAAAAACAATTTCCATGAATTTGAGACTTACAACATTTTCCTCTGGATCTTTAAGGCGTATGTAGCCATTTATCTGGTGACGAATACGTTCAATATCACGATGGCGGTCTTTGACGTTGGCCAGCATGTGGTCAACAATGCCGCCGGAGTAATTTCCGGAAACACAGCAGTGGACGCATCGGAAGCAATCACAAGGATTGTGGATGCACTGGAAGATATGGAACTGGGGGATTTGTTCTTGTTATCCATGGAAACGCTGCTGATCAGTATTACCATGCGGATTCTGTCGATCATTATAACCGTTATTTTATACGGAAGAATGATAGAGATTTACCTTTATACTTCCATAGCACCAATTCCGTTTGCCACCATGACCAATAAGGAATGGGGCAATATCGGAAACAACTATTTAAAAGGCTTGTTCGCACTGGCATTTCAGGGATTCTTCATGATGGTCTGTGTGGGAATTTATGCAGTTTTAGTAAATGCAATGACCATATCCAGTGACCTTCATGCAGCAATGTTTTCAGTAGCGGCTTATACCGTGATTCTTGCATTTTCATTATTCAAGACCGGAAGCCTTAGCAAATCGATATTTAATGCCCACTAACGGGCAGGAAAGGAGCGCATACCATGGCGTATGTACCAGTACCAAAAGACCTTACCAAGGTCAAAACAAAAGTAGCGTTAAATCTGACAAAGCGGCAGCTGATTTTCTTTTCACTTGCCGCAGTTGTGGGAATTCCGTTTTATCTGTTCATGAGAAAACCAATTGGTTCCAGTATCGCAGCCATCCTGATGGTAACGATCATGCTTCCATTTTTCTTCATGGCAATGTATGAAAAAAGACGGGCTTCCCTTTGAAAAAGTGGTGGCAAATATCATTCGACAGAAGTTTATCTGTCCGTCAGTAAGACCATATAAGACAGAAAATTTTTATCAGGAGATTTCCACCCTTGTAAAAAAGGAGGGTGTGCCGGATGGCAAAAAAGACAAAGCAGGAGGCTCAGCAGGAGCGTCTGTCCCTGGTGGAAAAAAGAAACCGTCAGGAAAGAAGAAACAAAAAAAGCAGAAAAGAAAGAGAACAGGAAAAGCGTAGGAAGAAGCAGGAACGGGACCGCAGGAAACAGAAAAATATTCCTACAACTGCGCAGCAGAGTATTCCGTATATTCGGATGCTGCAGGATGGTATTTGCCAGGTGACAAAGAACTTTTTCTCCAAGACGATTCAGTTTTATGACATCAACTATCAGCTTGCTTTAAATAAGGATAAGACCACGATATTTGAGAATTACTGTGATTTCTTAAATTACTTTGATTCTTCCATCAGTGTGCAGCTGTCCTTTATCAATCAGCAGGTGGATGTGGCAGAATTTGAGAAAAGCATTGACATTCCTGATCAGAACGATGACTTCAATGCCATTCGTGATGAGTACCGTACTATGTTGAAAAATCAGCTTTCAAAAGGAAATAATGGTCTGGTGAAGACAAAGTATATCACTTTTGGAATCGAAGCAGAAAGCCTGAAGGTGGCAAGACCAAGGCTTGAAAGAATCGAAACAGATATCTTAAATAACTTTAAGGTCCTGGGAGCACAGGCACATTCACTAAATGGTCTGGAAAGGCTGGAGATTCTGTATCATGTGTTCAACCAGGATCGGATTGAACCATTTAAGTTCCAGTATAAGATGCTGCCGGAAACCGGATTAAAGACCAAAGATTTTATTGCACCGACTTCCTTTAACTTTTCCAAGAATCAGACATTTATGATGGGAAGAACGATGGGGAGTGTGAGTTACCTGCAGATTCTTGCACCGGAGCTGACAGACCGGATGCTTGCAGACTTCCTGGATGTGGATGACAGCATCAATGTCAACATTCATATCCAGTCCATTGATCAGAGTTCAGCAATCAAAATGATCAAGAGCAAGATTTCAGATTTGGATAAGATGAAGATTGAAGAGCAGAAACGGGCGGTACGTTCCGGTTATGATATGGACGTGCTTCCATCAGACCTTGTAACCTATGGAGAAGAGGCGAAGAACCTGTTGGAAGATCTGCAGTCCAGAAATGAGAGAATGTTCCTTGTGACATTTCTGGTAATGAATACCGCAAAGAAGCGTCAGAAGCTGGATAACAATATTTTCCAGGTGCAGGGAATCGCACAGAAATATAACTGTTCTTTAAAACAACTGGATTATCAGCAGGAAGCAGCACTCATGTCCTGTATTCCACTGGGAGTCAATCGAATTGAAATTCAGAGAGGGCTTACCACATCTTCAACAGCGATCTTCGTGCCATTTACGACACAGGAACTGTTTCAGGAAGGGGAAGCTCTTTATTATGGATTAAATGCATTATCCAACAACATGATCATGGTTGATCGGAAACGTCTGAAGAACCCGAATGGACTGATTCTTGGTACACCTGGTTCCGGTAAGTCCTTCTCAGCAAAGAGGGAAATTACAAACTGCTTCCTGATTACGGAAGACGATATCATTGTCTGTGATCCAGAAGCCGAATATTCGGCACTTGTGCAGGCACTGCATGGGCAGGTAGTTCGGGTTTCGCCAGTATCTGACCAGTATATCAATCCAATGGATCTGAACCTGAACTATTCCGAGGAAGATAATCCACTGTCACTGAAAGCAGATTTTATTCTGTCTTTGTGTGAGCTGATTGTTGGAGGAAAGAATGGACTGGAGCCGGTAGAAAAGACCATCATTGACCGCTGTGTACGGTTAGTATATCAGGAATATCTTGCCGATCCAGTGCCGGAGAAGATGCCAATCCTGGAGGATTTATATAACCTTCTGAGAAAACAGGAAGAGCCGGAAGCACAGCGACTGGCCACTTCGTTGGAAATCTATGTTACAGGTTCTCTGAATGTATTTAATCATCAGACAAACGTGGATATCAATAACCGCATTGTCTGTTTTGATATCAAGGAGCTTGGTAAGCAGTTGAAAAAGATCGGGATGCTTGTAATCCAGGATCAGGTCTGGAACAGGGTAACGATGAACCGTTCTGCCCATAAGTCCACCAGATACTATGTGGATGAGTTCCATCTTCTCTTAAAAGAGGAACAGACTGCAGCTTATAGTGTGGAGATCTGGAAGCGATTCCGTAAATGGGGTGGTATTCCAACTGGCATCACTCAGAATATTAAGGATTTGCTGTCTTCCAGGGAAATCGAGAATATATTTGAAAATTCAGATTTTATTTATATGCTGAACCAGGCTTCCGGAGACAGGCAGATTCTGGCAAAACAGCTGAATATCTCACCAACCCAGCTGTCCTATGTAACCAACAGTAATGAGGGTGAAGGACTTCTGTTTTATGGAAATGTCATTATCCCATTTGTAGACAGATTCCCGAAGAATTCCCTCTATAAAATCATGACAACCCGCTTGGAGGAGACTTCTGAAGCAGGTTAAAACAAAGGAGAAAACAATGTTACGAGCAATTTCATATGTATTAACTTTTAGTGGCGGTGCTGTTTTTGGCATCGCTTTTCTCTGTTTATTACAGGCAGGGAAAGGGTATCCGAAGAAGGAGGAGTAATCAGTGGCAGAACAGAGAATGAAAGTCAGGGACAAGAAAGTCCAGAAGATGACCAAGGATGGTCTGGTGGAAGAAAACCTGACAGATAAATCTTCTGTTCGTGTCAGTAACCGTGTCGGTGATGTGCAGATGGGAAGAAAACAGGGGGAAAAAGAAGAAAACCTTGTGGATAAGTCTCCCCGCCAGTCTGAACGGAGTGGGAAAAATATTCGACCCTCTGTGCAAAAATCCAGAGATGCACCGGAACTGATACGGACAGAGAAGCAAAGTGAGGATTTTGGACAGAGTAGTAAACAGCAAAATAGAAAAAGAATCCGTGCTGAAGTCGGAAAAGAATCCAGACTTGCAGAAGAATCCGAAGCCGGACAGTCAGGGAGACTGAAAGAAAAACGTGCTGATCTATCAGAAAACAGAGGAGACAGCCGGAGAAATCAGACAGGTGGCAGCAAAAAGCCAAAACAAAAACAACGTTTGAAGTTTGCTTATGAGGAAACTGGTGCTTCTGTGAAAAATGACAAAGATATGGAGAAATTGAACCAGATGGATACGGATGGAGTCAATTTCCGCCATCAGAAACAGAAAGAAAAAGCCAAAAAGTTTTCTTATGAAGAAGCAAGAAAGAAAAAGGAAGCAAAGCAGCATTCCAAGAAAGCACAGGTCTATCAGGCAAATGAAGGAGAAACTCCTGGAAAGAAAAAATCCCGTTTGAAGTTTGGTGAAGGGGAATCTGTGAAAACAGAAAAAACTTCTGTTGTCAAGAAAGCAGGAAGTGCAACTTCCGTAGCATTGCACCGTGAGATCAGCAAAAATGAAGACGATAATGCGGCGGTAGAAGGTGCCCATAAGTTAGAAGAAAGCGGCGAAGGTGTTTACCGGCTGGAACAGAGAAGTGCCAGACGCAGGAAACAGTGGGCATCCAGAAAAAGAAGCAGACTTGAAAGACAGGAAGAGAAACAGGCACAGGCTGCATCCCATCAGGAGCAGAAGAAGCTGAAAAAACAGATTCAGAAGCAACAGATCAAATGGGATTATGCCAAAGCGAAGCGAAGTGAACAGACAGTAGGAACAGCTACAAAAGGTACGATTGATTATATTAAGAAGATTGGCGGTAAGGTCACCAACTTCTTTAAAGAAAATCGGAAGGTGTATATCAGTGTAGCAGTTCTGATCGGATTGATGTTTCTGATCATAACGAATGTCACGTCATGTTCTGCAGTGTTTTTACAAAATGTAATCACTTACACAGGGACCAGTTATCTGTCATCGGATCAGGCAATCCGGGAAGCGGAATTGTATTATACACAGCTGGAAGCTAATCTGCAGGAGCGGATCAACAACATGGAATCTGAAGAACCGGGACATGAGGAATACCGATATAACATCGGACCTATTGAGCATGATCCGTTTATCCTGATCAGTTATCTGTCAGCAAAGTATGAAGAATTTACCTTTGAACAGGTAAAGCCAGAACTGGATGCTCTTTTTGCATTGCAGTATCGGTTAGAAACAGAAGCAGTCAATGAGACTGTGACAGAGACAGCAACTGTAAGAGTTGGAGAATCTTTGGGACAGGTTGTGACCAGTGGGTATTGTAACTGCCCAATTTGTTGTGGTATTTGGAGCGGAGGACCGACTGCCAGTGGAGCATATCCAACTGCCAATCATACCTTAGCGGTAGATGCTTCCAATCCGTTTGTACCAATGGGAACAAAGGTAGTTATGAATGGTGTCGAATATACTGTAGAAGATACCGGAGCTTTCGCAAGATACGGTGTACAGTTTGATGTCTATTATGACAGTCATGCGGCAGCATCTGCACATGGACATCAAACATGGGAATGTTATCTGGCAGATGATAATGGAAGCAATGAAGTGGAAGTGACCAGGACAAGAGATGTAGATGTGCTGAATGTCACCTTAAATAGTGGAAACCTGATGTCAATCTGTCAGGACAGGTTGGGATTTTTCCAGAAAGAACTGTTCAGTGCCTACAACGATACAAAAGGCAACTTGCAGATGTTTGCAACACCGGTTGATTTTAACTGGTATTCCAGTGTGACCAGCTATTATGGATACAGGATTCATCCAATATCAGGAGCAAATCAGCTTCATAATGGTATGGATATCGGAGCACCGGAAGGGACAAAAGTAATGGCAGGGCTGACCGGAACGGTTACAACTTCTGCTTATAACGACAGCTATGGCAATTATGTTGTGATCAAGGACAGTAAAGGCTATGAACTGCGGTATGCACATTTAAGCAGCCGGAGTGTATCTGCAGGAGCATCCGTCACGAAAGGTGATGAGATAGGGCTTGTAGGAAATACTGGAAATTCTACAGGAAGCCATCTTCACATTGAACTTCTGAAAAATGGAGAGCGGTTAAACCCGATCTTTTATCTGGAAACAGGAGAAGGGGCAGGATTTGGCGGCAATGAATATACCAGTGAAGCAGCACAGCGTTTGTTAAATGAAGCAGCGAGATATCTTGGGACACCGTATGTGTGGGGTGGATATTCGCCAAGTGGATTTGACTGTTCTGGATTCGTAAGTTACTGCCTGACACATTCAGGTGTAAGGAATACAGGAAGATTAACGGCACAGGGATTGTATGACATTTGTACGCCGGTATCTCAGTCAGAAGCACAGCCAGGAGATCTGATCTTCTTTACAGGTACTTACGATGCAGGAGTTCCGGTAACGCATATCGGAATCTATGTGGGCAATGGTCAGATGATCCATTGTGGGCATCCGGTGCAGTATACGTCCATCAACTCTCCATACTGGCAGAGTCATTTCTATGGATTCGGACGATGGTAAGGAAAAGGGCGGTGTAACAGCCGTCCGGAAAGGAGAAGCGATGAAAAGTCTTGAAAAAGCAACGGCAGATTATGAGAAAGCCAAGGAAAAAATGGAAGCATCCAAAGCCAGATATGAAGCAGATTTAAAGCGTTTCAAGGCTGCGGAGATAGCAAAAACAGAAGCGGAAAATCTGGAAATTGTAAAAATTATCCGTGCAATGGATATGAGCATTCCAGAGCTGGAAGCTTTCAAAAAGAGAATGAAAAATGAACTGCCCGGCAGGGTAGAAATACAGAAGGAGGAAACAAGGTCTGATGATGAATTTAGAGAAGATGAAACAGAAGAAATCTAAAAATAGCGTGAAAAAAGGATTGCTTGCGGCAACAACGATTCTTTGCTTGACATCGCCTATGTTGCAGACACAGAGTGTGTTAGCGGCAGAGAATACAGCACCCGCAATTACGATTGAAAAGCCAGATGGCTGGAGACAGGGGGAAACGGCAGTCGCAATTACTGTGGATGCCAGTCATATGCCAGAAGGATTTTCTATCACAAAAATTGAAGCGAAAGCTGGGAAAGACGGAAGCTGGCAGGATGTGACAGGGAATGGAAGTATTTCCATTACTGGTAATCAGACGGTCTATGTGCGTGTGACAGATGGTGAGGGGAAGGTCTATGAGCAGAATCGCTCTATTAAGTGTTATGACACAGAAAAGCCTACGCTTTCTGCATCTCTGACAGATGGTGTACTGACGATTCAGGGAAATGATACCGTTTCCGGCATTACTTCTGTGACAGTTAATGGCACCACTTATACAGATCTGAAGGATGGAATGCTGAGAGTGCAACTGACACAGAAAGATTTTACAACAAAACAGATTGAAATCACGGTAACGGATGGTGCCGGAAATACTTCTGAAAAGTATGTGTTGCAGAATCCTTATTATGAATGGGCAAAGAAGCAGGCAGAGAAACAGAAAACTTCAGGTGACAGCAATGGTGCGATGGCAACCACGACCAGTGCAGATGCAACTGGGACTGAGAAAACAACGACTTCACCACTTCCGCAGGATGCACAGGCTTCTGAGCCAACAGATGCAAAAGGAACTGTGGATGATCGGACAGTGACAGGTATTGAGGAACAGCTTAATAAAGAAGGCGAGACAGCAGATTCTGTTACCAAAACAGCTACGGAAGGCACAAAAGAGTTTTATACCATTTCAACTAAGAGTGGTAAGATTTTTTATCTGATCATCGACAATTCAAAATCTCAGGATAATGTGTATTTCCTTACCGAAGTCAGTGAGAAAGACCTGATGAACTTCACACTTTCTGATTCTGTGACACTTCCGGAAGTAGATATTGTTTATGCAGAACCAGAGAAACAGGCTGAAGAAGAAAAGCCGGAAACGACAGAGACAGATGAGAAAGATAAGGTAGAGGATGAAATTCAGATGCCAGAAGACAAAAGTTTGGCAGGGACTTATCTACTGATCGGATTGGTTGCTGTTGGAGCTGCGGCAGGTGGTTATTACTTGAAAGTCTACAAACCGAAACATGAATATGATGATGAAGATGAGATGGAAGAGGATGAAAATGAATCCGAAGATTCAGAGTCAGAAAAACGGGAAGTAGACGATGCAGATGAGCAGGAAGAACAGGAAAATGCAGGGACAGAAGTTTTGAAAGATGAAGATTTCAATGATGAGGTACTAGAAGATGAAGAAGAGGAGCAGGAGTAAATGAAATTAGTGATTGCAGAAAAGCCATCGGTTGCGATGGCACTGGCTTCCGTGCTTGGAGCCAGAACAAGAAAAGATGGCTACGTGGAGGGAAACGGTT
>ENA-OQDL01001617-OQDL01001617.1-human-gut-metagenome-genome-assembly--contig:-NODE-1617-length-10745-cov-2.548785_pt1 | contig 10745 bp, 12 predicted proteins | sample MGYA00242782_ERZ504609 | MGnify/ENA primary metagenome ERZ504609 (study PRJEB26092, sample SAMD00036320) | human gut metagenome | host: Homo sapiens | study: EMG produced TPA metagenomics assembly of... | reverse complement strand
TCCTATGGTTTTGCCCGTTCGAAGGACCTCCCATACGGTCTGTACGTGGTGCATCAAACCGCAGGGGCCGAGGGGCAGAAATTTGTCCCCGACTTCTCCGTGTTCATTTCCGAGCATGGCAAGACCTTGTCTTTTCTTCTTCGATGATGTGCTGCGCTACGGCAACGCATTCATCGCAGATATAAACGCCGGGACCGGCAATGAGTTTCTGCACTTCGTCCTGAGGACGGCCGCAAAAACTGCAGCGCGGTTCATCATGCTTATCGTTCATGTATCTTCCTCCTGTCCTATTTCGTTTCATGAGTCAACGGGCGGGACAGGATTTCATCGATGAGACCGTAAGCTTTTGCATCTTCAGCCGTCAGGAAGTTATCCCGTTCCGTATCCTTTTGGATGACGTCCACAGGCTGTCCCGTGTGTTTCGACAAGAGGCCGTTTAATTCTTCACGCATGCGCAGGATTTCGCGGGCATGGATTTCGATTTCCGTCGCCTGGCCCTGGACACCGCCCAAAGGCTGGTGAATCATGACCTGGGAATGAGGCAAGGCAAAGCGCTTGCCCTTGGCGCCGGCTGTCAGGAGGACAGAAGCCATGCTGGCAGCGGAACCGACGCAGATGGTCGATACGTCCGGCTTGATATACTGCATGGTATCGTAGATAGCCATGCCGGCTGTAACGACGCCGCCGGGGCTGTTGATATATAAGTGAATATCCTTGTCAGGATTTTCGGCTTCCAAAAAGAGGAGCTGGGCGATGATGCTGTTGGCAACGGTATCATCGATAGGGCCGCCGAGAAAGACGATACGGTCTTTTAACAGGCGGGAATAAATATCGTAACTACGTTCACCCTGCGCCGTCTGTTCAACGACGATAGGTACATACATATTTGTCAAAACAAACACCTCCGGATGACGCGTTTCCGGTATTAGTCTTCAGCCTTTGCAGATTCTTCAGCTTTTGCTTCTTCTTTCTTGTCTTCGTTGGTGTCGATAGCGTTGCTCAAGATGAAGCTGGCTGCTTTTTTGACGGCCAACAGACTGTACCAACATGGGAACGCGGTGTTCTTTCAAAATAATCTTATAACTTCTTTCGGATCGGCACCGAAGTTCTGGGACATGGTGATGATTTCAGCTTGGAGATCAATGTCTTTTACTTCGATGTTTTCCGCTTTAGAGATGGCTTCGAGGACGAGGTCCATCTGACGTTTTCTTTCGCAGGTTCGGCATAGCTTTCTTTCAGCTTATCCATATCCTGGTTCATGTATTTGAGATAGTCGTCGAGGTTCATGCGCTGCGTTTCGAGCTTGACCGACAATTCTTCGATCATCTGATCGATCTTGTCGTCGACCATGACCTGCGGGATATCTACTTCAGCGTTGTTGACGACGGTCTGCAAAACTTCGGCATTGAATTTTTCCAAAGCCTGGTAGGAGGCCTTCGATTCAAGGCGTTTGCGGATGTCGGCTTTGAGGTCGTCAACGCTTTCGAATTTACCGGCTTCTTTAGCAAATTCGTCGTCGATTGCCGGGAGTTCGCTGCGTTTTACGTCGTTGATTTTAACGGCGAATACGGCTTCTTTACCGGCCAGGGATTTTTCAAAGTAATCTTCCGGGAAGGTAACTTTGACGTCTTTTTCATCGCCGGCTTTGCTGCCGATGAGCTGATCTTCAAAGCCCGGAATGAAGCTGCCGGAGCCGATCTGGAGCGGATAGGACTTGCCTTCGCCGCCTTCAAAAGCGACGCCGTCGACGGTGCCTTTGAAGTCGATGACAGCAAAGTCGTCTTTTGCGATTTCCGTGCCTTCCGGAGCGACAACTAATTTAGCATGCTGTTTCTGGAGGTTAACCAATTCTTTGGAAACGTCTTCATCGCTTACTTCTGCTTTATCTTTGGCAACTGCAATGCCTTTATATTCGCCGAGTTTGACTTCCGGTTTCTTGGTAACCGTAGCTTCAAATACGACGTCTTTTCCGTTTTCGTCAGAGATAACGTTCAATTCCGGTTCCGTTACGGGAACGATGCCTTCCTGATCGAGGGCGTCGCTGTACGCTTTATTGGCAATGGCTTCAAAAACTTCCTGTTTGACAGCATCTTTGCCTAAGAAGCTTTCCAGTACCATGCGCGGTGCCTTGCCTTTACGGAAGCCCGGGATATTTACGCGGCTTGCCAAGTTTTTGCAAGCGGCTGCGGCCTGTTTGGAAGCGTCTTTCGCAGGCACTTCGATGCGCAGGGTCACTTTGTGCTGGTCTACTTCGTTTACTGTTACGTTCATTCTAAGTATGTCCTCCTTATGGGCCGGTACAGCCCTTAATATCTCTAAAATACCATATTACGCTCTACATCATAACACAACTTTACTTTTTTTTCACAATATATGAGAATAAAAGGGATCGCCGCGCACAGCGTCCTTTATTCCCAAGTATTCATTCCGACGGCCCTTTATCGTGTCCTGAAAGGCCGCGGCAGGGTTCTTCGAATCAGCGCAGCTGGCAGCCGAACTTTTCTTCGAGGTCTTTTACGATGGCATTGACCGGTTCGGTGATATCGGCATCGGTCAAGGTTCCTTCTTCGGAACGGAAGACGAGGGCGTAAGCCAGGCTCTTATAGCCTTCGGGAAACCTGTTTGCCTGTGTACATATCGAAGAGGCGGACAGCTTCCAAGTAGTCGCCGCCGTCTTCTTTAATGACCCGGACGATGTCGGCGTTAGCCGTTCCTACCGGTGCCAAGAAGGCCAGGTCGCGGCTCGAAGCCGGGAATTTGGCGACCTTGTGGTAATCGGGCAGGAGGCTGACGTACGGCATGACGGCATCCATATGCATTTCAAAGAGGTAGACCGGGCCGGCGACGTCGTAGTTGTCCATAGCCTTAGGATGGAGTTCGCCAAAGTCGCAGAGGACTTTGCCGTCTTTGACGAAGCGAGCGGCTTTTCCCGGATGAAGGGGTGCAAAGTCGGACACTTCAAGGTCGGCCTGAATGCCTAAGCCTTCGAGGATGGCTTCGACCATGCCCTTTACATCATAGAAATCGTAATTTTCAGCCTTTCCGGGCCAGGAGTTGTCTGTCCGCTGGCCGTAGAGGAGACCTGCGACGCAATCTTCCTGTTCAGGAAGTTCTGTGAGCGGAAGCTGTTTCGGACGATAGACGGGAGCGATTTCATAGATGCCGACGGAGGCGTTCTTTACGGCCTGGTTGCGGACCAATACATCCATCAGGGTCGGGATGAGGGTCGTCCGCATGAGGGGGAAATCTTCCGTGATCGGATTGAGGATGGGAACGGCCTGATAGGCCGGATCGCTTTCGGTAAAGAGCAGCTTTTGGAGCTGGTCGGGATGCATGAAGCTGAAGGTGACCGTTTCGTTGAGGCCGGCCCGGCTGAGGATCGTCGAAATCCGTTCATTGACTTCGTGGCGGAAGCCCGTTTCCCCTTTTGAAATCGGAGCGGCCGGACGAGTCGAAGGAATGTTTTCGTAGCCGTAGATACGGGCGACTTCTTCGGCGATGTCGGACATTTCCGTGCAGTCGCCGCGGTAGCTGGGAACGACGGCGGTCAAGGCTTCGCCGTCTTTTTCGATGCCGAACTGGAGGCGTTCCAACAAGTCGATCATGTCGGCTTCGGGAATGTCCGTGCCCAAGAAGGCGTTGATCTTATCAGCCGAAAAGCGATGCGGCGGACGGACGGTTTATTCGGGTAGACGTCGACGATACCTTTGGCTACGTCACAGGCACCCATTTCCTGGAGAAGCTGAGCGCAGCGGTTGATGGAATTGATGCAGCTGTCCGAATCGAGGCCTCGTTCAAAGCGGCCCGACGCTTCCGAGCGCAGGCCAAGCATGCGGCCCGTATGGCGGATATTGGAGCCTTTGAAGGACGCACATTCGAGAATGACCGACGTCGTTTCTTTCGTGACTTCCGAATCGAGGCCGCCCATGATGCCGGCGATGCAGCAGGCTTTTTCCGGGTCAGCAATGACCAGCATGTTGTCGGTCAAGGTACGGTCCGTATCGTCGAGGGTCTTCATCCCTTCCCCGTCTTTAGCGCGGCGGGCGATGAGATGGTGGTCGGCAACCCGGTCGTAATCGTAAGCATGGAGAGGAATCCCCAATTCGATCATGGTATAGTTCGTAGCATCGACGACGTTATTAATCGGGCGAACGCCGTACTTACGCAGGCGCTGCTGCATCCACAAGGGCGAGTTTCCGATTTTGACGTTGAGCAGAAGGCGTGCCGTATAGCGGCTGCACAGTTCTTCGTCGTCGATGGAAACTTTGACCTTGCCGTCAATGGCTGTATCGCATTCCTTGACGGAAATTTCCGGGTAACGAGCTTCTTTCCCGCTGAGGGCGGCGAATTCACGAGACAGGCCGACCATGGAGAAGCAGTCGCCACGGTTAGCCGTCAGTTCATATTCATAGACGACGTCGCGGACCTGCATGTATTCGGCAGCATCGACGCCAAGGGGCGTATCAGCAGGCAGAATCCAGATGCCTTCTTTTTCTTCCGGCAGGAGCAGGCTGTCATCGAAGCCGAATTCGTGAGCCGAGCAGAACATACCGTTGGACAAGACGCCGCGCAGCTTCGAGCGCTTGATTTTAGTGCCGCCCGGCAGATGAGCGCCGTGGACGGCGACGGGTACGATTTGACCGACGCGCACGTTGGTGGCAGCCGTAACGATTTGGAGCTGTTCATCCCCCATGTCTACTTGGCAGACGACGAGTTTATCGGCATCCGGATGGCGGTCGATTTGAAGAATTTTACCGGTCATTACTTTTTTGATGTCCCGTCCCCAATATTCAACTTGTTCGACAGGAATGCCGGCCATCGTCAATTTATCTGCAAAAGCCTGCGGGTCTTGATTCATATCGACGTCGACATACTCTTGCATCCATGTTAAAGAACTTTTCATTATCTTTTCCCTCCCGAAACTAGAACTGGTTCAAGAACCGCATATCGTTTTCATAGAACAGACGCAGGTCGTCGATGCCGTATTTCAGCATGGCAATACGTTCGACACCCATGCCGAAGGCAAAGCCCGTGACGACGTCCGGATCGTAGCCGTTCAGCCGCAGGACATTGGGGTTTACCATGCCGCAGCCGAGGATTTCCAGCCAGCCCGTGTGGGAGCAGACACGGCAGCCTTCACCGCCGCACATGACACAGGAAATATCGACTTCAGCACTCGGTTCCGTAAAGGGGAAGTAGCTGGCTCGGAAACGGACTTTCGTGTCTTCCCCGAAGATGTCGCGGAGGAAGTCTTCGAGCATGCCCTTGAGATCGGAGAAGCGGATGTTCTTATCGATGATCATGCCTTCCATCTGATGGAAGACCGGCGAATGGGTCGCATCGTAGTCGCAGCGATATACCTTGCCGGGAGCGATGATCGTTAAAAGGTTCGTTCGCTTATGGGACTGGAGGGTCCGAGCCTGCATGCCTGACGTATGGGTTCTGAGGAGGATGTTATCGGTAATGTACATCGAGTCCTGCATATCCCGTGCCGGGTGGTCTTCGGGCAGATTGAGGCACTGGAAGTTATAGTAGTCCGATTCAATATCGGTCCCTTCGACGATGGAAAAGCCCATGCGCAGGAAGGAGTCTTCCATGAGACGCAGGGTCTGATGGAGGGATGTTCGTGGCCCGTAACCGGTTTACGTCCCGGCAGGGTTGATATCGATTTTTTCCGATTCGATTTTCGCAGCCAGTTCCTTGGCTTTGACTTCTTCCAACTTAGCATTCAGCTGCTCTTCAATGGCACTGCGTGCCGTATTGACCAACTGGCCGACTTTCGGACGATCTTCTTTGGAAAGGTTTTTCATTTCCTTCATAATCGCCGTCAGTTCCCCTTTTTTTCCCCAGGAACTTGACGCGGATATCTTGGATATCCTGCAAATGTTCGCTCTTGGCGAGCTCTTCCATTACGGCCGTTTTAATGGCCTCAATCTTTTCACTGATCATGGTTTTCCTCCTACTGGCAAGTACATAAAAAATAGACTCCCGCCCCCTAAGGGGCGAAAGTCTTATCCGCGGTACCACCCTACTTGATTCTCTCATGTCCTATAACGGGAACACCCGTCCTGCCTACTCCGTTCAGCAAGAGACTCTAAAGTGAACGCATGAAGCTTCCGTTACCGGGTTCTCAATCTACGCCCCGGATTTCCTGTAAACGGAAGTCCCTTCATGCCCTCTTTATCATCGTCATAATAAATCGCTATTCAATTCACGATACATTGTATCAGTAAAGTGTCTTATTGGCAATAACTAACCGCTGAATCTGGTTGGTGCCTTCATAAATCTGCATGATTTTGGCATCACGCATGTATTTTTCAACGGGGTATTCCTTGATGTAACCGTACCCGCCCATAACCTGAACGGCGTCGGTCGTAACCTGCATGGCGACGTCGGAAGCGTTGCATTTGGCAATGGCAGCTTCACGGCTGAAGTCCATGCCCTGATCCTTCATCCAGCAAGCGCGGTGGACGAGGAGGCGAGCGCCTTCGACCTTCATGGCCATATCGGCAATCATAGCCTGAACCATCTGGAAGGATGCGATCGGTTTACCGAACTGTACGCGAACCTTGGCGTATTCACAGCAAGCACGGAAAGCAGCTTCGGCAATGCCGACGGAAACGGCACCGACGAAGGGACGAGCAGCATCGAGGGTTGCCATAGCGATACGGAAACCGCTGCCTTCGCGGCCGAGACGGTCTTCAACAGGAACGAAGCAGTTGTCAAAAATGAGTTCCGTCGTGTTGGACGCACGGATACCCATCTTATTTTCTTCTTTACCGATGGTAAAGCCCGGCGTGCCCTTGCGGACGATGAACGGCGTAAGACCGCGAATACCACCGGTTTTGCGGGTATTGGCAAAGACGACAAAGATTTCAGCCAAACCGCCGTTGGTAATGAAGCACTTAGTACCGTTCAAGAGATAGCCTTTGCCGTCTTCCGTCTTGGTAGCCCGTGTCGATACGGAGCCTGCATCGGAGCCGGTTCCCGGTTCCGTCAGGGCAAAAGCAGCCAGGTTGTCTTCATTGATGACGTCAAAATAGCGTTTCTTCTGGTCGTCGTTGCCGGCCAAGATGACCGGATACGAAGCCAGTGCATTGGCAGCTACCGTCGTAGCAACGCCGCCGCAGCCTTTAGCTAATTCTTCATAAACACCAGCAATGGTAATGGCATCCAGTCCGGCTCCACCAAATTCTTCCGGAATAGCGACGCCCAATAGTCCCTGTGCTGCCAATTTTTCCAAAAGCCCTTCATGGAGCTTTCCCGTTTCATCCATTTCTGCAGCGTAGGGGACGATTTCTTTTTGCACCAAGTCGCGGACGACTTTGATGATATCTTTCTGTTCGTCGTTATAAGCAAAATCCATCTTGTACTAACCAACCTTCCCTGTAATACGTGAATATCATATAATCGATTTTTTTTAAAATGTAAAAAGACGACCGCCCTTTTACAATGAGACTACCGTCGGCATCGCGGCATTCACATTCGACGACAATCGTATTTCTGCCGTGATGGAGAACCTGTCCGATTCCGGTAATGTGCTCGCCGCTGTTGACACTGCGAATGTAGTTCATATTGATTTCCAAGGTCGTAACCTGAAAACCCATCGTCCGGCAGGCCATCCCCATAAGGGTATCACAAAAGGCTGCCAGGACACCGCCTGAGGCAATATTACGATAATTACAAATGTGGCGGCTAACGTCAAAGCCGACGCGGACGCGGCCGACAGCTACCGTTTCAATGGTGCAGGGCATGCTCTTGAAATACGGCGTTTTGGCATAAATGCCTTCGATGATGGCATGCATTCTGGCAGAGTCGGACAGACCGACGCCATGTCTTGGCTCATCCATGGTCCGTACCTCCTTGTTCTTCGCCGCCGTACGGGCCGGTCACGAAGAAGGTTCCTTTCCCATGCGCTAAGTAGCGATCGTCATCATCGTAAAAATCACAAAGAGCGACCATCGTCGTGCGGCCGTTGTGAATGATCTTTGCTTCGGCACGGATGACCGTATCGGCAAAGGCCGGGCGAAGATAGTTCATGCCCAGATCCAAGGTCAGGACCGCCTTGCCGTGGACAGCACAGGCAGCTTCCATCGCCGAATCGGCCATGGAGTACAACACACCGCCGTACATCGTACCGTTGGGATTATCCCACTTTTGAGCCCTTATTCTCAAAGGTGAGAACAGTACACTCCTGTTCAGCCTTGGCTACATGGAACTGCATAAAGGTATCAAAAGGAATTTCTTTGAATCTCATGCTCTAACCATTCGCGATCCATTATGACTCCACTCCTTAGGCTAATACATAAATCCCTTATATTTTACTATACGAATAATCATCCGTCAAACAAAAAACGACTATTTATGCCCTTAACTGAACTTTAGACGGGAAAAAACAGGTCCGCATAGTGGCACGAGCCTTTATGCGAGACCTTATCACTGTGACATGCCTGACCTGGTCTTTACCCCCACACTCGCCTGCCGGGACCCTTGCTCATAGACTGTTGTCCCCCACTAATAATCCTCTCGCGCTTTATGACGCGGCAGGTCTTACTTCTAGGCCGCACTATGATCAGTACCGCTTTGGGCACCTTACGTGGATCGCTTCGTCTGCGACTGACATCGACTTTCAACCACAGCACATGTCATTGATACATTATACGGGACAGGCTGCCCCATTGTCAACGTTAGAACTTATAGCCCATACCGACCTGCCAGCCGCGGACGTCGTCATCGTAATTGTCGACATCGACGCTGCTGCGGCGATATTTGAGGTGAGCGTCCCATTCCGGCGTAATGTCGTAGCCGACGCCGATTTCATAGGTATTGACGTCATCGCCGACACCGATGGAAGCAAAGCCCTGCCAACGTTCGGAAATGGGAACCTGGCCGCGGACGCCGACCTGGTAGCCGTAGGATTTTTTCGTGTTGTACGTATCGGTCTTAACGTAGGAAGCACCGGCATAGGCCGAGAGGTATTCCGTCAGGCGGTAATTGCCGACGAGATAGTTTTCATTGATCTTGTGGGAATCGTCGCCCTTCGTATAGTTGTTGATGTACTGGAGATTCCAACGATCGTTCAGGACGTAGGTGACGTCGCCGCCGGTAAAAGCGGCTGTCGGCGTCGCCGTGACCTTCTTTTTGGTCAAAGCCATAGTTGATGTTCGCTTTCAAATCACCGGGCTGCTCATTTTTGATAGGGGCTGCCCACGCTGCTGACGTAATGGCAAATGCTGCCAATGTCGCCGTTAAGATAAATTTTTTCATGACATGACACCTCCAAATAGAATACAAGATTTATGTTCTTCCATAATAGCGGCTCAGGAGTTCTTCGCCTGCGGCGATGACCTGGCTCATGGGAATAACCGAAATACCTTTATAGTTACCTTCGCGGATAATTTTCTTCATGCTCTTGCCGACTTCATAATGGTCCGTCGATTCGAGGACGATGGCCCGGTCCGTATAGGGACCGTAGAGCTTAGGATTGCTCGGCCCGTAAAGGGCGACCAAGGGCACCCGTTGGCTGACGGCGATGTGCATAGGGCCGCTGTCATTGGTTATGAACAGGGAACACCTGCGAATGGCTGCGGCCAGTTCGCCGATAGTAAAGGCCCCGGTGGCCACGATGGGCTTCGAGGTCATTTCCCCCGTCGCTTCGCTGACCATATCGCGGTCCATATCGCCGCCGAAGAAGACGCATTTGAAGCCCCGGCGGCCAAAGTAATCGGCCACAGCGGCAAATCGTTTGGCCGGCCACCGCTTCTGAGGAACGGCACTGCCGATATTGAAGCCGATAAGGCTGTCAGCCGGCGAGACACCGTGGGATTCATAAAAGGCGGCAGCCTTGTCATCCCAGGCCTTTGAAGTCGGGAACTGCAGCCCATCGCTTCGATAGTCGTCGATGCCGAGCTGGGCCAGGACGTTGATGTACATATCGGCGGCGTGGAGATGGATGCGATCCAGCCGCGTATAGCGATTCATCAGCGGGCGGGCCAGAAAATGGCTCATGCCGACGAATTTCTTAGCTTGAATGGCGGCCGCCAAAAAAGACGTCCGTTCATTGGGATGCAGGTTAATCAAAATATCATAGTGCTGTTGATGCAGGCGGCGGCCGATATGCCACAAGGCGCTGATCGAGTTGTCCTTCCCCGTTTTTATCGATGGTGATGAGGTGATCGATATCGGGGTTATAGCGGACGACGTCGGCAACTTTTTCGTCGACGACGAGGGTGATATCAGACCCCTGGGCGTGACGGCGCAGGACCTGCAGGAACGGCGTGATGAAGGATGAGATCGCCAAGATGCATGAGAAAGGTGACAATTATTTTTTTCTTGCGTAAATTAATCATGGTTCCACCTTCTTCAGTACCTCTTCAAAAAGGTTCCACACCGTATCGACGGTAATCTGGGCCATGCAGTCCGGATCGTCGACGAGAGGTTCTTCCGGCGTGGCTTTCGACGTCGGCGAAATGATGAGATGGATATAAGCGCAGTCCGTTCCCCCATAAGGACCGGTCCGTTCGGGAGACGTCGCGCCAAAAAGGGCGATGAGCTCCTTTTTACCTACGGAGATTTTTTCTTGCAAAATCCGCTCTTTTCTATGAAAAATGCACAGCGCCCCCGTTCACTGTAAGATCGCAGTGAGCGGGGGCGCTTTTTCGTGAATAGGAGGTCGATTTTATCGCAAATACAGACTATGGGGATATACAGAGCGGCACAAACCCCATAACCGGAAAGAAAAATTT
>ENA-OQDL01001616-OQDL01001616.1-human-gut-metagenome-genome-assembly--contig:-NODE-1616-length-10746-cov-2.991901_pt1 | contig 10746 bp, 14 predicted proteins | sample MGYA00242782_ERZ504609 | MGnify/ENA primary metagenome ERZ504609 (study PRJEB26092, sample SAMD00036320) | human gut metagenome | host: Homo sapiens | study: EMG produced TPA metagenomics assembly of... | reverse complement strand
AGCATACTCCGAACGTAGGGAAAGCCAACGTAGTAAACGACTCCCGCACCAGCCAATAACGGAAAACCAAGGGGACTAAAGTCGCTTCTTGATAGACCTTGATTCTTGAATATCTCGATATCCAGAAATCATTTCCAAAGACTGAGAAAAATAACAAAAGCACCCGCCACGGCAAACGAAGCAATATCAACTTGAAATAACTTCAGCATCATATCCCCTGCATAAAAGAAACCTATCAATAAAGCAAAAGAAATGCCGGTAGCTTTATTAGCATTGACATTTCTCCCTTTCTGCTTAAGATTCAATATAATAGGAATAGATCCGATAATATCAATGACAGCAAAAAGCACAATAAACGCACTAAAATTCTTGAAATCAAATGATCCAAACATAAACTCCTCCTTTTTTTGAATGCAAATATATTTATTTTTTTATACAGCCCGCAAGTATTCTGCTTTTAAACATTAGGAGACGGTAAGAAACATAAAAAAATAAAAGTTCTTCCACCTATAAATAATAAATCTCGTTTTATCGTTACCTTTGTATGTTAAACTATAACTTAACGAACAACAGAACTTATGGAAATTACAATGTATGATACACTTTTACAACTCCCTCTCTTCCAGGGATTATGTAAAAATGACTTCACCAATATCATAGGCAAGGTAAAGCTACATTTTCGTAAATACAACGCCGATGATATCATTGTGGAACAAGGTGCACCTTGCACTCAATTAATCTTTCTCTTAAATGGGGAGATAATCTCCCAAACAACCGATAACCGACATTCATACGCCTTATTTGAAACTTTTGGAAGTCCTTTCGTTATAGAGCCCTATTCATTATTCGGCATGCAAACCAACTATACAGCGACTTACAAAGCACGTACAGATATTAACATAGTTACCATAGACAAGTTATTTGTATTGAATGAACTGAACAACTACGAAATCTTCCGCCTTAACTATTTAAATATTCTGAGTAATAGAGCACAAGTGGCATACGAAAAATTATGGAACAGCCACATAGGTAATACAGAAGAAAAAATACTGAATTTTTTAGTGCTGCGCTCCATGAAGCCCGAAGGAAAAAAAATTCCTTAAAATCAAAATGGAGGATTTGGCGAGTTTGATTGATGAGACACGAATCAATGTGTCAAAAGTGCTGAATGATTTACAGGAACAGGGATTGGTACAACTCAGCAGAAAGGAAATCTCCATTCCGGCGTTGGAAAAACTGACTGAAAAGAATAAATAATCAGGTAAAAAACCATAAAAATGAAAAGCATAGGCATTTCTGCTTGTGCTTTTTTATTTTTAACCTAACTATTTAATATACTTTGTTAAATAAGTAAATAGAATGAGGATAGTGATGCTTTTTTTTAAGCAAATTTGTAAGTCCAATAAAATAGTGCTATGACTGAAAATAAAAATCCATTTTTAAAACCCTATAACACCCCTCATGACACGGCTCCGTTCCATCTTATCAAGATAGAACATTATGAACCTGCCTTGTTGGAAGGAATGAAAGAACAAAATGAGGAAATTGATGCAATTGTCAATAATCCCGAAGCACCGACTTTCCAAAATACCATTGTTGCTTTGGAAAAATCAGGTGCGTTGCTAGACCGCGTAACTACTGTTTTCGGCAATTTGATGAGTGCCGAGACCAGTGACGAGATGCAGGAATTGGCAGAAAAAATGATGCCCGTACTGTCCGAACACAGCAACAACATCAGTCTGAATGAAAAACTGTTTGCTCGTATAAAAGCCGTATACGAACAAAAAGACCAGTTACAACTGAAAGGTGAAGACGCCCAACTGCTGCAAAAGACATACGATGGTTTTGTAAGAAGCGGTGCCAACCTGACCGGTGAGGCAAAAGAAAAGTTCCGCCAACTGAATACCGAATTAAGCATATTGACCTTACGTTTTTCTCAGAATCTGTTGAAAGAAACAAATAACTACGAATTGGCTTTGACGGAAAAACAATTGGAAGGATTACCCGAAAGTTCATTGGAAAGTTATGCTCAAACAGCAAAGGATAAGGGAAAAGAAGGCAGCATCATTACATTGGATGCTCCCAGTTTTGTTCCTTTCATGAAATATTGTGATGACCGTTCACTGCGCAGAGAAGTCTATATGGCTTATAATACCCAATGTACACACAATAACGAATACAACAATGTGGACATCATCAAGCAATTGGTAAACATTCGCATGGAACTGGCTCATTTACTAGGCTTCTCCACTTTTGCCGAGTATAAACTGAAAAAGCGCATGGCCGAAACGAGTGATGCCGTATACAAACGGCTCAACCAATTACTGGATGCCTATACCCCTGCCGCCCTAAAGGAAGTGGCAGAAGTTGAAGCATTGGCACGCGAAATGGAAGGCGATGATTTCCAGCTGATGCCATGGGATTGGGCCTATTATTCAGAAAAGCTGAAAAATAAGAAATTCAATCTGAATGAAGAAGAGCTGCGTCCTTATTTTGAGCTGAGCCAAGTAGAGAAAGGTGTATTCGGTCTGGCTACCCGTCTGTATGGCATCACATTTAAAGAAAATAAAGAAATTCCGGTCTATCATCCCGATGTAAAAGCTTATGAAGTATTCGACAAAGACGGAAGTTTCCTGGCTGTACTTTATACAGATTTCCACCCCCGCGCCGGAAAACGTTCGGGCGCATGGATGACCAGCTATAAGGAGCAGTGGATAGAAAACGGAGTCAACAGCCGTCCCCACGTATCCGTTACCATGAACTTCACCAAGCCATCGGCTGGGAAACCGGCATTGCTGACTTTCTCAGAAGTAAACACTTTTCTACACGAATTCGGACACGCCTTGCACGGAATGTTTGCCAATACCACCTATTCAACCATGAGTGGTACCAGCGTATATTGGGATTTTGTGGAGCTTCCATCACAAATTATGGAAAATTTCGCCACAGAAAAAGAATTTCTCAATACATTCGCCAGACATTATCAGACGGGAGAACCCATTCCTGCCGAACTGATCCAAAAGATTGTAGATGCATCCAATTTCAATGTGGCCTATGCCTGCCTGCGTCAAGTAAGTTTCGGATTGCTGGATATGGCATGGTACACCCGCCGGGAAACATTTGACGGAGATGTCCGCGCTTATGAAAAAGAAGCATGGAAAAAAGCGCAAGTACTGCCCGGAGTAGAAGACACCTGCATGTCCGTACAGTTCTCACATATTATGGCGGGGGGATATTCTGCCGGATACTACAGTTATAAATGGGCGGAAGTACTGGATGCGGATGCCTTCTCCTTATTCAAGGAAAAAGGAATCTTCAACCAGGAAGTCGCCGCTTCTTTTCGGGAGAATATTCTCTCGAAAGGAGGAACGGAACATCCGATGACCCTTTACAAACGCTTCCGTGGACAAGAACCCAGTATCCATGCCTTGCTGAAAAGAAATGGAATCATCAACTAAAAAACCAAACAATATGAAACTAAAGTCTATTCTTTATATACTAATGCTACTCCCTTTCTTATGGAGTTGCAACAATGAAGACGATGTAGAGGAAATCTTTGCAAGCGGCACATGGCATGTAGTGGATTTCTATGGTAAAGCAAATTGGGACAAACGGAACGGAGAGCCCAAATACAATGCAATGGCACACAATCCGGATAAGGCTATCGCAACCGAAGGACGAAAAGCCTTGGATATCATTCATGGTTTCAACATCACTTTCAAAGCGGATGGTACTTTTACAGGAAGCATACAAAATGGAACCATTGAAGGCACATGGCAAGCGGACGGAAAAGACCGGACAGTAAACATAAACTTTACCAAGACTCCGCCTTCAACAAGCTATAACAACGAGTTCATAGAAGCATTGAATAATGCAATATTTTATCAAGGTGACAGCAATGTTTTATTGCTAGCTCCCGAAGGGAAAAAAACTTATATTCAATTTGCACATAATAAGCAAGACTGAAATAATGGAAACGAAAGAAGAGAAACAACTCAAACTCGACAAACGATACATCCGCATGGCTAGTATTTGGGCGGAAAATTCATACTGTGAACGCCGTCAAGTAGGAGCATTGATCGTAAAAGACAAGATGATCATCTCCGACGGATATAACGGAACTCCTGCAGGATTCGAAAATGTATGCGAAGATGACAACGGAGTCACCAAGCCTTACGTACTACACGCTGAAGCGAATGCTATCACCAAAATAGCACGAAGCAACAACAGCAGCGACGGAGCAACCATGTACGTCACCGCATCTCCTTGCATAGAATGTGCCAAACTCATCATCCAAGCAGGAATCAAACGTGTGGTTTACTCAGAAAAATACCGTTTGGAAGACGGGCTTGATTTATTGAAACGCGCAAATATTGAAGTAATCTATATCAATCCCAATGAATAATAGCAAATAAAGATATGAGCAAAAATCGAACATCCCGTTTTATGCCGGTAATCGTTGCAGTAAGCATCGTAAACCGGTAATATGATTCGGAACTTTTTTACGCCAACCACTTTTCAGGAAACAAATTAGGTATCATTAATACTTCATCCAACAAACTGAATGCATTGTTGCGTATCATTGACGACCAATATGTAGATACAGTGAACATGGGTGAACTGGTGGAAGATGCTATGCCGCAAATTCTAGGTGAGCTGGACCCCCACTCTTCTTATATTCCGGCAAAAGACCTGGAAGCTGTAAATTCTGATTTAAAAGGAAGTTTCAGCGGAATCGGTATCCAGTTTACCATCCAGCAAGATACCATCCATGTAAACAATGTCATCCAAGGCGGACCATCAGAAAAAGTGGGTCTAATGGCAGGAGACCGCATCATAGAAGTGGATGACAGTGCCTTTGTAGGAAAAATTGTCACCAACTATGAATCCATGAAAAGACTGAAAGGTCCCAAAGGCAGTGAGGTAAAACTTGGCGTTTTTCGTCCGGGAGAAAAAGAAACTTTACATTTCACCATTGTTCGTGGTGACATACCGGTAAAGAGTGTAGATGCCGCCTATATGCTGAATGACAAATTCGGTTACATAAAAGTAAACAAATTCGGTGAAACGACTTATCCCGAATTATTGATTTCATTAGCCAAGCTAAATCAGGCAAACTGCGAAGGAGTGGTCATCGACTTACGCGGTAATACCGGTGGATATATGGGTGCAGCAATTCAGATGGTAAACGAATTCTTACCCAAAAACAGACTCATCGTTTATACACAGGGACGCAAGTCTCCACGCGAGAACTATACATCCAACGGAACCGGAAGCAGCCAGAAAATGCCCATTGTCGTATTGATGGACGAAGGTTCGGCTTCTGCCAGCGAAATTTTTGCCGGAGCTATCCAAGACAATGACCGGGGGACAATCATCGGGCGCCGCTCTTTCGGAAAAGGGGCTGGTACAACAACCTATCGACTTCAGCGATGGTTCAGCCATCCGTCTGACAATTGCCCGTTACTATACTCCGTCAGGACGCTGCATACAGAAACCGTATGTAAAAGGTAATGACGCAAATTATGAAATGGATATCCTGACCCGTTACGAACACGGAGAATTTTTCTCACAAGACAGTATCAAGCAGGATCAAAGCCAAATCTTTGAAACTTCTTTAGGCCGTCCTGTATATGGAGGTGGAGGTATTATGCCCGATATCTTTGTACCACAGGATACTACCGGCATGACTTCCTATTATCGCATGGCTGTTAATCGCGGACTGACCATCCAGTTTGCTTTCCAGTATACGGACAACCACCGTGCCGAAATGCAAAAATATGAAACAGAGGAAAGCCTGCTGCAATATTTGAAGCATCAGAATATTTTGGAACAATTCGCCCGTTTCGCTGAGAACAAAGGGCTAAAACGTCGCAACATATTGATGTATAAATCACAGAAACTGTTTGAAACAAATTTATACGGAAACATCATTTATAATATGCTGGGCATGGAAGCTTATATAGAATACTTGAACAAGAGCGACAAGACTGTCCTCAAAGCATTGGAAGTATTGGATAAAGGTGAATCATTTCCCAAAGCTCCCGAACAACCCATAGAACCAAAAGTAAGCGATGAAGGAACTAAAAAAACAACTGCGCAAGCAGATAGCGCAAGAAAAGCGCCGTCACGGCATCACCGAATTAATAACGAAGTCCGCTGCTTTGCTTGAGAAACTGGAACAGCATCCCAAGTTTGCATCGGCCCGTACCGTTTTTGCTCTATTATTCATTGGATGATGAAGTACAGACACATGACTTCGTTGAAAAATGGCACCGGCAGAAAACAGTTTTGCTGCCGGTAGTTAAAGGAGATGAGTTGGAACTTCGTATTTATACAGGCAGGCAAAACCTGAAAACCGGTGAGGCTTATCACATAGAGGAACCGACGGGAGAAGCATTTACAGCGTATGAGAAGATAGACTTCGCCATTATACCGGGTGTTTCTTTTGATGCCCGAGGCAACCGGTTGGGAAGAGGAAAAGGATATTATGACAAATTACTGCCTCTTCTTCATTCCTATAATATAGGTATATGTTATAACTTTCAAGTAAACGAAAAGCTGCCTGTCGAACCTTTCGACCGGAGAATGGATGAAGTCTGGACTGAGAATGGAATATTGAAATAGAATCTATCGTGATACGAACTGTTCCATAAGCTACTCTTACACATTACACTTCTTCAAGTGCGGACTTTACGAGAAAGATAAGAAAAATCCGTCAAAATCCGCACCTGACAAGAAGTATTGCAGGAAACTTCGGGGATACCAAAGAAACAGCAGAAGACCATCCTGTCAACGGAAAATAATATTGACTATCACTTGTGCGCCGACCTGCTTATTCAGATTTTTCACCAATAAATCACGCCCCATCATCAACTCTTGACGAAGCACGGATGAAGTGAGATGTACATAAAGAATTTGATTCTTAATATAAAGATTACTCGTATATTTAGTAATGGCAGGTCCCACCACATCTTTCCATGCCTGTATCAGACGATACTCGTTCAGTGGCGCCTCCAAAGCATTCTGCCGGAAGAATTTCCGAATCATTTCCCCTATTTGTTCCGCATCATTACGTTTCATTCAGCCATTTCCTTTCTTTCTGTCACTTCTCCATCTTCTACAGCAAAGACTTTGTATTCTCTTTCTATCTTCTTCAATATTTTATCCAAATGATCCCGATTGGTATCCGTAATGAAAATCTGCCCGAAACGATCTCCGGCTACCAGTTTTACAATCTGTTCCACACGAAAAGCATCCAGTTTATCAAAAATATCATCCAACAACAATAAAGGAGTAGTATTGCCGCCCGTTTTCTTCAAAAAGTCAAACTGAGCTAATTTCAAGGCGATAAGATAAGTTTTGTTTTGTCCTTGTGACCCCTCCCGCTTTATCGGAAAATCCCCCAACTGCATAATCAAGTCATCTTTATGAACTCCCTTCAACGAATATCCCATTACACGGTCGCGCCGACGGCTCTCCTTGATAATATCCAGCAATCCCCCACTCATAGCATGAGATTCATACGCCAGATTCACTTTCTCTTTATCTTGAGAGATATAAGAATAAAAAGACTGGAAAGTAGGTATAAACTCAGCAATAAACTCACTACGCTTCTTAAAGACGACCTCACCCGCAGATGCCATCATCTCCTCCCATACCAGCATTAATTCCTCATCGAATTCCTGTTCCGATTTCAACAAAGCATTACGCTGCGTCAATGCTTTATTATAACGTATCAGCGCATCCAAATATTCCTTATCATATTGCGATATCACCACATCCATAAAACGACGGCGCCCGTCACTACCTCCTGCAATCAGCTCCGCATCAGCAGGAGACACCATTACAAGGGGAATAAAGCCAATATGATCCGATAAACGGTTATATTCCTTTTTATTCCGCTTGAATTGCTTTTTCTGACGACGTTTCAATCCACAATATACCTCTTCCGGCTCACCTTGGTCTGTTTCATAGAAACCCTGAATTACAAAGAATTCTCCTTCATGACGGATATTTTGCGAATCAATAGGATTAGTGGCACTCTTACAAAAAGAAAGATAATAAACCGCATCCAGCAAATTTGTCTTCCCCATACCGTTTTGTCCGATAAAACAATTCATCTTCGGCGAGAATTCCAATTCCGCCTGCTCCAGGTTTTTATAATTCAATATCGAGATGCGTTTCAGTATCATAGAACTTCTATTTAATTGAGGATACAAAATTAGAGATAAAAACGGGAAAAACTAAAAAAATATGCCCGTAAATTTCATTAATACATAGAAATGAACTACTTTTGCTGACCGAAAAAGAATATCCGAAAAATAATAAAAAAGTAAATATAAAAATGGCAGAACAAAAACACACTCAGGACCCATTAGATATGGAAGAAGCACTGAGTACCTCAGAAGCATTCCTTATCAAGTACAAAGGAAGAATCCTTGGAACTATTGCAGCAGTAGTGATTATCATAGCTGGTTTCATGGGATATAAGCATTTTATTTCTGACCCCAATGAAGTAAAAGCATCAGAAGCTTTATTTAAAGGAGAACAATATTTCGGAGCTGATAACTTTGAAACCGCATTGAATGGTGACAGTATCGGTTACAAGGGTTTTCTGAAAGTAGCAGATGAATTCAGTGGAACCGCTGCTGGTAATTTGGCCAATGCTTATGCAGGTATCTGCTATGCACAGTTGGGTAAATATGAAGATGCAGTGAAATATCTGGATAAATTCAGTGCTAAAGACCAGCTGGTGAGCCCTGCCATTTTGGGAACTATCGGTAACTGTTATGCTGAAATGGGACAATTGGACAAAGCTGCAGGAACTTTGCTGAAAGCAGCGGATAAAGCAGACAGCCAGGCATTGAGTCCTATCTATTTGATCCAAGCTGGTCAATTGTTCGAAAAGTTGGGCAAGAATAGTGAAGCTGTTAAAGCATACACTTTGGTGAAAGAAAAATACTTCAATTCTTACCAGTCAATGGACATTGATAAGTACATCGAACGTGCATCCATCAAATAAGAAAAGAATATACCTTAATGATATAAAGAGGTTGTCTGCACCTGTGTACAGATAACCTCTTTCTTTTATTAAACCACTAAAACTAAAAAACAATGGCAACAGCGTATCATAACTTATCTGATTACGATTTCAATTCAGTTCCTAATGCAGAAAATATGCGTTTCGGTATCGTAGTATCCGAATGGAACAATAACATTACCGGCCCCCTATTGGAAGGAGCCATAAGTACCTTGAAGAAACATGGCGCAAAAGATAAAAATATTTTAGTACAAACAGTACCCGGCAGTTTTGAACTGACTTTCGGTTCTGCACAAATGATAAAAAGTGGAAAAGTAGATGCAGTGATTGCAATAGGCTGCGTAGTTCGTGGCGATACTCCGCACTTTGATTATGTATGTGCCGGTACCACTCAAGGTATTGCCCAACTGAATGCCGAAGGAGATATTCCTGTAATCTATGGTTTGATTACTACCAATACTATGCAACAAGCAGAAGACCGTGCCGGTGGAAGATTAGGAAATAAAGGGGATGAATGTGCAATAACTGCCATCAAAATGCTCGATTTTAAAGAGAAATTGCAAAAAACGCAGATTTTTTGAAAAAAAGTTCTTGTATAATTTGCATATTCAAAAAAAAGCCGTACCTTTGCATCGCAATTGAGAAACAAACCTACTCAATGAGAGAATTGAGATAGACTCTTAAAAGCGAATGGGCAAATACCAGAGTGGCCAAATGGGGCAGACTGTAAATCTGCTGTCTTTCGACTTCGGTGGTTCGAAATCCATCTTTGCCCACAAAAAAATTGCGGAAGTAGCTCAGTTGATAGAGCATTAGCCTTCCAAGCTGAGGGTCGCGGGTTTGAGCCCCGTCTTCCGCTCTATAGAAGAGATGATTTGATCATCTCTTCTTTTATTTTACACCGCCCCGTTTTTTTCATTACTCAACAATGTTCCAAACTTTTCAACTTCTAATTTGTTATATCAATAACAACATTCCAATAGAAAAGACATTAAGTTATGAAGACGATTATTGACAAAGCCAACACGAGAGGTTATTTTAATCATGGATGGCTAAAAACTTACCACACATTCAGCTTCGCAGATTATTATAATCCCAAGACGTATACACTTCGGTGCTTTGCGCGTATTGAATGACGATACAGTGGCTCCCGGAGAAGGTTTCGGCATGCACCCGCATAAAAATATGGAAGTAGTATCCATTCCTTTACAAGGATATTTAAGACACGGAGATAATGTACAAATGAAAGTACCATCACCCCCGGAGAAATTCAAGTAATGAGTACAGGAACAGGTATCTATCACAGTGAATACAATGCCAGTAAAACCGAAGATCTGAAATTCCTGCAAATCTGGGTGATCCCTAATGTAGAGGAAACCAAACCTGAGTACCATAATTATAATATCCGCCCGTTATTGAAACGTAACGAACTGACAACTTTCAATTTCTCCTTCCGGAAACACACCGGCACATCTGTTGCAGGATACCTGGTTTTCAATAGGTACATTTGATGCCGGACATAGTGTAATATACCGTATGCACAAACCTCGCACAGGTGATTTACAATTTTTGTTATAGAAGGAGAGATTAATGTAGCAGGCAGAAAACCTTTCACGCCGTGACGGTATCGGTATATGGGACATTGAAAGTGTCACTATCGAAGCCACTTCCGAAACACAGATACTGGCTATTGAAGTAGCTAT
>ENA-OQDL01001615-OQDL01001615.1-human-gut-metagenome-genome-assembly--contig:-NODE-1615-length-10748-cov-3.751624_pt1 | contig 10748 bp, 13 predicted proteins | sample MGYA00242782_ERZ504609 | MGnify/ENA primary metagenome ERZ504609 (study PRJEB26092, sample SAMD00036320) | human gut metagenome | host: Homo sapiens | study: EMG produced TPA metagenomics assembly of... | reverse complement strand
CAGTGAGCCCACCATAAACTTATTGTGAGAATCCGAACGCAGCAAATGATTCAATGCGGTTGTATATGCAAATTCAGCTTCTTCTGATATTGGAGCATTGTATCCTTTAGATTTCCCATACGAATCATACCCGGAATTAACTTTGAAAATGCAACTAGTTTAGCTGTTTCTTGGCTTCCAAGTATCTTTGTAGCAGTTGTAATCTCTACAACTTTTGAATATCTCCCTGTTATCAACAAAGAATTTCCTGTCCACGCCATGCATTCTCCGTCAAACAAATTTATCAATTCCCTTTTCGAAGCCACTATTTTCGATCTTGATATATGCTTTGATTTCTTCCACACATTTTTGGAATCCAAGTTTTCCGCTGTTCAGGCACAAGTCATAGTTTCTTGCATCTGCCCACTCGTGTCCTGTATGGTAACGATAGAAATCACCGCGAAACTTATCCGTCTTCTCGATGTATTTCTTCATTTCTTTTTCTGTCATGCTGTTACGCTCCATTGCACGATCAAGACAGAATTTCTCATCTGCATGAACAAACACACTGACAACATTTGGATTGTCTTTCAGAACATAATCTGCACATCTTCCGATGATTACGCAGGATTCTTTCTCAGCAAGATCTTTGATGATCTTTGCCTGATAGTTGAAGATATTTTCTTCTGAAACAAAACCTTTTTCTTCCGGTGAAAGAAGTTCTCCATCGTATGGACGACTCAGGATTTTAAACCATCCGGCTCCCTTCATCTTCTCATCACTCATACCGAAGAGTCTCTCGTTGATTCCGCTTTCTTCGGATGCCATACGCAGGATTTCTCTGCTATAACAGTTGATTCCAAGCTCTTTTGCAAGCATAGCTCCGATTGTCTTACCGCCGCTTCCGTACTGTCTTGCCATTGTGATTACAATATTGTTGCTCACCCGAATCGCCTCCTATTCTCCTAAATATGCTTTCTTAACTGCTTCATCTTCCAGCAGGTCTTTTGCATTTCCTGACATTGTGATCTTACCAGTCTCAAGAACATAGGCGCGATCTGCGATAGAAAGAGCTTTCTTTGCATTCTGTTCTACAAGAAGTACTGTTGTTCCACTCTCACTTACTGCCTGGATAATATCAAAAATCTCATTTACAAAGATTGGAGAAAGTCCCATAGAAGGCTCATCCATCAGAATGATCTTCGGTTTAGACATCAATGCACGTCCCATGGCAAGCATCTGCTGCTCTCCACCACTGAGTGTTCCGGCCATCTGATTTCTTCTCTCTTCCAGACGTGGGAATCTCTTATAAACATTTGCAAGACTCTCTTCGATCTCATTTTTATCTTTTCTTGTATAGGCGCCCATTTTCAGGTTTTCATAAACACTCAGTTCAGCGAAAACTCTTCGTCCTTCCGGAACGTGAGCCATTCCCATAGACACGATCTTATGCGCCGGAATCTTTGTGATATCAGTTCCTTCAAACATAACAGAACCTTTCTTTGGAGAAAGAAGTCCTGTAATTGTATGAAGTGTTGTTGTCTTTCCGGCTCCGTTTGCGCCGATCAGTGCAATAACCTCTCCCTGATTTACCTCAAAGGAAATGCCTTTGATTGCCTGGATCATTCCATAATATACTTCTAAGTCTTTGACTTCAAGCATTGCCATTGTTATCTTCCCCCTATTCTCCCAGATATGCCTTGATTACCTGAGGATCATTCAGTACATCTGTTGTCTTGCCCTGTGCAAGTACTTCACCGAAGTTGAGTACTGTCAGCTCCTCGCAGATACCACTTACCAGTTTCATATCATGTTCGATCAGAAGGATCGTCATATGGAACTCATCTCTCACGAAACGGATCATATCCATCAATTCTCCTGTCTCGTTCGGGTTCATTCCTGCTGCCGGCTCATCCAGAAGAAGAAGCTTTGGATCCGTCGCAAGTGCTCTGGCGATCTCCAGTTTTCTCTGCTGTCCGTAAGGAAGGTTTGCAGCCTTATATGACGCAAACTTCTCAAGATCGAATACCTTCAGAAGCTCCATTGCCTTTTCATCCATCTCTTTTTCTACCTTACGATAATTCGGAAGTCTTAAAATTCCTTCAATCGTTGAGTAATGATGATGATTGTGAAGTCCTACTTTAACATTATCAAGAACAGTCAGTTCTTTGAAAAGACGGATGTTCTGGAATGTTCTTGCAATTCCGGCCTTACTGATCTCAATATTTTTCTTTCCTGTAAGATCCTTTCCGTCCAAAAGAACCTTTCCTGAATCCGGTTTATATACTCCTGTCAGAAGGTTGAATACGGTTGTCTTACCGGCACCGTTTGGTCCAATCAATCCGTAAAGTTCTTCTTTCTGTATCTTGAGGTCAAAGTCATTTACCGCACGGAGACCTCCGAAAGAAATTCCAAGATTTTTTACATCTAATAATGTACTCATTCTTACTTAAGCCTCCTTTTTCTTTCCAAAATGAAGATACTTCTCTCTCCACTCGATTGCCTTTGGTGCCCAGTTAAAGAGCATCATGATGATCAGAACGATCGCATAGATCAACATACGGTAATCAGACAGTCCACGGAGAAGCTCCGGAAGGAGTGTCAGGATAACTGCTGCAATAATAGATCCACGGATATTTCCGATTCCACCAAGTACTACAAAGACAAGAATCGTGATGGACATATTGTATCCAAAGTTGTTTGTATTTGCTGTCAGTGTTGACAGGTTGTGTGCATACAGAACACCTGCTGCACCGGCCATAGCCGCTGAAATTGTAAATGCCATGAGTTTATATTTTGTAACATTGATTCCGATAGACTCAGCTGCAATTACATTATCACGAATTGCCATGATCGCACGTCCGTCTCTGGAATTAACCAGATTCAGTACGATAAATAATGTCACCATGATCAGGATAAATCCGATCAGGAATGTTGAATCCTTCGGAGTTCCTGTGATTCCCTGAGGACCGTTCAGGATAACTGTTCCGTCCGGATCCATGTCAAGTGCCATAACGTCCTTTGTTGCGAAATGAAATCCTTTGGAATCCTTTCCAATATAAAGAACATTTACAAGGTTCTTAATGATCTCACCGAACGCAAGTGTAACGATTGCAAGGTAATCGCCTTTCAGACGAAGTACCGGGATTCCGATGATAACACCGAAGATTGCAGCCACTACAACACCGATCAGCAAAGCAAGTAAAAATCTAACGATTGAGTTTTCAATCACATCTCTCATACATTTTGAGAAAAATGCACTGGAAAATGCTCCCACACACATAAATCCTGCATGGCCAAGGCTAAGTTCTCCGAGAATACCTACTACAAGGTTCAGAGAAACCGCCAGGATAATATATGTACAAAGCGGAACAAGAAGTCCTGTCAGAAGACTGGAAATACTTCCTGTACTGCTCAAAGTCTGCATCACTACGAAAGCTACAATCACGATCGCATAAGTGATGAGATTACTTTTCTTTGATTTATTCATATTCTTCAACATAATTCCATCCACCTACACTTTCTCCTGAATCTTCTTGCCCAGAAGTCCTGTAGGCTTCACAAGCAACACAACGATCAGAACTGCGAACACGATCGCATCTGCAAGCTGGGAAGAAATGTATGCCTTACTGAGTATCTCGATGATTCCCAAAAGAATTCCTCCGATAAATGCACCCGGAATGGAACCGATTCCTCCAAATACAGCTGCAACGAATGCTTTGATACCCGGCATCGCACCTGTGTATGGTGTCAGGCTCGGGTAGGTAGAACACAGAAGCACACCGGCTACTGCTGCAAGTCCGGAACCAATCGCAAATGTAAGAGCAATTGTTGCATTTACATTGATACCCATTAATTGCGCTGCGCCCCTATCCTCTGATACTGCACGCATCGCCTGTCCTGGTTTTGTCTTCTGAACAAATGTGATCAATGCAATCATAATAACCACACAAACTACGATCGTAACAATTGTCTCTCCTGAAATATTCAGCTTGCCATCTGCAAGTGAAAGTCCGCTCCACTTGATCACTGATGGGAATGTCTGTGCATTCGCACCGAAGATCAGAAGTGCTACATTCTGAAGCAGATAACTGACACCAATAGCTGTGATCAGTACGGCAAGTGAAGATGTTGCATTACGAAGCGGCTTATACGCTACACGCTCCATCAGAACACCAAGTACTGTACAGGCAATGATTGAAATCAGGATTGCCACCCAGGTAGGAAGTCCCGCCTGCTTCATTGTGATCAAAGCTACATATGCACCGATCATGATCACATCACCATGTGCAAAGTTCAACATCTTGGCGATTCCATATACCATTGTGTATCCAAGCGCGATCAACGCATAGACACTGCCAAGACTTAGTCCATTTACTAAATATGAAATAAAGCTCATATCCGTCCCTCTCATCCTTTTTATATTTTTGTAAGGTACTACTTTAACCTTTTAAATTGAATTGATTATAGCATAATTATTTTCTCGTATCAATACAAAAAACAGAATCCGCTCTGTTTTCCTGTATTATTTTTTAACTTTTGTAAGAAAAAAGACAGCATTTTCTGGTTTTTCTATCTATACCGAAAAATACTGTCTTTTTCTTCTTTCGCGGATTCTTATTTACAAACTTTTATGAAGCAATCCAAGTACTGTTGTCAGATCTTCAATCCCCATCTGTCCCGGTGCAGATACTTTTCCAACTGCTCCAAATGTCAGTGCAGAACCAAAGACTTCTCCACAGAGACGGCTGATCACACCTGTTCCTGACATAGACATTGTAATGATCGGACGATCCGCATACTCGCTTGCCATCTCTTCTGTCGCTGCAAGAAGTGTAAGAACATCTTTCTTATTCTGTGGCATCACAGCGATCTTCGGAATATCTGCTCCAAGATCCTGCATTTTTCTTAAACGGGATACGATTTTCTCTTTTGCCGGAGTCTTGTGGAAGTCATGGTTCGAAGCGATCACTTTTACTCCATTTGCATGTGCTATCTCAACAACAGCCTTCACAACCTCATCTCCTGTAAATGCCTCTACGTCTACAAGGTCAATAAGTCCTGTCTTTGCTGCATTCTGATTCAGTTCAACATAAGCTCCTGTCTCGATTGCTTTTTCTCCACCTTCTTTGGATGTGCGGAATGTGAAAAGGATCGGCATCTCCCCAATCACCTCACGAAGTGCCTGCATTGTCGCCTCTGTCTTTGCAAAATCAAAGATATCTTCATACCAGTCAACACGCCACTCAACAACATCCGCCTTTGTTGACTTGATATTCTCGGCTGCTGCAAGAATCTCTTCTCTTGTTACACCAACAATAGGTACGCAGATTTTCGGGATTCCAACACCAATTTCAACATTTCTTACTTTTACTGTATTCATGATTTTTACCTTCCTTAAATTTTCTTAAACATATATCCACTGTGTCAATCAGTAATGTGATCAACACAGGTTTGAACAGTAACATTATACTTATTTTTATCCAATGCTTCTAATACATCTTTCTTCCTTTTTTGATAGCTTTATACTATCATTAAATGGATATCATTTTCTCTTTCTGTCATGGAACAAAAACCAATGTCAAACCGTTCCTCTTTCAATCCCTGGATGATCTCTGATGTATTTCCTACTGTAAAACGGAAATGAACTTTCAGTTCCTCATGTGTTCTCAAAAAATCACTCACAAGCTGTGGAACGAATACACTTCCAAGGGTATAAATGTACGCCAGCTCAATCACTCCCTCTGTCTGGCCAGTCATTGTTCTTACCTTTTTTACCCCTGTATCAAGAGAATACCGGGCGTTATCCACATATTCCTTGAATAATTTCCCATATTTCGTCAGAACCACTCCCCGTCCATGTTTCTTAAAAAGTCTTGTTCCAAGCTCCTTCTCAAGACTTCCAATTGCATGACTTAAGCTTGGCTGGGAGATTTTTAATTCTTCTGCTGCTTTTGTATAATGCTCTACTTCCGCCAATTTTTGAAAAATAATGCAGCTGGTTTAAATTCATCTCTATCTCCTTTCTGAACGCAATTTTCTCTTTTTTATAAAATATCACAATTCATAGCTTTTTTTCTATAGAATCCGCAAAAACATGTATTTGTTTTATATAATACGCATTGTAAACATAGATTGTTAAGCACCTGTCAATCATGGACTTCTTCCACGTCTGTTCAAGCTGACAGAAACTGTTCATCAGCACGGAGCCTGTATCGGTATCCAGATCAACCATGCAGGAGCATCCGCTCAGTCTAAGAGAACAAATATGCAGCCAGTATCCGCTTCTGACATTCCTTCTAAAGCAGGTGGAGAGATTCCATGTCCGCTTTCTAAAGATGAAATCTACCGTATCGTTAAAAAGTACGGTGAAGCGGCAAAGCGCGCTCAGATCGCCGGATTTGACACTGTAGAGATCCATGGAGGACATTCTTACATGGCAAAAGCTGTTAAAGAACGTTTTGGAAAGCCATGTGTAACAATGGGAAATATCCGTGATCCTCACATAGCGGAAGACATCCTTGCAAAAGGCGACGCTGACCTGATCGGTATAGGACGTGGACTGATTGCCGATCCTGACTGGGTAAATAAAGTAGAATTCGGTGATGTCTGTGATATCCGCAAATTTTTGAAGATGATGACTCTGTTGAGATTGTCAATATCGGCGACAGCGTAAGAGCAAGAAGAATTATTGAAGGTACTGAAGAAGGTAGAAATATCATCAATGTGCTGAAAAAACGTGAATATCTGTAAGATTTGGGTTCTCTAAGATTTCTAAAAAGAAGTCCCCCGGCAGAGACGACGTCTGTCGGGGGACTTCTCCTATTCTTTTAATGTATCTACAAAGAGCGTTGCTGCTCTCTGTATTTATTTTTCTAAACGAATCTGATTATCAATTATTCAGCAGCATCTTCTGCCTGAAGTACCTGATACTCTCCACTCTTAACAACAACTACTGTAGGCTCTTTTGTAGGCTCTCCATCCTCTGACCATGTGATGCTCTTTCCTGTAAGTCCATCATATGTGATCTCTGTCATACCTTTTTTAAGTGCGTCACAGATATCTGATGCGCTCTTATCCGGTGTAACATCTTCTTTCTCAGCTGCTGCTTTGATTACGTATACACAGTCATAAGCATCTGCTGCGAACTGAATCGGTGTGTCTCCGAATGCTTCTTTGTAATCAGCAACGAATTTCTGTGTTGCTTCGTCTGTAGCATTTGCTGTAAATGGTGTAAGGAACATTAAGTCTTCTGCAAGACTTGCGTCAAATCCATCAAGATCAAGGATACCGTCCATACCGTCACATCCGAACCACTTCGGTGTAAATCCTGCTTTGTTTGCCTGAGCAAGAATCAGAGAAGCTTCCTGATAGTAAATTGGAAGGAATACAAGTTCAGCACCTGCATCTTTTGCTTTCTGGATCTGTACAGAGAAGTCAGTCTTGTTATCTGCTGTAAATGCTTCTGCTGCTACAACATCAAGTCCTTTTGCCTTTGCCTCTGTCGCAAATGTCTGATAAATTCCTGATGAATATGTGTCAGAGCTGTTATAAATGATTGCTACTTTTGTTGCAAGCTTGTTCTCTGCAATGTAATCTGCTGATGCGCTACCCTGGTTAGGATCTGAGAAACACATACGGAACGCATTGTCATACTGGATACTGTCTACTGCTGTAGCAGATGGTGTCAGCTGGAACATGTTATCTGAATGAGTCTCCTCAACAACTGCTGTACAAGGTGTAGAAGTTGTTGTTCCGATCAGTGCCTGCATTCCCCAGTCTTTCAGAGTATTGTAAGCGTTCACAGATTTCTCTGAATCAGCCTGATCATCTTCAAACTTGTATTCAATCTGCTTTCCGTTGATCCCGCCTGCTGCGTTGATCTCATCTACTGCAAGCTGAATGCCATTCTTTACGGCTGTTCCGTAGATTGCTGCATCTCCTGTTGTAGGTCCGATACCACCAATCTTAAAAGTGTCAGAATCGGATGAGCCTCCGCTCTTATTTCCTGAACTTCCACATGCTGCTAATGATCCGATCATCATTACGGACATTACAACTGCTGCAAGTCTTGCTAATCTCTTTTTCATATTTTTACCCTCCTCTAAAAGACCTCTCTAGTATCCTTTCGATGCTTACATTGTATCTGATTTTTGCACAAAAAAAAATTATTAATTTTTTTCTGTTATATTTTATTTTTGCACAATTAAAAGTAGTTTTTCGCTTCTTTATTGTTGTTTTTGCATATATTTTTGTGCTTCTTCTATAAATTTCTGTGCATTCAGTTCTCCGGCAAACAGTTTTTTGGTCAGATTCCGCCAACTGTCCCCTGTTTCCTGTGGAAGCTGGGAATACCAGTCCGGTGTGATCTTCTTTGCGGATGCAATCATCTCATTCAAATCTGATACCGGTTTGACCACATCACTTGTTTGCGGATATGTAAGATCCATAAGATTCTGATAGCCATATTCCGTCACATTGATTTCATTTACCTGTTGAGAAAACTCCATGCACATTTCTGCCGCATCTTCCTTGTATTCAGATTTTTCATTGATGCAGATGCCCGGTGTCAAGGAATGATTCATATCCATCAGATACTGACCGTATGTCTCATTATAAGTTTCCGTGCAGGACGGAAACTGTCCCACAAGAAATCCATGTTCTCCCATATTATGGATCAGATGATAAATGATTGCAGACTGATGTGGAAAAAGCACCGCTTTTTTATTGATAAAATTCCGAACAGCTTCTACCTCCCCCGTTTCCATATAGTTTTCCGGAAACGCATGGTTTTGCACCAGCCATTCCACCTTCTGTGCTGCTTCAAGAAAAACCGGATCCATAAAATCAATGGTTCCATTCTCCCATGTATACTTCGGCGGAAAATCATTTGACACAATGCAGAAAGAGTATCCGGATACAATAGGCAAAATCGAAAAAGACAATGTTATGAACCTTGTAAGAAAAGGCGGATTTGACATCGTAAACGGAAAATCCCGTACAGAGTTCGGTATCGGCCTTGCCGCCTGCCAGATTATAAAAGCAATATTAAGAGACGAAAAACGCATTATGCCTGTTTCCGTCGCTCTCCACGGTCAGTACGGCTGGGAAGGTGTAAGTGCCGGCGTACCTTGTGTTATAGGTAAAGACGGTGTTGAGGAAATAATCGAAATTTCTCTTGCACCTGATGAAAAAGCACTTTTTGACCACTCATGTGAAGTAATAAAAGGATATATAGAAAAAGGCCGACAAAGCGGAATAAGGTGATTTATATGGAAAATTTTTGTACCTGCAAAAATACAGACTGCAAATTACACCCTTCAAACCACAACGAAGGCTGTTCTGCCTGCATAAAGAAAAATCTTGCGGTAAAACACATTCCAAACTGTTATTTTAATCTGGTAACAGAGGACAAAAGCAAAATAAAAGGCTATGGCTTAAAAGAGTTTGCCGAGCTTATTATCGAAGAACTGAAATAAAAAATTCGGAAGGTGATTTTTTTGAGATACAAAGCAGTTTTATTCGACCTTGACGGAACACTGATAAACAGTATTTTCGATTTGCACGCAAGTGTAAATTACATACTAAAAAAATACGGCTACAAAGAAATAACCGAAAAACAGGCATACAGCTATGTAGGCAACGGCTTAAAGGTTCTTCTTACCCTTTCCCTCGGAAAAAAGGACAGCAGTGAAATAAGTAATTTTGATGAAATGTTCAAAGAATTAAAAGAGTATTATTTCAGTCATTGTTGTGAAAAAACAATCCCTTACGACGGAATAAAAGAGCTTCTGACAAAATTGAAATCCGAAGGATATAAGCTTGCCGTAGTTACAAACAAGCCCGATTTTGCCGCAAAAGAAATATGCGACAAGTTTTTCGGTTCGCTTTTGGAATATAGTAATAGGCGAAAAAGAAGGCACTGCAAGAAAGCCCGCACCTGATATGTCCGAAAAAGCAATGACAATTTTTAGGTGTAAAAAAATCCGAAACGCTCTATGTGGGAGACTCCGAAGTAGACATACTTACAGGCAAAAACACCGGTATAGACGTATTAAGTGTAAGCTACGGATTCAGATCAAAAAATGATATTATAAAAGCCGGAGCAGAGATTGTTGTGGATAAACCCTGTTGAAATCTATGAATTTTTTGAATAAATAGTGTGTATAACTTTAAAATTTGTTTAAAACAGTGGCTTCTTGATGTTGATAACTTTGGTGAAATCTTTTTTAACACATTCTCATCGGTGTGGAATGTACCGAGCATAGGCAAGGCAGATTAGATGAAAATAAATTGAAAACTATATACTAAATCTATAATCCATATTTTCAAAAAGGAGATGTTTAATATGAAAGACTTTGCATACCTAATGCCGACAAAATTATATTTCGGAAAAGACTGTGTTTTGAAAAATTCCGATTTATTTAAATCCTTCGGCAAAAAAGCACTTATTGTAACCGGACATTCTTCTGCTAAAAAAATGGTTCTCAAAACGATATAATTTCAGTTCTTGAGAAAAATAATATTGATTACTGTATTTTTGATGAAATAGAAGAAAACCCAATGTTTGACACAGTAGTAAGAGCCGGGAAAACAGCCGTTAAAGAAAAAGCCGATTTTGTAATCGGAATCGGCGGCGGTTCTCCTATGGACAGTGCCAAAGCCATTGCGTTTCTTGCCGCAAATCCTGATGAAAAGCCGGAATTTCTTTTTGAAAAGGGAGAATCCAAACATCTTCCCGTAATAGAAATACCTACAACCGCAGGTAC
>ENA-OQDL01001614-OQDL01001614.1-human-gut-metagenome-genome-assembly--contig:-NODE-1614-length-10755-cov-3.007715_pt1 | contig 10755 bp, 10 predicted proteins | sample MGYA00242782_ERZ504609 | MGnify/ENA primary metagenome ERZ504609 (study PRJEB26092, sample SAMD00036320) | human gut metagenome | host: Homo sapiens | study: EMG produced TPA metagenomics assembly of... | reverse complement strand
CCTTTCCAAAAAATCCACCTGAACCAATTTGCATATAGCCCCTGCAAGAACTGATAGCTGTCTGTATCAGCATTTCGCCTCCGGATTCAGCCATGCAATGATTCGGCGCATACGAAAGTTATCACTTTCCGCAAGTGTATATTTCAAAAAATAATTCCAATAATTCCCACGATTCCTGCTGCAATTACTCCAGCAACAAATGGTTTTGTCTTCGGATGTACAACAAAAATTAAAATACATGTAATTGCAAACACAATAATTGCTGTACTCAGATTATCCGTCAATAGAAAAACTCCCAGTGTTGCAACAAGACCATAACCAAGCAGAATCTTAATTCCATCCCATTTTTTCGCCTTTTGCCCAAAGAGGCAGATTTCATATGCTATAAATAGAATCACCGCAATCTTCGTAAACTCTGCCGGCTGCAATGACAAGCCACCAGGAAGCCTGATCCACCTTCTTGCTCCATTTACAGTCTTACCAAGTGGTGTCTGCACCAATGCCATCAAAAACATTGAAAACCAAAATAATTCTTTTGCATAAGCACCATATAGATGATAGTCAATCTTAGAAACAATAAACATTACAATGAATCCGATAATCCCGATCATTGCCTGTCTTGTGAAAAAGAACATATCATTCTTATAATCAACCTGTGCGCTGTAAGCACTACTGCTGTAAAGCATCACAACTCCAAAACACATCAGAAAAATAATTACAAGAAGCAGATCATAATCATAATAAAGTTTTTCTTTTTCTCTTGTCCTTTTGCGTTTTGTACTCGCAGACATTTCTGCCCTTTGCCCTTTCCCCTGTACCGCAGTCTGCTGAGAATACGGAGAACCTGACGTTCTCACAACCTTCTGTCTCTGCTCTATTGAGCTTTGATACTTCCTATAAGCATCACTCTCATAGTTTCTCATACATACTCCCTGTCTAAACATCTGTATCAATTCTGCTTGTTTTATCCAGCACTCTTAAAACAAATGATATAAATACACGTTTTATTATTGAACACTCATCACCGGATGAACCGGTTTTCCATGCTCAAAGAATCTGTCATACCATACGAGGAAGATATAAACTGTCCAGATCTTACGACTGTTATCTGTCTTCTCATTCGTATTCTTTCCGTTCTTATGATCATCAAGCATCTTAAGCAGGAGCTTCGTATCAAAGAACTTCTTCGCTGCATCAGACTCAAACATCTCTTTTACAATATTATAATACTTCTCTTCCTTCAACCATACACGAATCGGAATTGGGAATCCCAGTTTCTTCTTCTCCGCTGTCTTACTTCTGATATGTCGCTCTGCCGCAGCACGCAATGCAACCTTCGTCTTTGGCGCACGTACTTTGTATTTTAACGGAAGTGTCTCGGCAAGTTCAAGTACTTCTCTGTCAAGGAACGGAACTCTGACTTCAAGAGAATTCGCCATTCCCATCTTGTCACCCTTCATCAGAATATCATGCACCAGCCATAAATGAAGATCCACATACTGCATCTTTGTCACAGGATCTTTTCCTTTCACACGTGCATACAATGGTTTTGTCACTTTCTGGATTCCCGGCTTACATCCTTTTTTCAAAATACGATTTGCCTCACGCTCTGTAAAAATATTCGTCGCATTCGCGAAATATCTCTCTTCCAGTGTCTTCCCGTGACGCATAAGGAATCCTCTCCCCTTCATACCACGTGGCAGACAACGTTCTGCAAATGCTCCCAGGAAACGACGTACCGGCATCGGTATTTTATTAAAAGAAGTATGTTCCAAAGGTTCACAATAAATATTATATCCTCCAAACAGTTCATCAGAACCTTCTCCTGAAAGAACTACCTTAACCTTCTTGGAAGCTTCTGCACTGAGGAAATAAAGTGCGATTGCAGCCGGATCTGCAACCGGCTCATCCATATAATACTGAATATCTGAAAGCTTGTCCCAATATTCTTCCGGTGAAATCACCTTCGCATCATTCTTCATATTAATGCTTGCTGCAAATTCCTTTGCATCCTGGATCTCACTGTACTTACCTTCATCAAAACCGACTGTAAAGGTGCGATCCACCTGTCCCAGATAAGTCAGATAACTGGAGTCTACACCACTGGAAAGGTAAGAAGCAACCTCTACATCACTGATTTTATGCTTCTCAACGGAGTCCTTCATCACGCGTTCTACATCATCCACCACTTCTTCGAAAGGCTTCTTACAATCTCCTGTAAAATGAGGTTCAAAATAACGTGTAATGTTCATTTTTCCATTTTCATATGTAAAATAATGTCCTGGCTGTACACAGAACACCCCTTTAAAAAAATGTCTCATTCGTAGGAACAAACTGGAAAGAAAGATAGTTTCCAAGTGCCTCTTCATTGAACACCTTATCAAACTTCGGGTGCTCCATAAATGCTTTGATTTCAGAAGCAAACATCAACGTACCATTCATATTCGCATAATACAACGGTTTGATTCCGAAAATATCTCTCGCCGCAAACAATTTTTTCTTCTTTGTATCCCAGATTGCAAAAGCATACATTCCACGAAGACGGTCTACCAGCTTCTCGCCCCACTCTTCGTATCCATGAATCAGTGTCTCTGAATCTGTATTCGATACAAACTCATGACCTGCCGCTTTCAGTTCTTCTCTCAGGTCCTGGTAATTATAAATCTCTCCATTAAATACAAGAACCATGCTGCGATCCTCATTGTACAACGGCTGATCACCAACGGAAGAAAGATCTATAATACTCAGACGTCGAAATCCGAGTGCTGCATCTTCATCCACATACTTTCCCGCACTATCCGGTCCCCTGTGTACGATTGTATTCATCATATTAACAAGTACCTGTTCTCTGTCATCAACTTCTCCGACAAATCCTGCAAATCCACACATATGCCTTCTCCTTCTTTAATTACTATCCACTGTATCCCTACAACAGACAATAAACATCTTTTATTATAGCCTCTTTTACTCAGGGAAAAAAGTCCCTTTCATCAAAAAACAGAAAAATACTGTGAGTATAACATCACAGTATCCCCATTGATCGTATATTTAATTGTTATGGTGTCCCATCAACTCGTATATTATATCTGATTTATAGGAAAAAGTAAAGGGGGATTTTTGAACAGTGTATACATAAAACACAAATCAGGGATTGCCGTCTGACAATCCCTTCAAAAAATAAACACTGCATCTTCATTCAAATTCTGGGTTGATCGCATAGAAATTCTTACTGTCAAGATGTTCCTGAACAATTCTTAGACTTTCACCAAATCTCTGATAATGCACAATCTCTCTTTCTCTCAGAAAACGGATCGGATCACAGATTTCAGGATCTTTAATCAGCCGCAGGATATTATCATACGTAGTCCGCGCTTTTTGCTCTGCTGCAAGATCTTCATGAAGATCTGTAATCGGATCTCCCTTCGATTGGAAATACGTTGCAGTCCACGGAGCTCCGCTGGCTGCCTGTGGCCATAATGCCAGTGTATGATCAACATAATACGGTGCAAAACCGGAACGTTCAATTTCTTCCGGTGACAAATTCTTTGTCAGCTGATAGATAATTGCACAGATCATCTCCATATGGGCAAGTTCTTCTGTACCAATATCAGTCAGTATTCCTGTTACCTCTTTATATGGCATCGTATATCGCTGTGAAAGATAACGCATAGATGCAGCCAATTCGCCATCCGGTCCACCGAACTGACTTATAATGATCTTCGCCAGTTTCGGATTCGTCTGGGTTATCTTCACAGGATATTGAAGTCTTTTTTCATAATTCCACATAAATCAGCATCCCCCTTCCTGCCACGGCCATGGTTCATTGATCCAATTCCAGCAGTCACTGTTTTCGCTGACTGTATCTACAGTTAAAGGTCCATATACCTCTGCATATTCTTTGAGTGCTTCCATACGTTTCTCTTTATATTTTTGAAAATAGTCAAGTGCTTTCTGATTTTCAGGATGTGTATCTAAAAATAATTTAACATCATCTACTGCAAAACTTATCTGATTTATATATTCAAAAAGTTCTCTTCGATTCATTTCATGACAATTGCAACTCATTTACAGCATCCTCCTTTTCCACGAAATGGTTTTTCAAGCTCTTGAAAAATAGTTCCACACTGAAATCCATAACCGAGATCGTGAAGTTTTCTCCACTGCTGCCATGGGACATAAGCCATCGCAACCGGAAACTCTTGCAAAACATCCGTTTTGCTGTAATCACCAACACACTCATCGCAACAGTAATTTTTCGCCTTTTGCTCCGGAAGTGGAGGAACAGGAATATTGCAATGAAGCTGTCTTTCATTTTCTTGCCTTGTTTGTGGTCTGTAATTTCCATTCTGACAATAACAGTTCGTATTCCTATTAGAACAATATGGTGCCATAAAATAAATCCTTATATCTTTTTTGTTATTGTATGGAAGATAAGAAAAATTGTGAACAACAGCAAAAGGGATTGCCACGTGACAATCCCTAAACATAATACATTCACTTAAAAGTAGTTTTATTTCGCACCTAATGTTACTTCCACTGTCTTCTCTTCATATTCTCCATTACTCTGTGGAATCTGAATTGTCAGTGACACCTTATCTCCTTTGGCATAATATTGAAGCTGTTCCTGAAGATCATCCATGCTTGATACGGTTGTTCCGTCAATTGCTGTGATAACACTTCCTTTTGTCATTCCGGCTGCCTCTACTCCACCGCCTTTTGTGATTTCTGATACATAAACACCTTCCGGCATATTCAGCTGTTTGGAATATTCAGCCGGCACGCTCATTCCTTTGATGCCAATTGCGCCCTGATCTTTTTCTGCAACCTTTGTCTTTGTTGCCTGATTCATCAGATTCTGGATCAGATCGGATACATCACTGATTGGAATTGCATATCCGACACCTTCTACAGAATCACCAACCAGCTTGGATGAGTTGATTCCAATCACTTCGCCACTTGCATTTACAAGTGCTCCACCACTGTTTCCAGGATTAATGGCTGCATCTGTCTGAATCAGTTTGGCATCACTCTCTGTTGTCTCACCAGTCTGCTCGTTTGTTTCAGAAACAGAACGATTCAAAGCACTGATTACACCCGTTGTTACTGACTGTCCATAGCCAAGTGCATTACCGATTGCAATCGCAGGCTCTCCAACCTTTAGCTGTGTAGAATCTCCGAGTGTTGCTACTGAAATTGCTTTCATTGTATCATCTGAAATAGAGTCAAGCGGAACAGCCACAACAGCAATATCATACTCTGAGTTTGTTCCTTTGATATTCGCCTCAACACTTGTTCCATCAGCAAAAGTAACTGTTAATGTATCGCTTCCTGCTACTACATGATTATTTGTAACAACCAGAAGTTCTGAATCATTCTGGGAAATAATGATTCCTGTTCCAGCACTTTCGCTCTGTTGCTGTGACACACCACCAAAGAAATCCTGAACCTGCTGCACACTCATATTTGTAATTGATACGATTGATGGCATTACATTTTCCACAATACTTGAAACATCTGAAGTTACAACACTGGAAGATTTGGATAATGAAGCATTGCTGCTCACAGCTTTGGTTGCCGTAGTATTGGTCTTCGTCACACCGGTCAATCCAAGCACTTTACTTCCAACAACATTTGATGCCAGAAATGTACCACTGGAAACAACTCCAAACAATAGTGCAAATCCTGTCACTGCCACTGCTTTGGGAAATTTTCTTTTGCGGCTTCTTACCATGCGGTGCTTGATGCTTCTGACCACCATTGTCATCATGAAATGGTGTTTCGCTCTGTCCGTTTCCATTCATTCCATCTGAATTATAATAATTATATTGATTCTCCATAAAGATTACCTCTTCTCTTGTTTATTCTTTTTCTTTGATGTTTACATAGTAACTCCGCATTGTGATAAATCTGTGTATAATCAATTAATAAAGATTGAAAAGACAATAGAAAAACAGGATCAGAACTTCCTTCTTAATCCGTTCTAATCCTGTCTATATTTTTCAACTACCTAATCAGTATCTTTCATCTGTCTCTCAAACTTACAGATCAATGAAATCTACATCATAATCATCTGATTTTCTTCCTTTTTTGATTTTTTAGCTGATCTTCCTAAATTTCTTGTATTTCCTGTCGGTGCATCATATTCATCATCATAATCATCATCGTAATCATCATCAAAATCATAATCAGCATACTCTTCATCAAAGGCATCGTAATCATCATTAAAATCATCATCATAACCATCGTCATAATCATCATCTTTTACTTTTTTACGTCCAAACGCCTTTCTGTCTGACTTCTTAGCAGTAACCGGCTCGTCATCTTCTTCATCTTCTTCATCTTCAAAAGGAATATCATACTCATCATACAGATCATCAAGTTCCTGATTTCTATGCACAAGTTTTACTGCAAACATAATCATAAGAACAAGTAATACAACTACGATGAGTGCTCCTCCAGCCAGAAGAACAATTGGATGCTCTTTTACAAGCGACTCCAGTTTTCCAACAATCCCTTTTGCTTCCTTCTTTGTACTGTCTGTTGTCTGAACATCTACACTCTGATAAGTTCCATCCTGTGAATCATACTGATAGAACCCTTTTTCACCTGTTCTTGTATTCACTGCATACAGAAGATCATAACGATCATTCTCTGGATTTGCCCAATATGGATATGTCTGATCTGCTACTGTAAGTTCCCCTTCCTGGTATGAATCCGGAAGTTTTGCTCCTCCATTATCTGCTAAAAGAATAATAGATGTTGTATCAGAAATCTTCAATTCTGTATATGGAACAAATGTAGAATCGTCCTCATTGTAGAGGAAAAACTTTCCTTCTCCGGAAGCATCTACCAAATATCCAAGTGTAACACCAGCCTCATTAGCAACAAACTTGTGCTCTTCTCCATTGAATGTCTTTGTAGTCTCACTATATCCTACCGGAATCGCAGATGTTGCAAATTCTTCTGAGAAGTTATAATCTGTTCCATTCACATTTACCGTAATATCAGTAGCTGCGCCAGTTGATTCACTTCCATTTGCCTCAATCTCTGTTGAACCATCATCTGCCTGTCCAATCTTAATTGCGGAAGATCCCTGGTCTAATGTCAGTGTCTCATCTGAATACAGATAAGCCTTTGAGCTGTCAACTGTGATCGTTGTATCTCCCATCTTCAATGCTTTAAACGTCATTGTAGTACGAAGTTCTTTCGCCGTTCCGTCTCCGCTTCCTGAGTATGTAAGCTTGCCATCACTGTCTGCTGTTACACCCTCTCCGCTTTCAAACTGAAGTGCAGAAGTATCATAACTCATTGTAATATCTGCATCTCCAACAGCTGAATTTCCAGATCTCACAACAAGATCTACACTTACTTCCTCTCCAACCTTTGTCTGTGGATCAGAGAACATCAGAGAACCATCAGCTGCACTTACAATTGTGCTGAACATTGGCACTGTAAGACACAGTGATAATGCTACTGCCGCTAATTTCTTTGCTTTCATATAATTACCCCTTCTTTTGTTGTCTTAAACTTATATACTATCCTATTGTACACTGTTTGAGTGAAGTTGTCTACATGGAAGAATACATTTTAAAAACTTTCAAAACTATAAAAAGAAAGATAACAATGCATTAAGCACTGATATCTCTCTTTTTATCCTCTTACTTTTTCCTCTGTTTTTCATTTTCTTCCATAAATTTCTTTGCATCCTTCATAAAACTCAGCACAATCAACACAATAACTGCGCCAATTGGGAATGCTGCAATAATACTAACCGACTGCAGATTACTCATTGAACTTTCCGAAAACACAAGTGCAATTGGAAGGAGAATCAGCAGGATACACCACATCAACTGAATCAGTCTGTTTGGATTCTCATCTTCTCCCAGTCTGTGATAACTATAGCATGATGCTGTCAATGCAATTGAATCAAATGAAGTTGCATAAAATGCAATCATCGTAATCAACACAAGAGCAAGTACAAACGGTGCACAAGGCAGAGAACGTATTACTCCAATGATCATTGTATACAGATCTCCCGTCTTCTCATAAGCAGCGATAAAATCCATCTGTCCACTAATCTGTTTTCCAAGAGAATAATTTCCAAGAACAATGAAGCTTACAATTGTTGATCCAACACCAAATACATATCCTCCAAGAATGGTCTGACGAACTGTTCTTCCTCTGGAAATGTTTCCGATAAAGAACGGAGCTGCCACACACCATACCATCCAGTATGCCCAATAGTAGATTGTATAGTTCTGTGGGAATGATGTTGTTCTTTCCGGGTCTGTAAATGTTGAAAGCTCAAAGAAATTTTGAACCACTTTTCCAAGAGATGCAAAACCATTTTCAATAATGAATTTTGTTTCTCCTCCAAAAAGTAATACAAACAAAAGCAATCCGAAGAACAGGTATACGCAGGCTTTCGCAAGAAAACTAATTCCTTTAAATCCATGTAACAAAGAATAAGTATAAATAACACATGTAATCAAAATAATTATAATCGTTACAACTGTACGGCTCAGTTCGATATGAAACAGTTCATTAATAATACTTGCCATCAAAGGTGTCGCAATACTAAATGTTGTTGCTGTTCCCGCAATCAGAGCAAATACTGCAAGCAGGTCAATGATTCTTCCCAGCATTCCATCTGTATGTTTTCCTAAAATTGGTCTGCAGGCTTCAGAATATTTCTGTCTTTCACGATTACGTACATGAAGCATAAACCCAAAAGCAACTGCAAGCACAAGATAGAATCCCCACGGAATCAGACTCCAGTGGAAAAATTGGGAAAGCGCCTGCCCATTCACGAATACTTCCAAGTTCTGCAAATGTGTGGGTCTGTCGCATACATGACCCACTCTGAGAAAGAATAAAACAGAATATCTGCAGCAAGTCCTGCTGTAAACATCATGGAGCCCCATGCAAAGAAAGAATATTTTGGTTTTTCAGTCTGAGCTCCTAAAACAATATTTCCATACTTTGATGTTGCTACATAAATAGATAACAGGAATACACCTAATCCAATCACAAGATAATAAGTTCCAAATGTATCACCAAATACATATCTAATCTGACTAAGCACCTGATTGGATTGTTCCGGCTTAAAGAAGAATAAAATACATAAAACCACAATAAGCCCTAATGGCAATAATGTAATAAGCCAGTCAATCTTCTTTTTCTCTGTCTGTTTTGTCTGTTTTGTCTGTTTCGTTTCCATTTGCTTTCCTTTCCGACTTACCTTGTCTTTAATCCTGATGTATAAGAATACTCATACTTCTTACCATCACAAAAAAAGCTCAAATCCTATCACTTCTCCATTGGATTTTACTGGTTTCATCTGCGTCATTTTTCCTTCCGGACAGTTCAGTTTCTCTGAAATTTCCCGAAGTACTTTGCTGCCCGTACATTCTTTGTACTTTACATCAAATTCCCTTAATTCATCAATACTGTCAAACTCTTCAATAATACCGACATCATACTTTCTGATATACATTTCCATTTCATCCATATGCGCCATATAAAGATTTTCCCAGTATTCGTCCCATAACTCTTCGTTCTGGTATGCTTTCTCAAGATATGGTATCAATTGTGTACTGAATTTCTCATTAAAGAATACATGACCTTTCATCACCCATGCATTCTCGCCACCAATCTGAACCCCTGTGATTTTCCCTGTATTATCAGTCTTGATACACCACTCTTCTGTAGCACCATCTGCATATTCAGAAGCATAAAATGCATTTTCACTTTCTTCCATAAATACATTTTCTGTGAAATAATTGTCTGCTGAGCAAATCCAGGTATTTTTCAAGTATTCTCTCGCAACATACAAAGTAGAAAATTATTCATTTGTTTGTAATATGGATTTTCAACAAGAATCACATGATATTTTTCTTTCAGATATTCAAATCTTTTCTTTCAAATATCCGACTACGATAACAATTTCATCAATTCCTGCTTCTCTCAGCTGTCCGATCTGACGTTCAATCATAATTTCGTCTTTTCACATTCAAAAGCGCCTTCGGCGTCTCCAGTGACAATGGTGCAAATCTTGAGGACATTCCGGCAGCCATGATAATAGCATTTCTAGTCATTTTCCATTCTCTCCTTTGCAAGCCTGTAAAATTCTTTTGCATAACGATACTGTTTCAGAGAATACTCACCAAACTCCACTCCGAGGATTCTCTTATATTCGCACCAGTTACTCCATAAGAAACCACAGATTGCTATATAGCAATATATCTTTGTTCTGACTTCTTCCAGACACCCTTCTGTAAAATAAGCATCAATCAAACGATCAATCTGTTCTTTCTCATACAATGCATAAATTGCAAACATAGCAATATCTACATGTGGATCCTGCATTCCTGAATACTCCCAATCAATAAGATATATCCTGTCATCCACAAAGAGAAAGTTATCCGGAACTGCATCAATATGAGTTAATGTATACTCTTTTTCCTGCTGATCAACAAAGAATTTCAGTTCATACATTTTTTCCTTTGTCTTCTCATAATCGCGATAAATGGATTTCTCTCCATTTCTGTACTGTTCATATTTTTCAATCTGCTCAAACAGGTCAAAGGAATGATTTACTTTCAGCTTCTGCTCATGTACATTTCTCAGATACTTCATGCATGCTTTCACATCATTTTCATTTCCTGCATCACAATTCCTTGCACCCTCTAAAAATTCTGTAATCTTATACCCTTTTTCTTTCGACATATATCGAACTGGATCACAGATTCCTTT
>ENA-OQDL01001612-OQDL01001612.1-human-gut-metagenome-genome-assembly--contig:-NODE-1612-length-10763-cov-3.329447_pt1 | contig 10763 bp, 11 predicted proteins | sample MGYA00242782_ERZ504609 | MGnify/ENA primary metagenome ERZ504609 (study PRJEB26092, sample SAMD00036320) | human gut metagenome | host: Homo sapiens | study: EMG produced TPA metagenomics assembly of... | reverse complement strand
TTTTGATTTGCTCTGTCACATATTGGAGAAAGGGTTGGACGAGAGCGAACTTAAAAGGATGTCGGGAATGTTTGCGCCGCTGTTCATACACTAACTGCCCGGTATCGGCAAAGTAGCGATAGTACGTTTTGCCGTATTGATTAACTTGTTCAGCCGTTCCTCGTTTGAGTTCATAATAGAGGGTAGATCGGGAAATTCCCAGCTGTTTGGCGATGTGAGTCTTAGCGACTTTTTGTTCCAATAGGGCTTGAATTTGTCCGCGCTGAATGGGTGTAAGGTGTTTAAAAGAGCGCTTGGATATGGTAGAATGGACATGAGACATGGCGGAGACCTCCTGTTGGTATTTTTGTGGTGAATCTATCATAACAGAGATCTCCGTTTATGTCTCTTTTTATATGTCCGAATTCATTATACAATCAACCAACAGAAGTATTTGGGCTGACCCCCTGTACCCTTTGTCGTATCTGTTATATAATAAAGGATACGATTATAGTAAATAGGGAGAGAAAGACAGTGAAGGAATCTTCGATCGGTGACGTATTACGATTAGCGAGAGAACAACAGGGCCTGACGTTACAAGACGTATCGGAGGCCCTCAATATAAAGCGGGAATACCTGGAAGCCTTGGAAGCCAATGAATATGATGCCATTCCCGGTGCCGTATTCGTCAAAGGCTTTATCCGAAACTACGGCAATTTTTTGGAACTGGACGGCATCGCCCTGGTCCAAGAATATAAGGCCTCCGTTGAAGAACGGACGCCCCGGCCGGAAGTGCGGACCATCGTTCCTGCCAAACATCAAAAAAATAGGAAAGACAGTAAGAAGAAAAAGACGCGGCAGGGAAATTGGCCGGAAATTACGATTGTGGCCGGCATCATTATTTTCTGTTGCTCATCATTTGGATTTTAATGTAAATAAGGAGCCATATGCGCGAGAATTTCTTAGTAACCAGTCGCGACGATATGAAACGGCGCGGCTGGGATCAACTTGATTTTGTCTACATCAATGGCGACGCTTATGTCGATCACCCCGGTTTTGCCGCAGCCCTTATCGGCCGCGTCCTCGAAAGCCGGGGCTATCGTGTCGGACTGATTTCCCAGCCTGACTGGCACAGTGCAGATGCCTTTAAAGCCTTAGGCCGTCCGCGACTGGCTGCTTTGATTACGGCAGGAAACCTCGATTCTATGCTCAATGAAAAGACGGCGGCTCGAAAGTTCCGCAGTCGCGACAGTTATTCACCGGGTGGTGAAACGGGGCATCGGCCGGAACGGGCGACGATTGTCTATGCCAACCGCATGCGCGAGGCCTATAAAGATGTGCCCATCATCATCGGCGGCATCGAGGCCAGCCTGCGCCGTTTTGCCCATTACGACTACTGGTCCGATAAGGTGCGCCATTCGATACTCCTCGACAGCAAGGCCGATATCCTCAGTTATGGCATGGGGGAACACTCTATTGTAGAAATTGCCGATGCTTTGGCCGAAGGCAAATCGGTTGCCGAGATGTACGATATCCGCGGCATCTGTTATGTGACCGGGAAACCGCCTATTTCAGACAAGACCGTCGTCTGCCCGTCGTATGAAGAGGTCCGGGCCGATAAGGCGGCCTTTGCCAAGGCCTTTAAGATGCAGTATGAAGAGCAGGATCCCTTTTACGGCAAGACCCTTATCCAGCCGTCGGAAAACCGCTTCGTCGTCCAGACGCCGCCGGCCCTGCCCCTTTCGACGGAAGAGATGGATGCCATTTACGAGCTGCCCTTTCAGCGCCGCTGGCATCCTGATTACGATGCTGCCGGCGGGTCCCGGCTTTGCAGGAAGTACAGTTCAGCCTGACCAGTCAGCGCGGCTGTTTCGGCCACTGTCATTTCTGTGCCATTGCCAGCCACCAAGGTCGTATTATTCAGCACCGCAGCCAGGAATCTCTCGTTCGCGAGACCGAACGGATGACGAAGCTGCCGGGATTTAAAGGCTATATTCACGACGTCGGCGGCCCGACGGCCAACTTCCGTCACGTTGCCTGCCAAAAGCAGCTGACTGACGGCGTCTGCCGCAATCGTCACTGTATCGGCAGTGAGACTTGTCAAAACCTCAATACGTCCCACGACGATTATTTACAGCTCCTGCGGAAAATCCGTCGTGTAAAAGGGGTAAAGAAAGTCTTCGTCCGCTCCGGCCTTCGCTATGATTACGTATTGGCCGACGGCAACAAAGAATTCGTCAAAGAACTCTGTCAGTATCACGTCAGCGGTCAGCTGAAAGTTGCGCCGGAACACGTCGTCAAACACGTGACCGACCTCATGGGCAAGGCCGACGTCAACGCATTTCTGACCTTTAAGGAATGGTTCGATGAAGCCAATCGGGAACTGGGAAAGAAACAGTACTTGGTCCCCTATTTTATGTCCAGCCATCCGGGCTGTACCTTAAAAGATGCCGTTGCTCTGGCCGAATTTCTGCGGGACATGCATATGCAGCCCGAACAGGTGCAGGATTTTATTCCGACGCCGGGCAGTTTGTCGACGGCCATGTATTATACCGGTATCAACCCCTTGACCGGGCAAAAGGTCTACGTGGCTCGCAGGGCAGAAGAAAAGCAGATGCAGCGGGCCCTTATGCAGTATAAGAACCCGGCGAATTATGATATTGTCTATAAGGCCTTATGCCTGGCGGGCCGCCGTGACCTCATCGGTTACGGGCCGAAGTGCCTCATTGCACCACGGCGTCATCAAAGTCAGTCAGGCCGTCCGCTCGGGAGCGGCCGCCATGGTCGTTCGCCTGTCCGTTCCGGACAGAGGCGGAAGGAATTTGAATCGAACTAGAAAATTCAGGTGAATACAATGAAGAAATACGTGCCTTTTGTCGTGCTCAGCGTCTTCGTCATCTTACTTTTGGGGCTGGCGTGGCCCATCTTGATGAAGCACCAGCAGGAAGAAGCACAACGGGCTTATGAAGCCGGCCGTCATCTCGTCATCTTTTCGGATTTGCCGCAGGATGTCAATGACGGTTTGGCCCGAGAATTTTATAAGCAGAAGCATTTGCGGGTGCAGATTTATTCTAAGACCGACAGCGATATGCGCCAGTCACTGGGGAATATCAACGGCCCTAAGCCGGATATCCTCATCGCTTCGGAAGATGATTTGCGCACGCAAAAGCAAAATGGTGTTCTCCAGCCGTATGAGTCGGCCTATACCGACAATATCCCGTCGTCCATGAAAGACATTGATGGCATGTGGAGCGGTTTATGGTACAATCCGATGGTCTTTGTCGTCAGCCAGTCTTATTATGAACGGCGAGGCCACCTCCTTTCTACTTGGGATGATCTGTTGACCGATCCTCAGATGCTGCTGGCCTTTCCGGACCTGGCTGCCATGGATATGGCCGGCGAATTCCTCTGTTCTTTCGTCAGAGATGAAGGGGCTCGATGAAGTGACCGCTACCCTGCGTGCCTTGCAAAGTCACGTCGCTTCATATTCGAAATCGATGTCGGTCAACGTTCGCCGCGTTGCCAGCGGGGAAGCCGATATCGGCGTAGCCGATGCTTCGTCTGCCAAGCAGTATCGAAATGACGGAGCGCCTATTTATATCATCTACCCCAAGACGGTACGTCGTACTGGCTGACGGGGATAGCCGTCACTAATTGGTGCGAGGACGGAGAATTAGCCAATGCTTTTGCCGATTGGATCTATTCTCCGGAGGCCAATGCCGTCTTACAGCAAAAGCACATTTTCATGAGCGATGCCCTGCCGCAGGCTCAGCCTGAGCTCGATGCCAACGGACGGGGACTCGTCTTATTCCCGGTAAAAAAATTATATTCTGATGAAGGCCGCCGCAGCTTACAGTCATGGTGGATCAAATCAATTCGCTTCGGAAAGGAAAAATAACGATACATGGAAAAGATCGGATTTGTCAGCTTAGGCTGTTCTAAAAATCTCATCGATACAGAAGTCATGCTGGGCATCCTCCGCGACCGCCACATGGAAATCACAGAGGATCTTGCACAGTCTGACATTATTATCGTCAATACCTGTACCTTTATTGAAAAGGCAAAGCAGGAATCCATCGATACTATCTTACAGGCAGCCCGCTATAAACGGAGGGAAACTGCAAGATTCTCATCGTAACGGGCTGCCTCAGCCAGCAGTATAAAGAAGAACTGATGAAGGAAATGCCGGAAATCGACGCCCTCTTGGGTACCGGTTCATGGGACCGCATCTGGGAAGCCATCGATACCGTCAAAAAAGGCCGTAAAGCCTGCTTCATCGACGATGTTAGTCATTTATACGACCAGCATACGAGCCGCATGCGGACGACGCCGACGTACAGTGCCTATGTAAAAATCGGCGAAGGCTGCAATAACGGCTGCTCTTTCTGCATCATTCCTCACGTTCGGGGAAAATTGTACAGTCGTCCCATTGAATCGATTGTGGCTGAAGTGCAGCAGCTGGCTGCCGACGGTGTAAAGGAAATCAATCTCATCGCTCAGGATACGACGAGTTACGGCGTCGATATTGCCGGCCATTCCCTGCTGCCGGATCTCCTGCGCCAATTGGTTCCCATCGAGGGCATCCGCTGGATTCGCCTGTTCTACCTCTATCCCCATTACTTTACGGATGAATTGATGAATCTCATCGTAGAGGAAGACAAAATCTGTCCCTATGTAGACTTGCCACTCCAACACATTGCCGAACCGGTCCTGCGCCGCATGAACCGCCGCGACTCGGAAGACGATGTGCGCCGTCTCATTAAAAAACTGTGCAGCCACGGCCGAAAACTCACGCTGCGCTCGACCTTTATCGTCGGCTTCCCCGGTGAAACGGAAGCCGAATTTCAGGCCCTCTGTGACTTTGTAAAAGAAACGGAGTTCGACGACGTCGGCGTCTTTACCTACTCTCAGGAAGAAGGGACGCCGGCGGCCACGATGGACGGTCAAATTCCGGAAGAAATAAAAGAAGAACGCTATCACCAGCTCATGGCCATTCAGGCCAAGGTGTCGGAAATCCGCAACCAAGAACTGGAAGGCTCGGTGCATACGATGTTAGTCGAAAAAGTAGAACAAGAAAAAGGTGTGACCCAAGCCGTCGGACGCATTGAAATCCAGGCACCCGATGTCGATGGCCTGACCTATTTGGAAGATGCGGAAGGGGTACAGCCCGGGGATATGATCCCGGTCCGCATTGCCCAGGGCTTTGCCTATGATCTCGTGGCTGAACGGCTCAATTAACCGAGGTGATTGGGAATGATAGTAGAACTTGTTACGACGGGCTCTGAATTATTGCTGGGTGAAATTACCAACTATAATTCGGCCTACTTATCGAAACAGCTCAATGAAATGGGATACTTCGTCGTCTATCATACGACGGTCGGCGATAACCCCAAGCGTATGAAAGACGTCTTGAAGACGGCCCTTTCCCGGGCCGATATCGTCATTACGACGGGCGGCCTCGGGCCGACTCAGGGTGACATGACCAAGATTATCGGTGCCGAACTGATGAATTGGCCCCCTGGTTTATGACCCGGCCATTGCCGATGCAGTCCAGGCCTGGGTGACAGCCCATCATGGTACGGTGACGATGACCGAAAACCAGAAGCGTCAGGCCATGATTCCTGAAGGCGCCGATGTCTTTGACAACGAGGCCGGAACGGCTCCGGGCGTCGCCATGCAGGGCGGTGGCAAGACCTTGGTCCACTTGCCGGGACCACCCAGCGAAATGCGCTGGATGTATGAAAATCGGCTGAAACCCTGGCTTCTTCAAACCTTTGGCAGTCAAGGCTGTATCCGTTCGCTCTACATAAAGATTTATGATATGGGCGAAGCTTTTATTGAAGAACGGCTGATGGATCTCGTCAAAGACCAGTCGAATCCGACCTTGGCCATGTATGCCCGACCCGGATTCGTAGAAGTCCGACTGACGGCACGGGCCGACAATGAAGAACAGGCTGAGGCCCTCTTAGAACCCGTCGAAGAAGCAGTGCGTCGTCGCCTCAATGACCAAATCGTCAGTTTTAATGACGAAACAATGGCTGACGTCCTGGGACGAGAAGTCCGTCAGGCGGGCTATATCGTCAGTGCGGCCGAATCTTGTACGGGAGGCCTGATCGGGTCCCTTATTACCGATGTCCCCCGGTGCTTCCGACTATTTTCGCGGTTCGGCCGGAACGTACTGCAATGAAATGAAAGAGAAAATCCTCGGGGTCTCTCATGAGACACTGGAACGATATACCGCCGTCAGCGCGGAAACCGCTGCTGAAATGGCGGACGGAAGCCGACGCCTTTATGGGAGCGATATTGCTGTCAGCACGACGGGCATTGCCGGTCCCGGCGGCGGTACGGAAGAACAGCCCGTAGGACTTGTCTATACCGGTGTCAGCGGCCCTTGGGGTACTTTGGTTCACCGTGATGTCTATCACGGGGGCCGTGCTGAAATCAAGCGCCGAGCTGCCGTACGGGCCATCTATTATGTAGTGCGCTATCTTGTGAACCATAAAAACAAATAACCGTTAGGAGGAATGATTTTGGACGCGAAACAGACAGCACTTGAAAATGCAATGCGCAAGATTGAAAAAGACTTTGGTAAGGGCGCTATCATGCGCCTCGGCGACATTGCTGACAAGATGAACTTAGAAGTTATCTCCTCAGGTTCCCTGGCCGTCGACTTGGCCGTCGGCGTCGGCGGATATCCCCGGGGACGAGTCATTGAAATCTATGGCCCCGAATCGTCAGGGAAGACGACCCTGGCCCTGCACGCCATTGCGTCAGCCCAGAAGAACGGCGGCATTGCAGCCTTTATCGATGCCGAACACGCCCTTGATCCGGTCTATGCCCGCCATCTCGGCGTCGACACCAACGAGCTGCTCATTTCCCAGCCGGATAATGGCGAACAGGCTCTTGAAATCACGGAAGAACTCGTCCGCAGCGGTGCCGTTGACGTCATCGTCGTCGACTCCGTAGCCGCCTTGGTTCCGAAGGCTGAAATCGAAGGCGAAATGGGCGACTCTCACGTCGGCCTCCAGGCCCGCCTCATGAGCCAGGCCTTGCGTAAGCTGACGGGGATTATTTCCAAGTCGAAAGCCATGGTCATCTTCATCAACCAGCTCCGTGAAAAAGTCGGCGTCATGTTCGGCAACCCGGAAACGACGACCGGCGGTCGGGCCTTGAAATTCTATGCTTCTATCCGCATGGAAATTCGTAAGGGGGAAGCCATCAAATCCGGCGGCGACGTCATCGGCAACCGAGCTCGGGTCAAAGTCGTCAAAAATAAAGTGGCACCGCCCTTTAAACACTGCGAATTCGATATCATGTACGGTCAGGGTATTTCCCGTGAAGGGACGGTCCTTGACTTGGGCACATCCATGGATATTATCGAAAAGAGCGGTACCTGGTACTCTTACAAGGGAGAACGACTGGGCCAGGGCAAGGAAAATGTCAAGATTTTCATGAAGGAACATCCGGAAATTACGGATGAAGTCGAAAAGATCATTCGCGATACCCTGGCGGCAGAACCGGAAAAATTCGACGATGTCATGGATGAAGGCCTGATGGAATCAGACGCTGTGGCAGAAGCCGTACCGGAAAAGGACGAAGAAGAATAAATGACCTATAGCGAGGCCTATGAAAAGGCGCTGCAGCTGCTCAATGTCCGCTTCTTAAGTGAAGGCGAACTGCGTACGAAGCTGCGGCGGCGGGATGTCCGTGACGACGTTATCGACGAAGTAATGGCCATGTTAAAGGAAGAACACTTCATCGATGACGACCGCCTGGCTCGTCAGGTCTATGCCTACTACGTACGGAAAAAGCAGTACGGCCATCTGTATATCGCCAATTGCCTTCGACGCCGTCAACTAATGGTGCCGGACGATATTGAACGCCCTGATGAATACACCTTGGCAGAAAATCTTGCCGAGCGAAAGTTTTCCCGCCGGCACGATGAAAAGAGGAAGGCGGCGCGATATCTCCAATACCGCGGTTTTTCTCCCTCGGTCATCGCCGAAGTCATCGCTTCCTTTACGGTTGGCGACGAGGGTTGACAATCGGTCAAAATAGGGTCGGAGACGCCAAGTCCATCTTGACATTGATATGAAAAAAATTTACAATTAAAGGAGCCGGTTTGATACACTGGTCCATATTTTGCATAATTGTAGGTTTTTGAACATGAAGTAAATTTTACATACTCATAAAAAAATGCCGGACGGTAAGTTCGGCTTTTTTTAGTGAAGGGGAGGTGAATTTGTTGTTATGCTGACTACTGTTATTGTTGCGGCCATTGTCTGTGGTCTCATCGGCGGTGGTGCCGGTTATGTCTATCGCAAGAAGATTGCTGAAGGCAAAATCGGCCAGGCCGAAGTCGAAGCGCAGCGGATCATTGCCACAGCCCAGCAGAATGCGGAAGCCCGCAAAAAAGAACTGGTCCTCGAAGGCAAGGAAGAAATCCATAAACTGCGCAGTGACGCCGAACGGGAACACAAGGAACGCCGCACGGAATTACAGCGCTTTGAACGGCGTCTGTTACAAAAAGAAGAACATTTAGACAAGAAGTCCGATTCCATGGAAAAGAAAGAAGAAGGCTTGCAGCGCAAAGAAGAAGAAGTGACGCGCATGCAGGAAAAAATCGAAGCCATCCATGAACAGAAGATGGCCGAATTGGAACGGATTTCCGGCTTGACATATGAAGATGCTAAAGAACTGCTTTTGAACAACGTTCAAAGTGAAGTAAAACATGAAACGGCACAGATGATCAAGATGCTTGAAGAACAGGCTCATGAAGAAGCTGAAAGCAAGGCTCGGGAAATTATTTCCGTGGCCATCCAGCGCTGTGCTGCCGACCATGTCGCTGAAACGACCGTGTCTGTCGTTTCCTTGCCAAACGATGAAATGAAGGGCCGTATCATCGGTCGTGAAGGGCGAAATATCCGGGCTATTGAAATGCTCACCGGTGTCGACCTCATCATCGACGATACGCCGGAAGCCGTCATCTTGTCGTGCTTCGATCCGATCCGTCGGGAAATCGCCCGCATTGCCTTAGAAAAACTGATTGCCGACGGCCGTATTCATCCGGCACGGATTGAAGAAATGGTCGAAAAGGCTCGTAAAGAAATCAACCAGAAGATCCGCGAAGCCGGTGAACAGGCGACGTATGAAGCCGGGGTTCACGGACTCCATCCGGAACTCATTAAGATTCTCGGTCGCTTGCGCTACCGTACCAGCTATGGCCAGAATGTACTGCGCCATTCCATCGAAGTTTCCCAGTTGGCAGGCATTATGGCTGCTGAATTGGGTGTCGATGAAAAGCTGGCTAAACGAGCCGGCTTGATTCACGATATCGGGAAAGCCCTGGACCACGAATTAGAAGGGACCCACGTCTCTATCGGTGTCGAAATCGCCAAGAAATACGGCGAATCGAAGCTGGTTGTCAACGGCATTGCCGCCCATCACGGCGATGAAGAAGCACAGAGTGTGGAAGCCGTCTTGGTCGCTGCTGCTGACGCCGTATCGGCGGCTCGCCCGGGTGCCCGTCGGGAAACGTTGGAAAACTATCTGAAACGCCTGACGAAGCTCGAAGAAATTGCTGAGTCCTTTGATGGTGTCGAAGACTGCTTTGCTATCCAGGCCGGACGTGAAATCCGGGTTATGGTCAAACCGGATAAATTGGATGAATCCGATTGTGTCCTCTTGACCCATGACATCATTAAACGCATTGAAGCTGAACTGGAATATCCGGGACAGATTAAAGTCGTCGTCATTCGCGAAACGCGGATGGTCGATTATGCAAAATAACCTTATATGACTTGCAGGGCCGCCGTACAGGCGGCCTTTTGCATGATGCGGCAGGGCGTATCAGGGTGCATCGAAATTTCAAATCGTATGGTCTCGCCCGTCTTAATGGGCATTGTAATTCCCACCCTTTGAAAAAATATGGTTAATTGCAATACCAATTAGGACACTCGAGACAATTCAATCTGAAATTTAGATTCAGCATCCTCATAAGCAAAGATTTTTCGAGGCAGTTCGTTGATCCAGCGTTCAATCATCGCAATAGTTTTAGATGACACCTTAGCTAAATCGCTTCCTTTGGGAATGAAACGCCGGACAAGACTGTTCTGCTTTTCGTTGGTCCCTCGTTCAAAGGACGAATAAGGATGTGCGTAATAGAAGCGAATGGACGGAAAGTGTTCCGTTAATTGAGCGAATTCACTGCCGTTATCCGATGTGATGGACTTAAACACCGACTGTTTGGTATCCGGATACTGGGCCAGAATTTGCTGCAGCCCTTGTTTTACGGCAGCTGCCGTCTTATTTTCGATTTTCACCATATGCCGTTTTCGAGTCATTCGTTCGTCCAATACCAACAGGACGGGACCTTGATTCCGGGCATTTACGATGGTATCGATTTCCCAATGACCAAACTCCTTGCGGGAATTTATAGGTTCCGGTCGCTGCTCGATGCTGCGCCCTGTGAGACGGCGGTGCCGGCGAGCACGGCGGCGAGAAATACGAAGCCGTACCCGTAGAGGAAGGTCTATGTTCTTAACCGGAATCAGTTGTAAATTGATATAGTTGTACAGTGTTTTAGTAGACACAACGTGGGGAAACCGCTTGTCTCGGACCGCTCGCCCGCGAGCTGCATCAGGGGAAAGATGGTGTTTTTTGATTTGCTCTGTCACATATTGGAGAAAGGGTTGGACGAGAGCGAACTTAAAAGGATGTCGGGAATGTTTGCGCCGCTGTTCATACACTAACTGCCCGGTATCGGCAAAGTAGCGATAGTACGT
>ENA-OQDL01001611-OQDL01001611.1-human-gut-metagenome-genome-assembly--contig:-NODE-1611-length-10775-cov-3.123216_pt1 | contig 10775 bp, 12 predicted proteins | sample MGYA00242782_ERZ504609 | MGnify/ENA primary metagenome ERZ504609 (study PRJEB26092, sample SAMD00036320) | human gut metagenome | host: Homo sapiens | study: EMG produced TPA metagenomics assembly of... | reverse complement strand
ATGTGATTTTTCAATTATATTATTGTTTCGATTAAAAAAAGCAGAATGAAATAATCAATGCCTATCAAAAAAAATTAATCAGTAAAAGACACATCATATTCTCTATTTGTCGTTCCAGCTCATCTTTTTGTTTATTACTTGAAACCCTGTAATAACTATTACAATTCTATCTAAATTAGGTTTTACATTCATAACTTGATTTAATTGCTCATGCGAATAATATTTATAATTTATTCTACCAATAAAAATTATAAAATCTAACACATATTTATAAATTTTTTTAAGATTATTCTAACAGTCAAACACCCTCCTTTAAAGCGAATGGCAAATGGATCAATGGCATTGATTGATCATGCGGAAATGAAAAATTAAAATTGCAATATAGAATATACATGTCCAATGATAGATAGTTTGTAAAATGATATTAACAAAAACGGTCTACAATGTCAATATATGGAAAATAAAACACAAATAAAAACTTTCTTTTTCCGCCATCTCATCATATAATAAAACAGAATGTACAAGAAAGAAGGGGAGCCAAATGAAAGACCTAGACGCAATGGATTCCATGGAAAAGATGCTGGTCCAGAAAGCATATCAAAGACAAGCTCCAGTGAACGGCAGTCTGGAATTATTACCACTTTGTAATATGAACTGCGATATGTGTTATGTTCGTTTATCTAAGGCAGAGATGGAACAAAAAGGCCGTTTAAGAATCAAAGAAGAATGGATCAAACTGGCTCATCAGATGAAGGATGCAGGAACATTATTTCTGTTGTTGACAGGAGGAGAGCCGTTATTATTTCCAGGATTTAAGGAACTATATATCGAACTGCAGAATATGGGAATGATTCTTACGATCAATACAAATGGAACACTGATCGATGAAGAATGGGCAGATTTCTTCCAGAAATATAAGCCAAGAAGAATGAATATTACTTTATATGGAGCAGATGACCAGGCGTATGAGCAGTTATGTCATTATCCAGGTGGATTTCAGAAGACGGTCAATGCAGTCAGGCTGCTAAGGACAGGGAGATTGATGTAAAGATTAATGGAAGCATCACTTCAAAGAATGAAGAGGATATCAGGAAGATTTTAGATATTGCAGATGATTTGGATACAGCAGTGAACCTTGATACCTATATGTATCCGGCAAGCAGAGAAAGAGTAAACCATTTGATGAACAAAGCCGCATGAATCCAAAGGATGCAGCGATGGCGAAGAAGTTGATCTTTCAACATCAATGGGGTGAAGAAGCTCTTAGAGAATATCAGGATCATGTGATCAGCATGGTCGAAGATCATCCGCAAAATATGCAATACAGCAGGCACATTTCATGCCTTGCAGGCAATTGCTCTTTTACGGTCAATTGGCAGGGGATGATGTGTCCATGTGTGATGCAAAGTCAACCAGAAGTGAATGTATTTGCAGAAGGTTTTTCAAAGAAGCTGGGAAATGATATCAGCACAGACGAAAGAGATTTTAATTAATGAAAGGTGTATAGAATGCAAATATCGTCCAATCTGTAATACATGTGCGGCGGCAGCTTTATTAGAAACAGGAGATTATGAAGGGAAATTCCGGAATATATCTGTGAGTATACAAAAGAAATTTTACAAAATTATGAAGGAAAGAAGGTGATGTCACATGATGGACAATGAAAATCAAAATCAACCAAATCAGAAGATATCGTTTGAGTCATTAGATATACTGATCGGGAAATGGCGAGATGGAACATTTTCAGAGATCATTGACGACTGGAAATGGATCTTTTCCTACAGCAAACGATATAAAGGAGCGATCGCTTTCTACACGATCCTTGGTATTTTCAGCACATCCATGGGATTGGTTGGAAGTGTGGCAAGTAAATATATGATCGATATCATCACAGGATATCAGATGAGTAAGTTGTGGATCATGGTCTTGATCACACTTGGAAGTGCATTTTTTAGTCTTACGATTGGAAATGTGATTGGACGTATTTCTACAAAATTGAGTATCTATATCAATAATGATATTCAGGCGGATATTTTTGATAAGATCATCGATGCCGACTGGATGGAGATTAATCAATATAGTAATGGAGATGTTTTGAATCGTTTTAACAGCGATGTCAATACGATCAGTGGAAATGCGATCAGCTGGCTGCCGACGATCATTATAGCAGTTTACGACTTTGTCGCAACATTTGCGGTTATCTGGCATTACGATAAGATCATGTCATTATTGGCATTTGCAAGTGCACCATTTATGCTTTTGATGTCGAAGTTCCTTATTTCCAAGCAGAGAGAATATGGGAAGAAAGTGCGGGAAATGAGTAGTGAGATGATGACATTTGAAGTCGAGACATTCTATAATTTTGATACGATCAAGTCCTTTGGGATTTCTTCTTTATATGGAAAGAAGATGAGAAACTGGCAGGAGAAGTTTAAAGATATCAGTTTAAAGTATAACATGTTTACGATCAAGACGAATATCGTTATGTCGATCATAGGAATGGTTGTTCAGTATGCAGCATTTGGATATTGTCTGTTCCGACTTTGGACAAGAGATATTTCTTATGGAACCATGACTTTATTTTTACTAACAGAGAAGTAACTTAAATGGGGCATTTAACAATCTGGTATCGATCATACCAAACTTTTTGAACAGTTCGATCTCTGCACATCGTATCAGAGAGCTTGCACAGCTTAAGAAAGAAGTTCATATTCCAGAAAGCTCTGAGATGGATGCTTATGTGGAAGATGGGTTCGAGGTGAAGATGCGGGATGTGGATTTTTCTTATATCGAAGGAAACCGTGTTATTACAGATTCTGCATTTATGGCTAATCCGGGCGAGATCGTTGCGTTGGTTGGTCCTTCTGGAGAGGGAAAGACAACGATGATCCGTTTGATCTTAGGTTTGATCCATCCGGAAAAAGGAGAAGCATATTTAAGGGCTTCAAATGGGAAGCAGGTGGAGATGAATGCAGATACCAGACATTTATTTGCCTATGTACCACAGGGAAATACAATTCTTTCTGGCACGATCGCGGAAAATTTAAGAATGGTGAAACAAGATGCAACAGAAGAAGAGATGATCGAGGCATTGAAGATTTCCTGTGCGTGGGATTTCGTAAAGAATATGGAAGAAACGATTTATACCAAGATTGGAGAGCGAGGACGAGGATTTTCGGAAGGACAGGCACAAAGAATTGCGATTGCAAGGGCTGTTTTAAGAGATGCACCGATCTTAATTGTTAGATGAAGCAACATCGGCACTTGATGTAACAACGGAACGTAAAGATTTTAAGAAATATCATAAAACAACGCCCAAATAAAACATGCATGTGACAACCCATCGCCGAGTGTTTTAAATATGTGTCAGAGAGTTTATCGTGTTATGGAAACACAGGTTACAGAATTGTCAGAAGAAGAGTCAAGCAAAAGGCGATGGATTTTTAGGGCACAAGGTTGTCCGAAGATGCAGGATTCATTGACCGCAGATAGAAAAAAAAGATATAATAAGACAAGAATAACGGCATAAGGGGGAAGCTGAATGAAGAAGAGTGGATGGAAGATCATTCTTGGAGTTGCAGTACTAGTCTGTGTGATCTGTCTTGGAAGATTCGGATGGGTCAAGTATCAGGACTATAAGACAGAACAGGCAAGAAAAGCAACATTAAAAGAGATCGCAAGCACAGAATTTACTGGTGAGAACGAAGGAAAAGAGCCGGAGAAAGTTCCAGCTGGAGTCAAACATGGACAGAAGATCAACTTTAAGAAGCTGATCAAGATCAACAGTGATATCTATGCATGGATCTACGTTCCAGGAACAAGAATTGATTATCCGGTAGCACAAAGTCAGGAATCAGACGTATCATTAGTTTGAAAATATAACCTTTCAAAAATGAGCCAGAGTTTGCAGGATGTATTTATACAGAGAAAGCGAATAAGAAGGAATTTTTCAGATCCAAACACAGTAATTTTATGGACATAATATGAGAAATGGATCTATGTTCCAGAATCTTCACAAGTTTGAAGATGAAGCAATTTTTTAAGAAACACAAAGAAGTATATGTTTACACACCAAAGAAAACATACACATACACGATCTTTGCGGCATATAAGTTTGACGACAGGCATTTACTTAAGACATTTAATTTTAAGAATAAGAAGAAGTTTGAGAATTATTTAAGAAATGTCAAGAACATAAGAGACATGGGAAGTCATGTAAGGAAAGATCAGGAAGTTACAAGCAACGATAAGATTATCACGCTGAGTACCTGCGTAGGAGGACAGCCAAATAATCGTTATTTAGTACAGGCGGTGTTGACGGATGAAAGAAGTACAAAATAAGAACCATACGGATGAGGCTAAGAGATTAAATGAAGAATTGGATCAGAATCTGAAGGATCTCCAGCCAGAATCCAAGGAAGCATTTCAAGGCTTTTGAAGAAAAAGAAGAAAAGAACGAGAAAAAGAAGAAAGTAAAGAAGAAAAAGACACCAAAACAGATCATAAAAAGAGTTATAATCGTATTAGCGGTGATCATTTTGCTTCCATGTGCAGCCATTGCTGGAATGTGGGCACTTGGAAAAGGCTCATTATTTGGAGGCAAGATGAAGATGTCAAAGAACGTAGATGGCGTAAAAGTCCAGAATCAGGGAGATTTGGTTATTTACAATGGACATAAATATCAGTATAATAAAGATATAACGAGTATCTTATTTATGGGTGTTGACCGAGATAAGATCAATACAGATGAAGAATACTTAAAGAAACACGGAGCAGGACAGTCAGATACCTTGTTTCTGGCAGCTGTGAATACTTCTACAGGGAAGATTTCACTGATCAATGTTCCTCGAGATATCATGGCGAACGTTAAGACATATGATGAGAATGGAAAGTATTCAGGAAGGAAACTTCGACAGTTATGTTTAGCCTATGCCTATGGGGATGGGAAAGCCAAGAGCTGTAAGAATGCTGTGGATGCAGTTTCCAAAGTGTTATATGGAATTCCTATCGATTCATATATGTCGATCAACCTCTCTGCAATCAGTGTATTGAATGATGCAGTAGGTGGAGTGAACGTTCAAGTGATCGGAGATCTGACAAGCGTTGATCCAACTCTGAAGGAAGGTGCGAATGTGACATTGCTGGGTGGTCAGGCAGAGACTTATGTAAGATCCAGAGAATTTGATCCACTGGATGCGAACATGGCACGTATGCAGAGACAACAGCAGTATATTACAGCATTTGCCCAGAAAGCATTACAGGAGATGAAGGGAGATCTTACATTGCCATTAGATCTTCTGAATCTTGTATCAGAGAATTCAGTAACGAATCTTTCAGCACCGAAGATCACGTATCTTGCAACGAAAGTTTCAGGAAGCAGTTTTTCATCTGACAATATCTACAGCATTGACTGTGACATCAAAGAAGGTGTGACAGGATATGCAGAATATTATCCGGATGAGACAAAATTATTTGAGATGATATTGAAGGTATTTTATACACAAATCAGTTAGAATCCAGTAAGGGGGGATTTAGCATGAAAAAGTTGATTATGATGGCAGCAACATTGATTATGTGTTTTGCTTTTTCACTAAGTGTTATGGCAGCACCAAGTCCTGAAGATGAGTATTATAATACGAGTACAGAACAGGAGAAGGTTGATGAGAAAACCCAGATTGATGATGATGAATTCGACAAGGATGAAAAACCAGCTAAGACGAAAACAACAACGACATCAACATCATCAACATCAACAACATCTGCATCACCAAAGACTAGTGATCAGGGAGCGCCAGTTACATTAGTATATGTATCACTCGCTGCAGCAGCATTAGCTGTATATGCAGCAAAACACGTCAAAGAACAGTATTAATCAAAAAACAAGGTGGATTCCTCCAGTCTTGATGGACTGGAGGAATTCTTTTTGCATATGGGATTTCTGAAAGGAAAATAAAATAGATGATCGATATACATACGCATATTTTGCCAGGATTGGATGATGGAGCGAGAGATATGGAAGATTCTCTATCTATGGCAGCATTGGCATTGAAAAGTGGTGTTCATACATTAGTTGCAACATCGCATGCCAATACAGGGGGATTTTTCAAAGAATATTCGATCGAAGAATATCTGCAAAGATTAGAAGCGTTTAGAAAAGCACTGGATGAAGTAAAGCTGCCATTAAGAGTATTCTCTGGAATGGAAATTTATATGACGAGAGAAGTTCCTCGGATGATCCGTGAAGGCAGATTGCTTTCATTGAATCAGACGGGATATTTTTTGACTGAATTTTCGTTTGGAATCGAGCAGGAAGAGATGGATGAGATGCTTCATGATCTGATGGAACTTGGAGTTACGCCAGTAATCGCACACCCAGAGAGATACCGGTGTGTACAGGAATCAGAAAGCGGTATCGCAAAGTGGAAAAACAGGGGATGTTTGTTGCAGGTAAACAGAGGGAGCATCTTTGGCAGATTTGGATCAGGAGCAAAACAATGTGTAGATCGTCTGCTGGATCAACATATGGTAACTTGTATCGCAAGTGATGCACACAAACCATATGAGCGGACAACCTATATGGCAGATATCAAAGAATATATGGAACAAGAATATTCTTTTGAATATTCAAAGAAATTGTTATATGATAATCCTAAGAGAATTCTTGAAGGAGAAAAGGTGGTACAATGAAGAAATTAAAATTGGTAAGTTTTGTGATATTTTGTATATCACTGGCAGCAAGTCTGATCTTCTGGTTTACACAGGTCAGAAAAGGAGATCGGATCGGACCGGTCATTACAATGGATCAGCAGGAATTGACAGTAGGGCTCAATGCTACCGATGAAGATTTTTTGCAAGGAGTAAAAGCAGTTGATGAGAATGATGGGGATGTTACGGATTCTCTTGTAGTAGAAAGTGTTTCAAACTTTCTGGGAGGTGGACGGCGTCTGGTTGTATATGCAGCAGTGGACAGACATAATAACGTCAGTCGTGCAAACCGTATTGTACAGTATGAGGGTTATACATCACCAAAGTTTTATTTGAAGGAACCATTATGTTTTGAATCTGGAGGAGCTTCTAAGAATGAAGAATTATTAAAGAATCTTACGGTGAAAGATAAGATTGATGGTGATTTATCAAATCAGATAAAGATTTTGACAAACTCAGTAGTTGATCTGTATACACCAGGAGAATATCCGGTCAAACTTCAGGTAAGCAATAGTGCAGGAGACACGGTATCATTTCAGGCAACGATACAGGTTTATGATGCAACGGACAGATCAGAGATTCCTTTTATTCATTTGAAGAAGTATCTGGTTTATACGAAGAAAGGTGACAAACTAGATGCAGCATCTTACATATCTAAAGTGTGCATGGGAGGAGATTATGATTCGGATGTACCAGGAGATATTAATAAAAGCAAAGTGAAGATCAAAGATGAAGTAGATTACGATACCCCAGGTTCTTATGAGATCACTTATTCAGTAAAAAGTGGAAAGAGCCGTACAGGAACGGTAAGACTGATCGTGATCGTTACAGAATAGGAGGCCGGCAAATGAGCAGTGATAAACGAAATATATCAGTCAACGATTATGAAATGAATATTGATTTGTATAGTATCTTAAGAGATATCTGGAAATATGCAATAGTGATCCTGCTTCTGGCAGCATCTATGAGCTTGCTCTCTTATGTTTATGTCGGACGAAACTATCACAAACAGTATGAATCAACAAGTACATTTATCGTAAGCAGCAAAGGAAGTAACAATAGTGTATATTCAGATTTGAGTGCAACGTCTGAGATGGCGACAAAGTTTTCTGAGATTCTAAACAGTTCTATCTTACAAAAGAAAGTCGCAAAAGAGATGGATATGGATTATTTTCCAGGAAGTGCATCTGCAGAGGTAGTAAATGAAACCAAATCTTTTTAGTTTTTGAAAAGTTTCAGGCAGATTCCCCAGAGATGGCGTTTCGTTTGTAATAAGGCAATCATGAATAATTATTCTGTTGTGACAGATCAGCTGATCGGAAATGTTGTGCTGGATGTATTGCAGAAAACCAACAGTGCCAAGTGGTCCGGTAAATAAATTTCAGCCAACAGCACTTATGAAGAAAAACATTTTTTACGACGATCGTTGCGTTATGTGGATTGATCGCAATCTTGTCATTCTAAAGGATACAGTGAGAAACCAAAAGAAGTTTCAAGGAAACTTGATGCAAAGCTTTTGCAGACGTTATATCATGAGAAGATCTATAAGACATGGAAAGCAAGAATTCACCGCAAAAAGAGTCCGGTATTGTTGACAAATCCAGGAACAAGCTTTCAATATGTGGAGGATATGAAGAAACTTGCCCGCAAAGTCAGCAGTAAGATGAAAGAGAAGAATGCAAAAACACTTCTGGTTGCAAGTGTGGAAGAAAATGAAGGTAAATCAACAGTTGCAGCCAATTTAGCATTGGCACTTGCGGAAGAATCAGAGAAAGTATTGTTGATCGATGCGGATCTTCGCAAACCTTCACAATACAAGATTTTTGGATTGGATCAGGAAGAAATACAGCAGTTTGGAGAAGTATTGAATGGAAATGAACAGATAGATAATCTGGTAACAGATCTTCCAAAATCAGAATTGTTATTGATCGCAGGTTCTATGATCTATCCAAATTCTACAGAGATGATCGCATCACCGATCTTCCAGAAGATCGTAGAGTTCTTTAAGACAAAGCTGGATTACATTATTATTGATACACCACCAATGTCACAGGCGGCCGATGCAGAAGAGTTAGTAGACCTTGCAGATGCATCTATCCTTGTTGTAAGACAACATACAGCATTAGTAAAAGATATCAATGAGACGATCAGTATCCTAAATTCAGCAGAAGGAACGATGCTTGGATGTGTTTATAACGATGTATTCCATGGAGTTGCTCAGACAGCAAGAAATTATGGATACAAATATGCATATGGAAGCGGTTATGGTTACGGAAGCAAATACGGTTATGGAAACCATGGATATGGTTACGGTTACGGCTATGGCTATGGTTATGGAAGCAGAACGAAAAAGGGCAATGAAGATAAAACACAAGAATCAAAAACAGAACGGCAGGTGAAGAAAGATCATGAGTAAAGAATATGAATCAAAAACAGAACATAAAGAGAATCTGATCGATATTGCTGGATTGTTTGATGACTTGATCAAAGGCATCATTCAAATGAAATGGAGATTTTTGATTATTCTTGTGATTTGTGGTGCAGTGTTCTGTGGATACAAGAGACTTACCTATTCCCCCATACTATGTAGCATCTTCCACATTTACGATCAATTCCAGTATTACATCAGAGAATTCCAATTCATATATTGAGAATGCAACAGCCAACCAAATGGCAAAATCTTTTCCATATATTTTGAAAAGTGGAGCATTTAAAGAAGTATTGGCACAGGATCTTGGCCTTCAGTCTGTTCCTGGAACGATCGAGGCAGAAGTCATGGAGAATACAAACCTGTTTACGTTGAAAGTGACTGCAAATAATCCGAAGATGGCTGAGAAGATTTTAAAAGCAGTCGTTAAAAATTACCCATCGGTAGCAGAGTTTGTCATTGGAAGCTCACAGCTGACACTCATGGATGAAAGCGGGGTTCCGACTACACCTGCCAATCCATTTAGTTATAGACATGAGATACAGATCGGCGTTTTGATCGGAATTTTACTATGTATCTTGCTCGATGTCCTGTTAGCACTTGGTAAGAATACAGTTAAGAAAGAAGAAGATTTCAAACGACTCTTCCATGCAAAAAGTCTTGGAATCATGCCTCGTGCCAAATTCCATAAGAAACGTACGCAAACACAGGAATTGATCGTGCTAGATAATCCAAGAATTCCAAGAAGCTTCCTGGAAGCAGCAAGAACGGTACGACGAAGGATCGAGCGTGCACAAAAAGAGACAGGCATGAAATCTTTTCTTGTAACAAGTGCTATGCCAGGAGAAGGAAAATCAACAGTTTCAGCCAATATTGCAATATCACTTGCGATGAAAGGGTATAAAGTAATTCTGGTAGATGCGGATTTAAGAAACCCATCCACCGCCAAAGTACTTGGAATGAATGAACAAGAATTAGGAACTCTGGAAGTAATGAAAGGCGAAGTTAACATAGACGATGCAGTACAGCAGTACAAAAATACAAGCGTTAAAGTACTTGCAGGTTCTACACCGATCCAGGATACATCTACCGTTTTAAGTGGTAAGAATATGAGACAGTTTGTAAAAGAACTGGAGGCAGAAGCCGATTTCGTGATCATAGATACACCACCAAGTGGACTATTATCAGATGCAGCAATCGTCGCCCAGTATGTAGACGGAGCAGTATTTGTGATCCGTCAGGACTATACAGATGTAGATCGAATTCTGGAAGGTATGGAAATTCTTTCAGGGTCAGGAGCTGAAATTACAGGATGCATCTTAAATGATGTGAACGTACGAACTAGTGAATCACAGCACTATATGAACAGCTATCGTACAAAAGGAGAGACACTATAGAATCCGATTTGAAGGTAGCTTGCATGTATGTGACAGAAATAAAAGAAACACAAATATTTAAAAGAATCAGGTGGCAACTCCGCATTTTTGAGAGCGTTTTTTACAAATCGCTGATCCGTGCCTGTTCCTTTGGAAACTGATATGTAATGACCTTTGTCAATAGTAAATTAACAGAAATCACAACAAATTTTTATTTTATTGTTTCTGAAGATATCCAGAAAGAGTTCCGATGTATCAGTTCCCGG
>ENA-OQDL01001610-OQDL01001610.1-human-gut-metagenome-genome-assembly--contig:-NODE-1610-length-10793-cov-3.408682_pt1 | contig 10793 bp, 8 predicted proteins | sample MGYA00242782_ERZ504609 | MGnify/ENA primary metagenome ERZ504609 (study PRJEB26092, sample SAMD00036320) | human gut metagenome | host: Homo sapiens | study: EMG produced TPA metagenomics assembly of... | reverse complement strand
ACAGGGACATTTTTTAATAGCTCCCTTTTAACGTAATGATCTTCCAAAACACCGATAACATCATAATTCATGCAAGAGTCTTTTAACACGTTTCTATAGAACAATTCACCAGTCCGGCCAGCCCCAATAATAAGCAGCGGAATCTGAAAAAGTCCTGTTTTTTCAAAAATACGCAGGCTGATATAGCGGATCAGCAGAATTAAGATAACGCTAATAACCCAAAATAAGCCCATAAACAGACGCGACGTTGCCTCTGCCATATACGAAAAATAAATGACTGCAAGGGTCGCCCCCATGGCATATGAGGAAGCATGAATAATCCGGCGCATAAGGCCATAGAAAGGTTCTCGCACCGTATATAAACGCTGGGCCTGTAAAAATAAAATATATATCATAGGAATAAGGACATATATTTTTACCGCAGGGATATGCAGTACCGTTCCCGTCATAAACATTATCCCGTTACGAAAGTATACAGAAAGATACGCAGCAATAACGACAGCGACATAATCAACAGCTACCATCGTCAGCGGGTAACAAGGATAAAAAGGAATACGCTTTGCAAGTTTTTCCACCATTACAACAAACTCCTCTTTCCTATGAATTAGTTGGTCATTAAATTCAAAACGATCCCTTATTATAAAACCTATCATATCGAATCGTTTAGCCTTTAACGCCTTACAGATTGCATAAGTTATGTATAAGCCAATAGCTCTAATGATTGCAAGACAAAATCACAAGCCTCACGTTGACAGAAGCTTGCCCAAAATTGCATATCACATGCAAATAAACGGAGAACTCCTCCGTTAAAGACTTTACAATAATTCATTATACCATTCTTTAAGGCAAAAAAAAACCGACCGTTTCCGGTAATGCCTTATAGGAATGTAAAATAACCATAAAGAAAGGCTCGGACTGCATAAAAATCGTTGTCTCTCCTATTTTCTATCTCAAGAAGTGTCTTGTATCAGAGGATATTTCTTAAATTGATTCCATCGTTAGCAACAGTCATAAAAAAACGGATGCCTCTGTCTTATGCAGTTCGGCATCCATTTTTTATATTGTTTTAATTTTGGGGGGATCTATTTAGGTTATTCCCCTATCGTTCGAGCCATTCTTTAAATTCGGCTTCGCTGATGATCGGTGTTCCCAGCTGCCTAGCTTTTTCGTACTTACTTCCCGGATCGGCACCGACGACGACGAGTGTCGTTTTCTTGGTGACCGATGAGGTGCATTTTCCGCCTCGTGCTTCTACGGCTTGTTCGGCTTCTTTCCGGGTGAAGAGCTGGAGTTTTCCGGTGAGGACGACGATTTCGCCGTCGAAGGTGGTGCTGATGAGTTCTTTCTTTTCAGCGGTCATGTCGACGCCGTGGGCCTTCAGTTTTTCGATGAGGGCCTTACTTTTTGCTTCACTAAAGTAAGATACGATGCTGTCGGCAATTCTGGGGCCGATGTCGTCGATGGCCGTCAAGTCATCGGCACTGGCTGCCATCAGGGCATCGACGCTGCCGAAGGATTCGGCAAGGACTCGTCCTGCTTTGGCGCCGACAAATCGAATCCCTAAGGCAAATAAGACGCGGGCGAGGCCGACGCTCTTACTGGCTTCAATGGCCTTTAAGAGGTTGTCTGCCGACTTTTCACCGAAGCCTTCGAGGGCCACGAGTTGGTCTTTCGTAAGGCCGTAGATGTCGGCGACGTCGTGGATGAGTTCTTTTGAAAGGAGCTGCTGGACGATGGCGTCACCGAGGCCGTCGATGTTCATGGCGTCGCGGGAGACGAAGTGAGCGATCTTTTCACCGATAACGGCCGGGCAGTCGGGATTGACGCAGCGCCAGGCTGCTTCCCCTTCGCGGCGGACGACGTCACTGCCGCAGGCCGGGCAAACATGAGGCATGGCGAAGACGACTTCCGAGCCCGTCCGTTTATCCGGCAAGGAGCGGACGACTTCGGGGATGATTTCGCCGGCCTTCTGGATGATGACCGTATCGCCGACGCGGATGTCTTTGTCGCGGATATAGTCTTCGTTGTGAAGGGTGGCCCGCTTGACCGTCGTTCCGGCAAGTCTTACCGGTTTGAGGTCGGCTGCCGGCGTCAGGACCCCCGTCCGGCCGAGGCTGACCGAGATAGAGAGGACTTTCGTTTCTGCCTGTTCCGGCGGGAATTTATAGGCAATGGCCCAGCGGGGAATCTTGACCGTATTGCCAAGCCGCGCCTGCTGGGCAAAGGAGTTGACTTTGACGACCATACCGTCGGTGGCATAAGGCAGGCTGTCGCGGCGGTCGTCCCAGCTGTGGATAAAGGCGATGACGTCTTCGATATCCGTAAATTTCCGGTACTCCCCATTGACCTGGAAGCGAAATTCCCGCAGATCTTTCAGGAGTTCTTCTTGGCTTTCGATGGTAATACCCGTGTTGCCCCCTAAGGCGTAGGCAAAGAAGGCCAGTTTGCGCTGGGCCGTGATCTGAGGATCGAGCTGGCGCAGGGAGCCGGCTGCGGCGTTTCGGGGATTGGCAAAGGGTTCGAGTTCGTCGTTTCGCCGCTGCTCGTTGAGGGCCGTAAAGGACGTCACCGGCATATAGACTTCGCCGCGGATTTCGATGTGCGGCGACGTGCTGTCGATGCGAAGGGGTATGGTGCGGATGGTACGGACGTTGTTGGTAATGTCTTCGCCGACGACGCCGTCACCGCGGGTAACGCCGCGGACGAATTGGCCGTTTTCATAGATGAGGTTGACAGCCAAGCCGTCGATTTTGAGTTCGACGACGTATTCCAAGGCTTCGCCGCCCAAGTCGCTGCGGACGCGGCGGTCGAATTCCCGAAGTTCATTGTCGTTAAAGACGTCGCCCAGGCTCAGCATGGGCCGGTCGTGGGTGTACTTTTCAAAGCCTCCGGAAATCTTAGAGCCGACGCGCTGAGTCGGCGAATCGGGCGTCACCCATTCGGGATGGGCTTTTTCGATGTTTTCCAGCTCCCGGTAGAGCATATCGTATTCGTAGTCGGTCATAGTCGGCTTGTCGAGGGTATAATACTGATAGCTCAGTTCGTCGATTTTTTGTCGCAGGGCCAGGAGCCGCGCTTTTTCTTGTTCCATAAGATTCCCTTCCTTTTCAGCGTATCGGAATAGCTATGCTTTTTCTAACGGTGCATATTTGACGACGACTTGGCGGACGCCCTTCGTCGGAAATTGAATTTTCATCTGCATGTTCGGCCCGTCGCCGATGACGTCGAGGACGGTGCCGATGCCCCAAATCTTATGGCGCACTTTGTCGCCCTTGGCAAAAGAGTCGGTCACGGCGTGCTTCTTGGGAAGGCTGGTTGCCACCGGTTTCGACAGGATGGACACCCGCTGCTGACCGGGGACGGCCGTCATCCGGCTCTGGGGCATGGCGCTCTTGCGCTTATATTCTTCGACGAGTTCCGGCGGGATTTCCCCGAGGAAGCGGCTCGGCATGTAGGCGGAAATGCGGCCGTACATGGTGCGTGTGATAGCGTTGGTCACGTAGAGCTGCCGTTCGGCCCGGGTGATGCCGACGTAGGCCAGGCGCCGTTCTTCTTCAATCTGTTCGGGATCCATCAGGGTCCGGCTGTGGGGGAACAAGCCTTCGTCGAGGCCGGCCAAAAAGACGACGGGGAATTCGAGGCCTTTGGCGGAATGGAGGGTCATGAGGGTGACCTTCGATTCGCTGCTTTCAAAGTCGTCGACGTCGCTGACCAGGGCCACGTTTTCGAGGAAATCCTGAAGGTTGCCGTCGGGGTTGCTGTCCATATAATCCTTGGCAACGGACAGGAATTCGCCGACGTTTTCCTTGCGGCTTTCGCCCTGCGGATCGTGTTCGGCGTCTTTGTCGAGCATCTCGCCGTAGCCCGTATCTTTAATGACCTTTTCGATGAGGCTCAGGACGTCCATGCCGTCGATGTCGTTCAAGAGGTCGAAGATCATGGCGGCGAAGTTTTCAAGGGCCGTCTGGGCTCGTTTGGTGACGGGAATGGCGTCCGGGGACGACAGGGCTTCAAAGAGGGATATCCCCTCCCCTTCGGCGTAGGCTGCGACTTTTTCCATCGTCGTCGCCCCGATGTTTCGCTTGGGCACGTTGATGATACGCGTCAGGCTCAGGCTGTCTTCGGGGTTATATAAGAGGCGCAGGTAGGCCAGAACGTCCTTGATTTCCTTGCGGTCGTAGAACTTGGTGCCGCCGACCATGGTATAAGGAATGGCGTAGCGCATCAATTTTTTCTTCGAGGACACGGGACTGGGCGTTGGTCCGGATGAGAATGGCCATGTCGCCGTAGGGTTCGTGACTGATTTCGTGGCGGTTGTAGATGGCGCCGGCGATGTAGTCGGCTTCGTCGTGTTCGGTCTGGGCCTGGTAATGGATGACCTTGTTGCCCGACGGATTTTTCCCGTCCACAGGGTCTTTCTCGGCCGGCTTTCGTTGTTGTCGATGACGGCGTTGGCCGCGTTCAAAATCGTTTTCGTCGAGCGGTAGTTCTGTTCGAGCTTGATCGAAGCGGCGTCGGGATAGTCCCGCGTAAAGTCGATGATGTTGCGGATATCGGCACCGCGCCAAGCATAAATACTCTGGTCGGCATCGCCGACGACGCAGATGTTGCGCCACTGGGCCGCCAAAATTCTTGGTGAGGGCGTACTGGGCGTGGTTCGTATCCTGATATTCGTCGACCAGGACGTATTGGAACCGTTCCTGATACTTTTTGCCCGAACGTCGTCTTTTTCTTCCAAGAGGCGGACCGCCAAGAACAGGAGGTCGTCGAAGTCGAGGGCGTTGTTTTCCTTCAGTTTGGCCTGATAGAGTTCATAGGCTTCGGACACCTTCTGCTGGTAAAGTCTTCGGCTGGCCGGCAAAGGTCTTGGCATCCATGAGGACGTTCTTAGCTGCCGAAATCGTTACCCAGGACCGACCGCGGCGTGAATTGTTTGTCGTCGAGATTCAGTTTTTTCAGGCAGTCCTTGATGAGCACCAGTTGGTCCGATGAGTCGTAAATGGTGAAATTCCGGGTGTAGCCGTGAAAGCCGTCGATTTCAAAGCGCAGCAGTTTCGCACAGAAGGAATGGAAGGTACTGAGCCAAATGGAATCGGCCTGGGCCCCGACGAGGTTCTGGACGCGCTCTTTCATTTCCTTGGCGGCCTTGTTGGTAAAGGTAATGGCCAGGATACGGTACGGGGCGACGCCGAGCTCTAAGAGGTGGGCAATGCGGCAGGTCAAGACCTTGGTCTTCCCCGATCCGGCGCCGGCTGTGATCAGGAGCGGGCCCTTTGTATGGTTTACGGCCTCACACTGGCGGTCGTTCAAGGTGTCGAAAATCGGATTCATTAAAAACTCCTTTGGCTTACAGACAAAAGGCCCTCACCACTAGGTTCGGGCCTCTCAAAATCATCACTTATTTCATTGCAGACAGGATCGGCGGAATGACCTGTTTCTTACGGCTCATGACCTTGGGCAGGTAGACTTCTTTGTCGAGGACGTCTTTGCCAAAGGCAGCGCTTACGGCTTCATCCATGTTGCCGGCGAAGATGAGGTTCGTCGATTCGTCGATGATACTGGTGATCATCAGGAAGGAAGCAACGTAATTGTGTTCGGCGCGAAGTTTTTCGAGGGCGTTCAAGAGGACCTGTTTCTGGTTGAGGAGGTCCGTCGTGTCCATGACCTGTACCTGAGCGACCGTGAAGGTAGCGTCGCCGCCGACGAATTCTTTCATGTCGTTGTGAACGATCTGGTCCGGCGTGAGGTCCGATACGTTGGCACCGGCTTTGAGCATTTCCATGCCGTATTTTTCGATGTCCACACCGGCGATGTTCGCCAGTTTTTCAGCAGCTGCCCGGTCTTCCGGCGTGCAGGTCGGCGAACGGAAGAGGACCGTGTCAGAAATGACGGCCGAGAGAAGGAGTCCGGCTACGTCTTTGGGAATGGCGATGCCGGCCTGTTCATAGAGGCCGGTTACGATCGTTGCCGTGCAGCCGACGGTCTTGAAGAGGATGGAAATCGGGCCGTCCGTCGCCAAGGTCCCGCCGATGCGGTGATGGTCGATGACGCCGACGATCGATGCTTCGTCAATGCCGTCGATGATCTGTTTCTTTTCGTTATGGTCGACGAGGATGACCTGCTGTTTTTCAACGTTGGCTAAGGAATCGGCGCAGACCATGCCGACGTATTTGCCGCCATCGACGACAGCATAGCGGCCTTCTGCCGGAACGTCATGGCCGTGGTCGGTCGGGCTGAAAAACAGTTCCGGGTCGTGAACGAGGCCTTTGACGGTGCTCAGTTCTTCGCCCATGACGGTCTTGATGAACTGATCGGCGAGCTGTGCCTTTTCGATGACACCGATGAACTGGCCGTTATCGACGACAGGAGCGACGTCGCTTTCATGGACGGAAAACCATTTGGCTGCGTCTTTCAAGCTGGCGTTGATGGGAAGGCCTTCGACGTCCGTGTAGACGGCTTCGCCGACTTTGACGTAGAAATCCTTTACCAAGGGCTGGGGCGTTACGTTGAAATAGTTGAGCGCGAAAGCCGTTTCTTTATTCGGTTCGCCGGCGCGAATGGGCGCAGCGTTAATCCCCTGTAACTGTTTTAATTTTGCATATGCAATGGACGAACAAATCGAGTCCGTATCCGGGTTTTTATGGCCCGTAACAAAAATCTGTTTTGCCACAATAATCACCTCATTGAAAATTGAACGTTTATATAATTGTATCTGTAATAGTATATCATGAATCGAAGAAATGGTCTATCGGGATGATTTCCGATTTTACGCAAAATTTAAGGGAGCCGTCTTTTTTCGACAGCTCCCCTTTTAGGCCTCGCTTCAGTAAGATACCGTTCTCGACTTGCCAAAAATCGGCTCATGCTGCTGCAGTTGATTTTCGCTTAGCGATAAGGACCTAAAAATTTAGTCCCATCTAAATGTATCATATGGTCCGGATGGGCTGAAATCCAAACGTCTGTTTCCCAAGCCAAATCCCCGCTGAATTGCTTATACGTATCCGGATCCGGGAAGGCCGTTATAAATATTTTCCCGGCTTCCACGTTTCGGGTCATAGCCTGAATATCAAGGACACGCTGCGGTGTCATGGCCCCTGTGCTTGTCACTGCCTCAATAAAATAAATCCAATGCTTGTCCTGCCTATATAAGACAACATCCGGCATTTTATCATGCAATGTGATGTCAAATCCCAACTGTTCAAGTGCTGCCGAGTCTTTGATAAGATCCTTTTTCGTAGTATCTCCCATATAAAGGCAGGTGCAGCCGGGCGCAAACCGCGGTGCAAATTGTTCGATAATGTCCCGCTGCAAGGCGTTATGTGGTCCCGGACTTAAGAGAATCTCTGTACCATCAATATGGACCGGCATCATTTCCATTCGTTTTTACTTGCATATTTTCAATCAAGGTTTGATGATGACTTCGATAGGTATCAAGGGCCTGGTGCCATATCGGTTCCCCAAAAGTCTTTAACAAGGAAAGAGCTTCTTCGGTTAATCGATACCGATAGTTCGGGCTGTTCGTTGCCAATCCGTTATCCTCGATCAACGCCCCTTCCCGAAAGGGATGCATACAATTTTTTCTTATCGTTTCACGCGTGTTTTCCGCATACGTCTTTTGGTAGTTTTCACGAGTAAACTGAAGGACATCATGAATGCGAATCCATTCATTGGTGGCTTCATTCCAAGCCGCCCCTTCCTTGAGATCGGCAAGTGTCAGCAAGGAATATCCGGCTACATCCGTTTGCTGCCGCTCAGGCATCCCGAAGGCCTTCAAAAAGATTTTCGCTTCCTCTAACTTACTCACCATAAGCCACCCCCTTGATGATTTTATCACAGGTTTCGGTAGACAAGTTTTCGACCGTCATCAGTTCCCGGCCCATGGCCTCAATCATCGCAATCGGTGGGACAGGAATGCTGTTTATTTCCGTACTGTTGACCTGTGTGCTTCCATTTAAAATCCTGTAATACCGATCAAATAACGTCGAATTAAGAAGTGCATACACTCCGAAAGTCAAACATGTGCTCATTTCGCTTTTATCAATTCGGCTGATATAATTTATCTTATTTTGTGTGCCGATAAACTGGTAGTCCGGAAAATCCTTGGCCAGATAGATCCCGCACTGCAGCCGTCTGTATTCCTCTTTCGCCGTAAAGCGTTTGCAGAATACATAATTCTGGTTCTTTTGAATCAGGCCCGGTTTCACATCACGAATCCAATCATAGGAATTCCCGGACGGACGGTGATCGACTCGCCCTGACTTTATATTTTGACTATAAAATAAGGGAACCGTATGTTCACCCGGTTCATTTTCCAATTCATCTTTTTGTCGAAAATCCACGACGATTCCCGTATGCATTTGAAGCCCTTCATCCGGCATGGTTCGCTCATAACGATGGATTGTTTGAATGACAGCTACATCTTCTTCGGATGTCGGAAGATAAACATACAGCCGTTCCCCGGCAACGACCGTACCATAAGGCACGGTAATGCCGGTAATCGATTTAAAGTCACTGTTTGATTCTGTCGATGTAATTTTCACCGTATCCGGCGTCTTTGCCGTCTTTTGGACTTTTATGATGAGTGTTTCTTGGAGGACCTGCTCTTGTTTAAAGACCTTATCACGACTTACGAATAGATGTATTTGCACAATTTTCCCATATTTCAAGAGATACGTCCGAAAACGCCGAAAGTATTCCCCGGAAGTCCAGCTGCGCGGGATAATATAGACCATCTCTCCCTCTTCCTGCAAATTAAACAAGGACATGGCGGCAAAAAGGAAATAGAGGTTCGGAGCCCCGTGAACGACAGAAGGCATGGCAAGGGCAGCGGGGTGATTTCTCGGCACTCTTACATAGGGCGGATTTCCTATAATAACATCATATTTTTTAGGCTGTCGTTCAGCCAGCAGCGTGCCCTCAAAATCACCGGCCTGAGGGACAATATAGTCGTCCTCCACGATCGTAACGTTACATAAAATGTCGCTGTGTTCCTTTATATACATTAAGTTCTTTTTTAGGATGGGTAAAACAGCCGGATCATTTTCATAACACGTCAGGTTCACCGCTTTTACAGGGCGCTCATGTATAATACGGTCTAATAACGCAGCCGAAAGAATCCCTGTTCCTGCCCCCGGATCCAGTATTTCAATGATATCAGGAATATTCGAAAAATCAAAGAGAGACGCCATGAAGACGGCCGTTTCCTTGAAGTAAAAAAACTGACCTTTTTTCTTTCTCGTAAGCTTAGGCATCGTTTCAAAGAAAGTCCATTGTTCTGATTAATGATAAAATCAAGCATAAAACACGCACTCCTCAACATTAGGATCAGATTAACTTATTTTAATATTATGCCATAAAAACCCCCTGACTTCTCAATTCAATCAAATGGATGCATCTCGGATAAGGCCTTATCCGGACGTCCCTTGCGTCACGAAAAACAGCCCTGGCAGAATGCTCCGCCAAGACGAGGACCCCTTTCCAATGAATTCCTTCTATATAGTATAGCCTGCCATGGAATCAAGGCTGTAGAAACTGTGTGTTTTTTAATCGAGCGGAGCCCTCTTTCAATCTATTTTAATAAACTGCAGCTTCACATAAAAATCACCCACCGCCCGATTTCATCAGTACAGTGGGTGTGTATGATTCAGTTTATAGCCGGTCCGCCTTTTCTTTGACATCTTCTTCGATTTTATGGAGGACTTTCTTAGCGTCTTGACGCCGTTTCCAGTACCATAAGCCGCCGTAGACGATGGCCATGGCAAAGAGGACGACTGCCAATCGCTGGGAGTGGCCTTCCATCATGACCAGGTCGTGGCCGACGAGGACTTCAATCGCAACCGACGGCAGTTTGCCGATGAGACAGCCGATGATGTAGTCCCGATAGCTGATATGGCTCACGGCACCGAGGGCGGTGATGAGTCCGTTTGGCGAGTACGGGACGGCCCGGGCGACGGCCATGGCCTGCCACGTCGTGTAGTGGTCGATTTTGCTCAGCATCTTGCTGGTCTCGATGATTTTCTGAGCCTTATTGCGAAAGAGGGCCCGCATGAAAAAGAAGCTGATGACGACGCCGATCGTTTCAGCAATCCAAGAGACAACCGTTCCGCCGACGACGCCGAAGACGACGCCGTTCGCCGTCGAGATGAAGATGGACGGCAGGAAGCCGACGACGTTGATGACGATGTTGATGATCATGCTGATGACGACGGCCCAGCCCCTGAAGGAGCGCAGGTAGTCGATGGTCCCGTGGAGGTTGCCGCTCATAGAGAGGTCCCAGACGGTCGTGTAAAAGTCGGGGATGAACCACTGGATGGCACCAAAGAGGATCAGGAGGAGCAGGAACAGGGCGATTTTAAGATGTGTCTCATGGATTCTGTCGGGAAGCATTATGTTTCCCCTTTCTTTTCTCGGATTCGTGTCTTGGCCATTTCGGCGATCTTGTCGTGCTTCAATTTCGTCAGGTACATGGACCCGCCGATGATGAGGGCGCCGCCGGCAACGGTCATAGCTGCCAGGGCTTCATCGAAGAGGACAAAACCCCACAAGGCATTAAAGAAGACGCCGATATAAGTGACGAAGCTGACCCACGACGGGGTTGGCCGTGGCATAGGCGTTGGTCATCCAGATCTGAGCCAGGACGCTCATGATGCCGAGGGCCAGATAGAAGAGCCAGTCCGTTCCCGTCGGAATGACAAAGTCCCCCGGTCAGGGCCATGATGATGATGCCCGATAAGGCGGCGCTGATGAGAAAGTACATGACCACTTCATAAGGATGGTGACCGCCGGCTCCGGTC
>ENA-OQDL01001609-OQDL01001609.1-human-gut-metagenome-genome-assembly--contig:-NODE-1609-length-10797-cov-14.998313_pt1 | contig 10797 bp, 10 predicted proteins | sample MGYA00242782_ERZ504609 | MGnify/ENA primary metagenome ERZ504609 (study PRJEB26092, sample SAMD00036320) | human gut metagenome | host: Homo sapiens | study: EMG produced TPA metagenomics assembly of... | reverse complement strand
TTATCCGTGGGCAGCAGCACCTTGGTTTTCTTGGTGCCCTTGCGCTCCAGAAAGCCCTTCTGCACCAGCTTTTCAATGGTGGCGGCACGGGTTGCCGGGGTGCCGATGCCCTGACGCTCTACACCCTCCGGCATACTGCCTGCACTGGCGGTTTCCATAGCGTGCAGCAAGGTGTCCTCGGTAAAATGCTTCGGCGGGGACGTTTGACCTTCCTTCAGTACGGCGTTGAGGATACCGCACTCGTTTTCCGCTGCATTGGGCAGGGCGGTGAGTTCCTGTTTTCGGTTCAGAATGTCGGCAAGCACCTTGCGCTCCACCGCTTTCCAGCCTTCTTCCAGAACCTCCTTGCCCTTGGCGGTAAATTCCTCCCCGGCACATTCGGTGGTGAGCAGGGTCTCCAGATACCGAAAGGGCTTGCTCACCGCCATCAGCGTCCGGGCGATGATGAGCTTCAGGACGTTCTGCTCGCCCTTGGGCAGAGCGTCCAGATCGGCTTGCAGCATACTGCGGGTGGGCAGGATGGCGTGGTGGTCGGTGACTTCTTCCCGGTTTACGGTGCGCCGTGTCCGGGGCACAGCCTCGTCCACATCTTCCGGGGTAATGCCGAGAAAAACTTCCAGTTCCTCGGTCAGCTCCTCCAGCATCTCCTCGTCATCGTCAGTGATATAGCAGCTATCAGTTCTGGGATAAGTGGTAAGTTTCTTCTCATACAGGCTCTGCACATAGTCCAACGTCTGCTGTGCGCTGTACCCCAGCAGACGGTTGGCATCCCGCTGAAGGGTGGTCAGGTCGTACAGCGGCGGCGGATTCTCGGACTTTTCCTTGCGGGTGATGCGCTGGATCGTTGCTACCATCTCCTTTCGGCAGGCTTCCAGCAGGTTTTTGGCAACGGATTTTTCGGGAATGCGGCGGCTGGATGCCGTGCATCCGCTGGTCAGTTCCAGATCTACCGTGTAGAATTTTTCCGGCACAAAAGCGGCGATGGCGGCTTCCCGCACCACCGTCATGGCAAGCACCGGGGTCATAACTCGTCCCACCGCCAAGGGCTGGTTGTACAGGCACGAAAAAAGCCGGGACGCATTGATGCCAACCATCCAGTCGGCACGTTCCCGGCAGAGTGCTGCATTGTACAGCGCATCGTATTCAGTTGACGGTTTGAGATGGGCGAAGCCCTCCCGGATGGCGTTTTCCTCCATGCTGGACAGCCACAGGCGGGAGAAGGGCTTTTTGCACCCAGCTTGCTGATACACCAAACGGAAGATCAGTTCGCCCTCGCGTCCCGCATCCGTTGCACAGATGATGCTGTCCACGTCCGGGCGGTGCATCAGCTTTTGCAGGATGCCAAACTGCTTTTTGGTGGACGCAGACACCAGATACTGCCACTTCTGCGGCAGGATGGGCAAATCTGCGATGCTCCACTTGACGTATTTGGCATCGTAGACATTAGGCGGTGCCAGCTCTACCAGATGACCAACGCACCAGCTTACCAGATAGCCGTTGCCCTCCAGATAACCGTCCTGACGGCTAGTCGCACCGAGGACTTTTGCGTAGGACATGGCCACCGAGGGCTTTTCTGCTACAACTAGAATTGAAATAAGCGTTCCCTCCAATTTGTTTCGGATTGTAATATGTACGGCGGCAAGCGCCGCCTTGAAATCAGATGGGTTCGGTATCCTCCTCGTCGGTCTCCTCCGGTTCATCCTCCACAGGAATCTCAAAGTCGCCCTTGTCCTCGGTGTAGTTTGCATCGGGGTCAAGGGCTTCTTTTTCTGCCTGTTTTTTCCTGCTTCTGCTTTGCGAAAACGTAGAAGCCACCGCCTGCCGCCAGCGCAATCAGCATCCACCACACCCCAGAAATGCCGGATGCGATCTTTTGTGACCTTGTTTTCTGGGCTGTTCCTCGCCGGATGCTGCCGCTTCTTCCGCAGCTTTCTTGGCTTCTTCCTCGGCTTTCAGCCTATCCAGTTCCGCCTGCGCCGCCGCTTCTTTTTCAGCGGTATAGGCATCGGCAGCATCTTCTTCCATCAGCGCCAGAAGGTCGGCTTCGTCCACAAGATTCATAAAGTGAACGGTCTGCTGTCCTTTGGCGTTGCGGTCGATGACCAGATAGAAGGTAGCTCCCGACTTTGACACCAGCGTAATAAACTGCTGTCCGCTGCCATCGGAATAGTCGGTGTGGTAGTCATCCACCAGCGTCAGGTTTCCCTCCGGGGTCAGGGCACCAGAGGTTTCGTCCGTGATGGTGACAACATCTTCCTCTACCACTTCCGGCAGAACAGGCTGCTCCTCCGGGGCAGCTTCGCCCTCAAAGGCAAAGGCGGGAGCCGCCATGCCAGCGCACAGTGCCGCCGATACCAGCAGTGCGCCCAGTTTCTTAATTTTCATCAGCATCGACCTCCTTCTCAAAGGTTGCACCCACAGCAGACAGCGCAGCCGGGGTCGGGGTGGCGGTTGCGGACTGCCGCAGCAGAGCAGCAAGCTGTTCCGGCGTGACCTTTGCAGTCCGCACCATCTCGTTGACCTCGGCGGAATCCTCCTCCTGAATGCGCCGTTCCAGAATCTCGATGCGGTTGTTCAGTTTGATGCGGCGCTCCTTCTCTTTTTCCAGCATCGCCCGCAGCTTATCCGATTTTTCGCTCATAAAACTCCTCCAATCATTTTGAAAGCCGTCCGAACCCGGCGAGATGCTTCTCCCAGTAGGACGAGTGAATGTTTGCGTACTTGATGGGGTCTCCGGCACTGACCATCATGCCGTTGCCCAGATAGATTCCGGTATGGCTCATGCCGGGGGTGTCGTAGGTGCCTTTGAAAAAGACCAGATCTCCGGGCTTTGCTTCGGCCTCGCTGATGTGCTGGCTCTTATTCCACAAGCCGTTGGCGGTGGTGCGCCCCACATCGTAGCCGTTCTGGTTGTACACCCAGCAGACGTAGCCGGAGCAGTCAAAGCCTGTTTCCGGGGAGGAACCGCCCCAGACGTAAGGCGTGCCCACATACTTTTGGGCTTCCTTGTAGATGGCGGCAAATTCGCTGTCCGTCAGGGCTTCTGCCGGAACCTGATAGTCGATGCCCGGTGCGCCGGAGCCATCAGAGCCACCGGGCGGCAGACCGCCGTTGAACAGATAGGGTCTGCCGCCCAAGGTGTCCTGAAAGATCTCGTACCGTTTCCACTGGTCGTTGTCCAGCTCCTCCCGGATAACTACTTCCAGCCCTTTGTTCACCAATTTGGTGTGGAAGATGCGGTACTCGTAGGGCACCTGCGTGGGAACTGGGATTCCTGCGGGAGTCATGACCCACACAGTCATATACCGGGTCTGCACCTCCACCCATGTGGTCAGCTTGTACTGCTTTTTGAAAGTCTCCTTCAGCTTGCCCTGCACCTCTGACCGGGTGTAATCGTCATACAGAGTCGTGAGAAAAGAGGTCAACTGCCACGGGTCGTGCTCGATGGGGTCGAGGTGGTACTGGTACTCGTTATAGCCGGGGTGGTCGGTGGGAGTGCGCTTGATCTTTTTATCCAGTTCCTTTTCCAGCTTCTTGTAGTCCTGTTCTGCGCCCCGGATGTCCCTGTCCTCGGCAGAGTACATGGTCTGCCCGGACACCTGTGTGCCGCTACCAAATAAGATGCCACAGGAGGAAAAGCCAGACATGACCATGAGGATGAGCAAAAGAAAAACGCCCACGATCACCAGAACGTGTGCGTTGCCTTTGGCAACATTCATCAGCCCCTTTACGGCGGTGCTGACGGCAGTTTTTCCCTTTTCTACCGCCTGTTCCATGCTGGACCGGGCGGCAGATGCACCGTTGGATGCCGCTTTGCCGCCTGCGGTCTGCGCCGCCGTGCCCGAACGGGCGGCGGCATAGTAGCTTTTGTGGATTTCTTGCCGCTGTTTCCAGCGGGAAAGCCAGTTGGAGCCACCTTCACCGGTGCTGAATGCTCCTGCATCTTGTGCCGCAGTCGGTTCCTGTGCAGAAGATCTTGCGGTTTTGGTGTCTTTCTTTCCCTGTGCCTTGGCTTTCTTCTTGAGTTTGCGGGCATAGCGGCTTTTGGAAATATCACGGACATTTCCTGCCGCTTTTTCGCCCTCGCTCAATGCCTGCACACCGACGTTTTCATCCTCGTACTGGTCAACCTCCCGGTGCACCGCAGAGCGGGCGGCATGGGCAGCGTACATCTCCCGCTTCTGCGCCTTGCTCAAACGGCTCAGTTCGTCCGGGGTCAGTTCTGCCTTGCCAAATCGCAAATGCTGGTTTTTTTCTGCGGCCTTGTCCGCATCGAGTTTCAGCTTCTTCTTTTTGGGCGTGGACTGCTCGACCCTCGCTTTCTTCGGGGGAGAGCGTGTCTTTTTGGCTGACGTTTCCTCTTTGAAGTTCAGCTTCGGATTGCTCATTCCTTTTTGCCCTCCGAAACCTCACCCAGCTTCGTGGTCATGATGCGATACAGTTCCAAATCGGTGGGGAATCTGTCCACGAACGGGAGAATAACATTGCCGAAGAAAAGCAGTCCTTCACCTTCACCGGAGTGCGTCACATAGGAAAGCTGATGGGGCGAGATGTTGAGCTGCTTTGCGAGGATTTGACGGTCGCCAGCGGCCTGATTCAGCATGATGATCATGTCGCTGTTCTCGAAAATATTCTCGACCTCACGCGAAGAAAGCAGGTCTTTCACGTTCTGGGTCAGCCCTGTGGGAATACCGCCCCACTTGCGGAAACGCTTCCAGATCTCCACGGAATACGCCGCAGTCTGCTCCTCTTTTAAGAGGAGGTGCATCTCATCCATATAATACCGGGTGGACTTGCCGCTGCTGCGGTTTGCCGTAACACGCCCCCACACCTGATCCTGCACGATGAGCATTCCGAGCTTTTTCATCTGCTTGCCCAGTTCCTTGATGTCATAGCAGACGATGCGGTTGTTGACGTTCACATTGGTGCGGTGGTTGAACAGATTCAGGGAGCCTTTTACATAGATTTCCAGAGCCGTGGCAACATGGTGGGCTTCTTTTTCGTCCTGTTGGAGCAGGGCGTTGTACAAATCCTCAAGGATGGGCATATTCTCCGGGCAGGGGTCCGCAAAATATTTGCGATAAATGAGATGCACACAGCGGTCAATGACGGTTTTCTCCACCGGCAGCAGACCCTCCTTGCCACCCACCACAAGTTCGCACAGGGAAAGGATAAAGTCAGCTTTCAGGGAAAGCGGATTATCCTCCTCGGAGTAGTTGGCGTTGATGTCCATGGGGTTGATGAACTGGGTACTGTTGGGGCTGATTTTGATGACCTGCCCCTTCAACCGGTTCACCAGCGGCGAGTAATCGGCTGGGTCAGCGGTGTTACCACCGCCTTCCCGCCTAAGAACCGTACGTGACAGTTTCCCGTCATACGGCTCAAGCATTTCATCACTTCTTCAAGCGGTTCTCAGCATAAATACGCTGACAGGTGCAATGAACGTAGCGCATATTGCGAACATCTTCCATGCCAGCCTTTGCCTTTGGCGCAAGGTAGAAGATCTCTCTTTCTTCCGTTACATCCATCGGCATTCCGCAGTGGTAACACAGCCCGTTCTGGCTTTTCCAAATCATCTTGAATTTTCCAGTCAGCCGGTGCATTCCTTTATCGAATTTCCTTTTTTTGGAAATACGCCTCATCGAGGAACGGATTTGCAGTAGCTTTTATCTTGGTATGTCGCACAATGGCTGTGCTGTCCACCCGTATCAGCTCCTTGTTTTCCGTAGAGAACACCCAGTTCCGGTTACCGACACGATGCCAGTATCTCGTGGAAATCCACCACTTGTTCTTCTTTGGGTGCCGTCTTTTTGCCCATCGCCACAGCAGTTCGTATAGGACATAGTCCAGATGCGCGAACGCATCACTTGCGCATACGGACTGGTGGTAATTAGTCCAACCTCGAATTTGTTCATTCAACTTCATAATCAGAACATCTTGCTGCCACGCTTTTCCTCTGCGGAGAATCGTGTCAGAGATATTGGAAACGATAGCCTTGACCGCCTTTTGAGACGGCTTGATAATCAGCTTTTCGTTATACTTTCTGAAGTTCCAGCCGAGGAAATCGAAACCATCGTCAATGCTGGTGACAACGGTCTTTTCATCAGAAAGTTCCAATCCGCGTTCAGCGAGAAACTCTCGAATCAGCTCCTTTGCTTCAAGAGCCAGTTCAGGTGTTGCCGCTGTGACCACAAAATCGTCTGCATAGCGGACGAAGTTTACTTTGTGGGCATTCTTAAATCTTGAATCGACCTTACCGAGCGCGTTTGTGTGAAAGCGTCCGACCAGCTTCTTCTCGATACCATCCAGCGTCATGTTCGCCAGAATGGGGGAGATAATACCACCTTGCGGAGTTCCTTCCTCGGTAGGAAAGAGTTCGCGCTGATAGATAAATCCCGCCTTTAAGAACTGCTTCAAAATGTTCTTGTCCATGGGGATGTTCGCCAGAAGCCAATCATGGCTGATATGGTCGAAACAACCTTTGATGTCACCCTCCAAAACCCACTTCGGAGAAATGTGCTTGCGCGACAGTGCATTGAACAGATATTCGCAGGCATCCTGTGCGCATCTTCCTTTTCGGAAACCAAAGGATTTCCCATCTGCTGTTGTTTCCGCCACCGGCTCCAGTGCCAAAGCATAGAGAGCCTGCATTGCGCGGTCATACATTGTAGGAATGCCCAATGGACGCTTTTTCTTCTTGTCCTTCTTTTCGATATACACTCTACGGAGAGGACGCGCACGATACCCTTTATCTGTCAGCGATAGAACCGCTTTCATTTTCTTCGCCGGGGTGTTCCAGAGAACACCATCCACACCGGGAGTCTTGCGCCCATCGTTGGTAACGACACGCTTAACAGCCAGTGCTTTGGCGTAAAAGGAATGTGTCAGAAGATACTGAAGTCGTTTTACTGCGTTGTAGTCTTTTTGCTGAGTTGCCTTGACAATCCTGATTTGTAGCCTGTTGACTTCCCGCTCTGCCTTATGCCAGTCAATGTTTTTCCATTGGGCACTCAACATAGCTTCGTCCGACAGCTTCTCAGAAGTTTTACCTTCCGTCGTTGAATACTTATCGTTCACAGGAATACCTCCAATCTTGCCATGAAATACCCGGAATAAGTCAGCACCCTTTCAGGTCGGGGCAAATTTTGAACCCCTATGCTCACCGTTGCAGTGAACCGTTCGCTTTTTATTCCATCTCATACCCTCTGCACCGTTTCTCCCTCTTGCGAGGTCGATACCTTTATTAAAGGAGTGCATAGGGTTTTCCACGTTCCACGTAATGCATAATTCATGAATGCCTTAGCCGCCATCTTTGAACCGGGAGGATTTGTGTCCATTTGCTTCGGGGTAGCGAAAGGCCCCTTGGCCACCTCCAGCACCTTTTGGTGTAGGTGTATCAGCCTTATTTCACCTATTCCCTGTAACGATCCTTGCGATGGTTCACATTACATTCGACATAGCATTCTTTACCCTAACGGTACGTCTGCTTTTAGGCTGGCAGATTTCCCATATTGTCCTGTGAGCTTCCCAACGCCGGCTTTTGACCAGTGCAGGTCACAGTAGGGTTACTCCAAATGGATAGAGTAGCGTTTACACGCAATACATTACGCGACTTCGTGTCGCACTTCGCCTTCGGGGTCGTTGATGATAATATCATCGTCCGTCACCAGAAATGCATTGGCAATTTCACGCTTTGCTGAGAAACTTTTGCCGGAGCCGGGAGTACCCAAAATCAGGCCATTGGGGTTCTTCAGCTTCTTCCGGTCCACCATGATAAGGTTGTTGGACAAGGCGTTCAAGCCGTAGTACAGTGATTCTTTTCCGCTCTGGTAAAGCTCCTGCGTGGTGAATGGGATGAAGATTGCCGTACTGCTGGTGGTAAGCCCGCGCTGAATCTCGATCTGGTTATCTGCCAGCGGCAGAGAGGACATCAAGCCCTGCTCCTGCTGGTAGTCCAGCCGGCAGAGATTGCAGTTATGCTTCTGGGCGATGCTGGATGCCTGAAAGACGTTGTTTTCCAACTCCTGCTCCGTGCGCCCGGTGTTCAGTACCAGAAATGTGACAAGGAACATCCGCTCGTTCTGGCTCTGCAATTCCTTCAGCAGGGCTTTTGCATCTCTGCCGTAGGTTGCCAAATCTGACGGAATGATGTCAATGTCATACCCGGCACGGATGGCTTTTTTCTGCTCCTCAATCTTACTGCGATCCAGTTCCGTGATGGTGCGCTTGACCGTCTTGATGGCACGGTTCTGATCGACACTCTGAATGTGCATGGTGACGATCTGGCTGGAATCCATGTCCAGAAAGTCCTTCAAAAGCTGGTCACTGAGGTCGGATGCCGTGATGCTCAGAAAACTGGCGGCGCAGTAAACGCCACCCATTTGGAACGTGCGCGAATTTTTGAAGGCAAATGCCGTGGGCGCAATGGCATCTTTCACCGAAAGCCCACTTTTCACAAGGTCGTTCCAGTCGAAACGGAACTTAGAAGAACCGTCCATGTTGAACATATCATGCATCAGTTTGAGCCGCTCGGCACCGTTCAGCGGACGCGCCAGCACACCCAGCCGGTGAAAGTTGTTGAGCAAATCATTCTGAATGTGGTCGAGGCGGGTCTTGACCTGCCGCATACTCTCGCCCTCCACGCCGAAGGTGATGAATTTGCTTTTGGTTAAGCCATTATTGCCCTTGGCAAGCTGCTGACGCAGCATTTGCGAATACTCGGCACGAACATCATCAAAACCATCCCGCTGGAATGGGATGCGGATGCTCTTTTCAAACTCGGTGCTGTCCGTTGCCATGTTGACAAAAGACAACTCAAACTTGATGGAGCTGTCAAAAAAGTTGAGGAATGAACACCATTCCTCGAAAATCGCAGTCTTATCCTCCTGCTGTGCCAACTGATAGTTGATGTCCTGATACTGGATGGTGCGGGTGTAGTAGTTGGGCTTCACCCGGCAGGTGCCATCCTCGAACATCCGCTGCATGGGGATGGACTGCTGGGCAGTCTGGGGCACAGCAGGCTTTGCGTTCTGCCTGCGCTTCTGCGCAGACTGCGGCTTACTGTGCTTACCGGTCTTTTTCCAAAACGGAATCATGGGTCACGCCTCCCTTCATCAAAATCGCATAGTAGTTGTTGGTCTTGTAGGGGCGAATCTTCGGGCGGAGAAATCGGGACTGCACATAGTACGACAGCAGCTTTTCCATAGGCTGACCGTTTTTCTCGTACATTCCAAGAAAGAACGCCGGCAGCATCACCGCCATCATGCCGAGGGTGGCGGCAGTGTTGCCGCCAGAATCCCGGAGAACAAAAAACAGCGGCACTCCAATGAGAGCCGCTGTGCCAAAGCAGACAAGCTGCCGTTTGGTCAGGTTGAATGCCACTTTAGACTTAACCTTGGTCAAATCACGGGGCACAGAGATATACGCAGCCAATAAAGCACCTCCTTTAATGCGCTCCAAGAACGGATTTCGTCACGGAGCTGGTCTTGAACAGGCTGAAACAAAGCAGAACGGTGTAACCCACAATGCTCCAAATGGAGTTGATGGCATCCTCGGAAATCGCTACCGACTGTATCAGCACGGCGTAAATTGCCACGCAGATGAGGATGAGAAAGCCCTGAAAACCCAGCGCAAACAGGCATTTCAGATAGTTCTGCCCCATGTGGCTCTGCTCGTGGTTGCCGAAGGTCGCCATGGGGATGGGCGCAAGACTCACCATGCAGTAAATTTCGATCATTCTTCCGTAGACGATGACGAAAATTACGATACTCAATATCCGCATGGTGATGCCGATGAAAAAGGATTGCAGGAAAAGCCCGAACAGGGGGCCAACGTCCATCTGCATCAGGCTGGATTGCAGCATGGAAAGCCCAATGTCGTTGACGCGGGTGTTTCCGGCAATGATGCCGCTGGAATCGGACACCACCTTTTGGGTAATGTCGAACACTGCCATCACGATGTCGAAAGTATTGCTGATGAGCCAGACCGAAACAGCAGTCTTAAAGATCCAGCGCATGATGAGGGCAGGCTCAAACTGCGCCATATTGTTATGCTGAGTGATCATCTCGATCAATTCATAACAGGCGATGAAGGTCAGGATGATGCCTGCAATGGGTAGCACCACGTTCCGGGAGAGGGCTTCGATCATAGCGAACACTCTCGGCTCAAAACTGGAGGGCTTGGTGCTCACCTGCTGGGCGATGTTGCCTACTTGCGTATTCACATCATCGAACAGCCCGCTGAGATTTGACATGATGCCTGCCGTCAGGATGCCTTTGATCCAGTCGGCAATGGCCTTGAGAACGGTTTCCATTCAGCAGTCACCGTCCTTAGCTGAAGTGGTTGATAAGGGTCTTGAGAAGATTCAGGAGAAAAATAATGTGGGTCAAAAACTGCATAAAGCACCGCCTTTCATTGATGGGTGGATGTTCGTCTGCAATTCGCTTCCTATTATAATAAGGGCTGTTATCCACAGCAGAGATGGAGCGATTGCGTATGTACAGGCGGGAAAACCCGCCTGCGGCTCTTAGCCGAACAGACCAGACAGCAGAGGAATCAGGGTGATGCCCACCAGAGCAACGCCGCCGCCAGCCATGAGCTGCTTCATGCCCTGAGACTTGGAGCCGGGGTTGTCGTTGCCATAACCTTCCAGCAGGTTGATGGCACCCCACACGCCGAGACCGGCACCCAGAGCGACAACCAGAGTCTGAAGAACTTCGATAGCAGAGTTAAAGAATTCCATAGTCGTTTCTCCTTTATTTTGAAAAAATTGTAGACCGTCCGTACACACCTGAAATC
>ENA-OQDL01001608-OQDL01001608.1-human-gut-metagenome-genome-assembly--contig:-NODE-1608-length-10799-cov-3.462331_pt1 | contig 10799 bp, 12 predicted proteins | sample MGYA00242782_ERZ504609 | MGnify/ENA primary metagenome ERZ504609 (study PRJEB26092, sample SAMD00036320) | human gut metagenome | host: Homo sapiens | study: EMG produced TPA metagenomics assembly of... | reverse complement strand
TGATTTTTGGCGGATCAAGAGGTCAAAAAATCCTCTTGCAGGCAGCTTGCATCGGCTTTTCTGACCTTTTTGAACCCCTGGTATCAAATCATTATATTATTACAAAAAACATTACTATTTCTTGTTATAACTTAAAAAAGTTAATATTTTTTGTTATTGGTAATGATTCACGTAATGCTTTGTCAGATACAATACCTATATAAGATAAAAAAGTCTAAATAATTAGGAAGGGCAGATGAAAACTGACATGAATAAAAAGCAAAAAAATACAAGACATTTTTTAATAAAAATCATGAATCAGCAGAACGGTACCTGGCAGGGCAGCGTTACTTGGGTGGAAGAGCAGCGAGAGCAGCATTTCCGCAGTGCCCTTGAATTATTGAAGCTGATAGACGGAGCACTTGATAACAATTATGAAGTCAGAATTGAGGAATAGAAGGAGGACGCCATGAAAAGTAATACAAAGAAACGTTTAATAGCATTCATGCTTTGCATGGTATTAGTGCTTAGCAGTGCGACATCAGCTTTTGCTGATGATAATGTGGATGGATTTAATGACAAGACAGGCTGCCAGGCCATGACGCTGACGCAAGAAATAAAAAACGCGGATGATCAGACAATAGGCACTGTATATGCAGACATTCCTGAAAATGCTTTCTATCTGGATGATCCGTCAGACGAAATTACGATGGATCTTTCAAAAGTTGAAAATGAGGAAGATATTTCAGATGCGATTCAAAGCAATCTGAAAGAAAATGAAGCACTTACAGATGCGATCATGTGTAAGGTTGATTTTAAAGTAAATGGTGTGTCAGCAGAACCTAATACAACTATTACCCTTCGCTTTGAAAATCTAAATATGAATTTGGAAAATGCAACTGCTTTAGCTATGATTCTTCATTAAAAGTAATTGACAAAACAGTAGTTGCAGCCGGAGAAGGACAGGTACTTCAAATTTCAGCAGATAAAAATCAGATTATGGCTTCTACACAACAGAAACAGTATCTGAAGAAGAAAAACGTAGCAGAACCGGTGGCATTGAATGATGATGCCGCAACAGTGGCAACAGGTGATTCTACTTATACAATAGCAGCAACAAAACAGCTTCAGGTACATGTGACTTACCGGGTAAGCGGTACGAATGAAAAACTATTTGCCAGCAAGACTTATACGTTGAAGCAAGGAGGAACACTGAACCTTGCAGCTCAGAAGAGTGACAACTATACAGTCGCTTCAGTATATAGAGCAGATGAAAATGGAAATAAAACAGGAAATGCGTTAAGTCTGAGACAGGATGGTAAGATTGCAGAGAGTCTGAGTGAGAATACAAATTACTGTGTATTCTATCAGGCGACTACGGATAACGATTTCAGAGGAAATGTTACATTTTATGATTATCAGATCAATCCACCAGCAGGACAGAAGAGCATCAATGATCCATCCTACTACGGTAAAGCAGACAACAACAGACGTTTTGCAATGGGCAATAGTGGATATAGAAAATCTGGAGAAAAATATTCTGTATACAAAAATTACATTGACGGACAGGACGATGTAGATATCAATGAATATAATGAAAAGCGTCAAATTTTATATTTACAAAGATATTATTACCGGCGTAAATGTAAGTAACGGAGCCCTGATTTATGGGTACAAATAAAGATGGTAACCAGATTGTAGAACCGGGACTATTTACAACAGAAAATGCCAGAGAAGGCTCTGGAAAACAGTATTATACAGACTTTAACTTGAAATTTAACCGGACAGGTAATGAGTATAGACTCTCCGCTGTTGAAAGAAGTGGGCAAACCGTTGTTTCTGACATGAGTTATTTCTTCCCATTGGATGCTTACAAAGGAAAAGAAAAGGATGGCGGTGAAGCATTCAGTGATACAAATCATAACTATTACTTTGGAATGCGTTATGATATCCAGTTCAAATTAAAAGATTACATTGGAGCACTGACTTACAGCTTTACAGGTGATGATGACCTCTGGGTAGTTATGGATGGTAATCGGGTTGTGGTCGATGTCGGTGGTATTCATGACAAGATGGATGGCAACGTAGATCTGTGGACCGTTTTTCTTGGAAAGGAAAAATACACAGATGCGGAGAAAGAAGCCTATGTTGCAGAACATGGTTCGGATCACCATCAACTGACGGTACTGTATCTGGAACGTGGTGCATATAAATCAAACTGTAACATGACTTATGTACTTCCAAACAGCAGTATCGTAAATCCGGGTGAGATTCAGAATACAAGCCTTACTTTTACAAAAACAGATGCTGAAACTGGAAAAGGTCTGGAAGGCGCGGAATTTGGTGTTTATGAAGATGAAGCTTTGACTACATCACTTGGAACAATAAGAAGTGATGAAAATGGAACTGTTACATTGAGCAACCTTTCCTATGGTGAAGTATATTATCTGAAAGAAACAAAAGCTCCAAGCGGCTATGTGGCTGGAAATACTGTTTATAAAGTAGTTGTAGAATCTCAGAGCGGTACAACAACAGCAAAAATGTTTGCTGTCGGTGATAAAGATGAAACTGCTGTGACAGCTGTTCCGAATGCCAAAGCAGATTGGGAACAGTCAAAAACAGCACAGCTGGTTGATTGGAATGCCCGTACATATGATATCACACTCAGTGCATCTTCACTGGTGAAGACAGCCGAGACAACCGAAAGACCGGTAGATGTATCACTTGTTATCGATACTTCGGGAAGTATGCGCTGGGATGCATCTTATGAGAAGATTGGAAAAAAGAAAGTTTCAGAATTAGATACCAGTAAGAAATATTATTATTTTGAAGATGATACGTGGTATGAATTAGTATATTATTCAGGGCATGGTTGGTATACTGGATATGCTGAATATTCTCAGAACACTACTCCGGTTAGTAACCGTTCAAGCTATACGGTATACAGCAAAAAAGACAATGAAAAAAGCCGTATTCAGGCAGTAAAAGATGCTGCAACAGCTTTTGTAAGCAATTTACGGAAAACATCTCCAAACAGTCGAGTTTCTGTAACCGGTTTTAGCAGCAGTGTAAATACTAATACATCACTGTTACGTGTCGGCGTGGAAAGTGAATATAATCAGATTATTTCAGCCATCAATGGATTGGGTTCTACTGGTGGTACTCGACAGGATTTAGGCCTTGATGCTGCAAAAAACATATTGAATGCCAAGCACCACTGCTGATAAATATGTGGTTCTTCTGACGGATGGAACATCAGATGCTTCAAATTATGCAGTTAATTCCGCTACGGCTGTTAAGAATGCAGGCATCAAGCTAATGACCATCGGTGTCAGTCTGACAGACGAAACAAAGACATGGCTGGCTGGATTGTCATCTGGCACAGGATACTCCTTTAATGCATCTAGCACTCAGGAAATCAATCAGGCATTTGCTTTTGTGAATCAGACCATTGAAGATACGCTTCCGATTTCCGGAGCTGTTGTAAGAGACTACATTGATCCAAGGTTTGAACTTGTGACAACAGAAGCAGAAATTGCAGCTATGGGCGGCGAGATCAAGACAGATGAAACAACCGGTCAGACTTACATTGAGTGGAACAATGCAGTTATTGGTAAAAAAGGTACAGATGGTACACCTGGATGGAGCAAGAAGATTCGGGTAAAAGCAAAAGATGCTTATATCGGTGGCAACGATGTTGTTACCAATGGACCGAAATCCGGTATTACAGTCGGAACCGATGACCGGAAGTTTAATCAGCCAACCGTAAATGTAAAAGTTGATTTCGAAGTCAATAATGGCGAAAAAACGATTTTTAAAGGTGACAAACCGGGAGACTATATTGATGAAGCGAAGCTGAATGAAGTAACAAAGCTGAAATCAGCAACAGGTACAGAATATACGATGCTGGATGATGTGAAAATCACAATAAAATGGTTTAAAGATGCAGGTTGTACAGAGAAAATCAGTGAAACGGAGATCTTAAATACACCATTGACGGAAGAAACTGTTTATTATGCAAAAGTCACAGTAACTCCGAAGTCAGATGGTACAGCATCAGCAGCAAATTCCATTGGCAATCAAAATGGAAACTGTACTCAAGATGGCAAGAAGTATTACGCAGTTGCTTCGGATGGTGTTACTCAAAAGGGCACTTACACAATTAAACTTGTATCCGGTGAGATTAATATTACTAAGAAATTAGAAAATGCAACAGATACTGATAAAGATTTTAACTTTACAATTACCAGAACAGATGTAACACCGAATCAGGAAATTGCAACTGTTAAGGTAACCGTAGCAGTAGGTCAGACAACAGGAACGCTTGCAGGTGATGAACTGAATAAAGTTTCCAATCTTGCAAGAGGAACTTATGTAGTAACTGAGAATGAGGCAAGCGGTTATAATGTAAAAGAAATTCTTGCAGGCGAAGAAACAAATTGCCAAATTGCTGGTAAAACGGATGACACCATCACATTTGTTATGGGTAGTGATAAAGATGGAAAAGATGTTATCACAAATAACACTTATAATAATCCAGCCGGAAGACTTGGTGTGGTAGAATATACCAATGAAGAAGTGACAAATGGCTGGGGAATCAAAAAAGTAAGTGCAAGCAGTGATGATCCATACCTCTATCTTGAAGGTGCAAAATTTAAGCTAACATTAACAGCAGATACTTCCGTAGCATATTACGGAAAATCAAATGAAAATGGATTGCTTATATGGTATAAAACAGAGGCGTGTGCAGATAGAGACCAGATTGCAACACTTCCAAAAGGAACTTATACAATGGAAGAAAAAATTGCACCCGCTGGATATAAATGCAGTACTGAAAAATGGCAAATTCAGATTACGAAAAACGGTGCATTAAATTCCATTACATCATCTGTAAATGGTACACCTATTAAAACAGTAACCGAAGAAGTAAATGATAAGAATGTGATATATTATCTTTACCAAAACGAAGCTTTATACGCCCTCCCACATTCTGGAGGCACCGGAATTTACCTGTATATGATCGGCGGAATGTTACTTATGTTTGCAGCCGTATGGATCTTATATAAAAACAATAGAGATGAGCAAAACACATTGATCCAAAAGTAGAACTTGGCAGTTAGCTCCCATAAAGTTTGAGGTTGCGATTTTATGGCATAGCAAAGCTAACGTAAGTCCAAAACTTACGAAATCATAAGACTATGAGAATTTTTTAATCAAGCAATTCGTTTTATTGTTTTTAGTTTGCGATAAGACTGACCAGAATGGCTAGTGATTGCGGCAACGGCAACTGCTAGTAAACTGATATGGGCAAGTGTGTTTAAGTTTGTAACAGATGCTTTATTTCTCACCCACATCCGCTCCTGACCAGTATTTTTAAAACGCGAATTATAGCGTTCACATTCTGTGCGGAGTGAATAATTACTTTCAAAATATTTGCTGTCCCTATCAATGGAAAGTCTTAAATCATCAGGAATGGTGAGATATTTCGTACAGCCACGATGCTTTTTACCATTATAGAAATTTTTGTGGTGGCATGGGCAAACGGTATCTTTACTTGATTTTAGAGGACAACAAAACTTTTGACGGGTACGACCACAATCGGAAAACTTACCATCCTTCCACATGGCAAGCCCTGCTTCGCAAATGGGATTCCCTTGAGGAAGAAGTTTCGGATTTTTGGAATTACGTTTGTTTAATGGAATGATACATTCTCCATTGTAAAGATCCTTAACCTGATTGTAGATATTTTTGACATCGTAACCTTTGTCGGCAAGGAATGTGCAGTCCGTTATTGGTTGAAAGGAATGGGTAGCAGCAAGGATATCTAAAGCGATGGTAGCATCATGAACTTCCGCGGTTGTGGTCATTTCATAAATAGGAAGACCTGAAATACAGTCTACAAGGACATGATTTTTATAGCCCCAATAGAATTCATATTTTTTCTCGTTCGTTTGATTGGATGCAGTGTGGACGCCGAGTTTACAATCCGAATCTGCCCTTGGTTGATTTCCGGGTTTAAACTTATTTGAGAGAAAAGATTTCGGATTATTCTGTGAAGTATTTGCAGAGACAGGGGTTGAATCTAAGCCAATAAAAGAAGTGTCTACAATACCTTCTTTAGAAAGGAATAACACCTGAGTTTTCATGATTTCAGAGAGAACTTTGTTATCGAAATTTTTCAGGAAGCGATCAAAGGTCCAATAAGAAGGAAGTGGACGAGAAATATCAAAGCCACAAAAATGCGCAATCAGAAGATTATTGTGAAGATAATCGACAAGATCGGAAATCATGGAGAAGCCTTCGCATTTCATGACAATAAAGGAACAAATCATAGCGTGATTTGAAAAGCCTTTCCTTCCTGTCTTGGGGAATTCCGGAACAAAGGATAAATCAAGATTCAAAAAAAGAGAATCATAAAACTTTGCAACTGGTTGTGAAGTGAAAAGACGAATGTCTTTCAAAATTTCTTGACGATAGATAACAATCAGCTCCTTTCGGTGAATTGATTTTGACAACTTAATTATACCATTTGGAGTTGATTGTTACTATAAATTTGGAGTGATAAAAGAGGTTGCCATGCCTCGCAAACCCGCATAAATACTGAATGTGTGGAGTTTTGCTCATGGCTACTTGAATTGCGAAAGGAGGGGCGGGACCATGTATGGAAGCCGAATTCGCGAAATGCGAAAAAAAAGAGGGCTCACGCTCAAAGAGGTAGCTGAAGCTACCGGATACACAATAGGTCATATATCACAAATTGAAAGAGATTTAAAATCTCCTTCACTCGTAGCACTTAGAAAAATTGCAGTCTGCTTAGATTGTTCAGAAGTATGGTTGATCATGGGTGACTCCGAACTCTCTGCCAAGTCACCTGAAGAAGGAAAGAAATCAAAGGAATCTTATTTGATGAGAAAAGAGAACCGAATTCCAATGAAAATCCCGGAAATTGATGTTTCCTACTCTATTTTTACACCTTCTAAACTTCCGAACGCACAAGAAGCACAAATGACCGGACTCATCGTGAGATTAAACCCTAACACCTGGGTAACTGAGCAAATGATTTCACATGGTAATTACGACGAAAGTCTCTTGCTCCTCAAAGGGGAATTAGAACTCCGCATCGATAACAGCACTTATATGATCTACGAAGGCGACAGTTTCTATATCCCTAAAAATTGTTTACATAGCTACTTGAATACATCAGATGAAGAAGCGACTATAATTGTTTATTTTTCACAATTAATTTATTAAGGAAAACACGATTATGAAATATATTATTGATGGACATTTTGACCTGCTAAGCGATGTCGCTGTACGCCGCAAAAACGGTGAGCACAAGGTCATCGAAAGATTGTACTATCCTGCATTCAAAAAAGGAAATGTTACCGGAATCGTTGCCTCACTCTTTGTAGACAGCCAGTACCTGCCTTACGGAAGTGTTTCCATCGCTCTGGAACAGATTGCAGCTCTCCACTGTGAGATCAGCGAAAGTCCAGAACTTCTTATGCTTTGTACATGTGCCGATGACTTTGTAAAAGCTGCTCTGGAAAAAAAGGTCGGTATCCTTCTCTCCTTTGAAGGAGCAGAACCGGTATCTTCCTGCCTCATGTTACACGCATTCTACGCCGCAGGCGTAAGAGGACTGGGACTTACCTGGAGCCGCAGAAATATGGCAGCTGACGGCTGTGATTTTACCGGAAATGCGAAAAAAGGCGGTCTGACTGACTTTGGTCAAATTGCTTGTAAAAAGAAGCTGAATCTTTAAACATGATCATTGATCTCAGTCATTTAAGTGACGAGGGCGTGGATGATGTCTTATCCATTACCTCCTGCCCACTAATCGCATCACATTCTAATGCACGGGCAGTTGCTCATAATAACAGGAATTTGAAGGATGAGCATTTAAAAGAAATCGCCAGACGTGGCGGTGTTGTGGGACTGAATGCCTGCAGATATCATTAACGCGGATACCGGCAGCACAGCTGACCGCCGGCAAATGCTTGCACACTTAGATCACATGATTGAGGTAATGGGAGAACAGCATGTCGGTTTCGGATTTGACTTTTGCGATCTCTTCTTAAAGAACAGTTCCGCACAAGACTTATCCCTGATGCCGGAGTTTCCTTTCGACATTCTCTCCGGCGGTCATGCGGACATTCCGGATTTCTTGCAGAATATGAAAGAACATAATTATTCAGATGAACGGATTTCTCTGCTTGCAGGCAAAAACTGGCTTTATGCATTCGAAAAATCCTAAAAAAATAGTTTATCAGAAGGAGTATTTTTGTAATGAATTCAAATATGACAGAACAATTAGATCAGCTTTTCCGTATGTGGGATCGCGGTCTTTGCCCTGGCGCTCAGGTATTGATTCGCCAGCACGGTAAAACTCTTTACGAAAAATGTTTTGGATATGGAAATCTTGAAAATAAATTAAAAATCCATAAAGAAAGTATTTTCCATGTCGCATCGATTTCCAAAGAATTTACTGTTATGTCTATTCTTCTTCTCTGGAAAGAAGGAAAACTTGATTTAGATGACAACATCAAAAAATATTTAGATGAATATATCAACATTGAAACACCGATTACGATCCGCCAGATGATGAATAATGTCAGCGGACTTCGCGACCAATGGGAACTCTTATTTTTACGCGGTATCAAGATCAACGATCAGATTGACATGGATGATATCAATACAACGATATCTCTTCAGAAATCGCTGAACTTTGAACCACAGTCACAGTATTTATACAGTAACACCGGTTTCCATTTATTGGCACTTATCGTTGAAAAGCTGTCGCAAATGAGCTTCCCACAATTTGTAAAAGAACGTATTTTCACTCCACTCGGAATGACACATTCTTTTGTCCGCGAAAGCTTTACACAAATTGTTCCGGATCTTACTTACTCTTATCAGGACGAAGGTAATGATACATTCTACTACAATCCACTGAACTATGCACTTTACGGACCAACCTCTGTAAATACCTGTGCTTCCGATCTCTGCAAAGTATTAGATGAGTACATTCATCCAAATGTGATCGATCCTGAAATTATCGAGCTTATGAAGAAACCTGTCCTTCTCAGCAATGGCAAAACGGCTGAATACTGCGGCGGACTGATCACCCATAAGCTTCATGGTCTGGATGTATTCGGACATGGCGGTGCCGATGCTGCATACCGTGGTGAATTATTTGCATTCCGGAAAAAGAACTGGAGCTTGTACTGATCAGTAACACCACAACTTACGCAATGTCTAAACTTGCCGATAAAGCTGCCTGCATCGTACTCGGATTACCGGATTGTACCGAACCAGCCGTGCCGGAACATGAAAATGCACCTGCTCGCAGCGGTGTATTCCTGACAGCACTTCCGGATGATCCAATGTTTGTTGATATTACAGAGCAAAACGGTACCTTCTATATGCAAAGAGAATGGTGCCGCACAGAACTGGTAAAAGAAGAGGATGGCGGTTATCGCATTGGTTCATTAGACGAAAAGATCTACTTCACAGATAAGGAAATCCTTTATCGACTTCCTGCTCGTGTACTTACATTGACCCCTGCCAAGCCTGCAGATCCGGCACTTTTCCAGGAAGGAACCTATTACAACGATGAAACCGATTCCTTCATGAAATTAGTGAAAGTTGAAAATACATGCGAAATCCATATGCGTCGTTATGGGAAAACAACACTTTATCAATCAGGATCAGGAAGTATTATCTTCCGAATGGATGCAAATCTTGTAATGTATGTAAAAGCTGAAAATGATACCATCATTATGGATGGCGGCCGTGTAAAACATATCATTTATCAAAAACAATAAATTAACAGGACGCATGAAAAAACGAAAGCTTTTTCATGCGTCCTGTTGCTTATGGATACAATAACAGCTGTATTACACAAACAAAACTGTTTTCAGCATACTGACCGGATCACATCGCTTTTGATGTGCTCTTTTACACTTTCTAATTCTCCAGATACTTCCGTATCCGATCTTCCTTCAACTGTTCCCCAATCACGATCACAACCTCCTGCCCGTCTCCGATCGGCTTCATACTGATCTCATGACCGGTTGCATTCAGCTGCATCCAGCTTCCTGCATCATCTTTCACAAATCCCTTCACCCGGAAAATACCGCACATTCCGGATCCTGCATCATTCTTCGCAACCTGCGTCTTCAATTCATCTGCAGAAATTTTTAATTCCATAAAATACAACGAATCAAAACCTTTTTTCTCATCTATATCCATCTTCCGATAATTTTCTGCAACATAACCGCCCTTTAAGATCTTATCAAAATCCTCTTTCGAAAGCTCTGCTCCATCTTTTCTCATGATTTCCTGATCCAGCCTTCGCTTGCACTGAACCTGTTCAAGCGCTCTGTTCAAATGTTCAATTGTATTTTCAATCTGTTCTTTTGTTGCTTCTTCTGCCCTGCTGAGGATAATGCTTCCTGCATTTGCAGCCTCGGACGCAAGCAGATAGTCTGCTTCTTCTGACAATTCCGGCTCCAGTTTTGCGTCAACGATTGTAATCACATTGCCAATCTCATACCACTTATCCAGTGGTTCATCGTGAAGAACGTCAAAAAATTCGTCTACATCATAAATCCCAGACGGTTCAACAATTACTCTGTCATATCCGCACATTCCCATTGCGATCAGCTTGGTCTTGAAACGTCTTCTGTGGCAGTCCGCATCACATCCACCTGAAACCATTTCCAGCTCGCAGTTCTCACCTTCCCAGATCATGAAGCAGCATCATGTCCACATTCACTGCACCAAAATCATTCTCCAGAATTCCAATATTCTGCCCC
>ENA-OQDL01001605-OQDL01001605.1-human-gut-metagenome-genome-assembly--contig:-NODE-1605-length-10832-cov-1.986175_pt1 | contig 10832 bp, 9 predicted proteins | sample MGYA00242782_ERZ504609 | MGnify/ENA primary metagenome ERZ504609 (study PRJEB26092, sample SAMD00036320) | human gut metagenome | host: Homo sapiens | study: EMG produced TPA metagenomics assembly of... | reverse complement strand
TACTCCGCCAAAGCCAACACGAACCTCGCCTCCTGCGCATCGTCCGTGAAGAAGGCTGCCACGCCGACGCCATGTCGCCCGGCGAACTGCATATCAACAAGCTGGCCGGGTTCACGCCCGACCGCCTCCTGTCACGTCTGCAACAACGTTTCCGCCGAAGAAATGAAGAACGCCGCGGACAACGGCCTCATCGTCAGCGTGGATTCCCTGTCGCAGCTCGACCAGTACGGCAAGGTCAACCCCGGCGGCAAGGTGATAATCCGCATCAACCCCGGCATCGGGGCCGGGCATCACAAAAAGGTCATCACAGCCGGAAAGGAAACCAAGTTCGGCATCGATCCCACCTCACTGGATGAGGTCCGCGCCCTGCTCAAAAAGCACAGCCTGACGCTCGCCGGGGTGAACCAGCACATCGGTTCGCTGTTCATGGAGCCGGACAATTATCTCAACGCCATCGAATTCCTGTTACACTTCGTCCAGTCGGATCTCGCCGATCTGCTCCCCGGCATCGAGATCATCGACTTCGGAGGCGGCCTCGGCATCCCCTACCGCAAGTATGAGGAAGAGCCCCGCCTTGATATGGCCGAACTCGGCCGCCGGCTTCACGCACTGCTGTCCGCATGGGTCGAGGAAACCGGCTATAAAGGCAAGTTCTTCATCGAACCGCAGGACGCAGTCTATGCAGGACAAATCGTAGGAGAACACATCCACGAGAAAGACTTGGTGGTGAATGTGACCAAAAGCAAGCAGCTGACCAACATGCGCGCTTCGGGTTCCGACGAAAAGGCCCGCATCGTGCCGGCCACCATCCTCTCTTTGGAAGAAGCCTTGGAATATATCCGTGAAGACGAATACGTGGAAGTAACGCCCAAGAGCATGCGCATGCGTAAAATCATTCTTGACCACACGGAACGCAAACGCGCCAACCGCGACTGAGACCTCATCCGGCAATATCCGCATACCCAAGGCCGCCCCGAAAAGGCGGCCTTTCTTATTCCATCCTGCAGAAAATACGATTGGTTTACAAAATGTCCGAGCTAAAGGTTATTTCGGAACTTTCCGCACGCAGTTTAACATAAATTACGCTGTACGCCGTACTCTTCTATGACTTTATTCCATACTTTTACATTTAAATCATAAAAACCATAAGTCATGAAAAGACTATTTACTTCCTGGACGCTCCTATGCGTCCTCATCCAATTATGGGCACAAGCTCCGTCCGGCTATTACACGGATGCCACAGGCAGTAAAGGGAAATCCCTGAAAACGGCGTTGTACCAGATTATCACCGACCATACGGCGCGAAGCTACAAGCAACTGTGGACCGACATGCAAAGTACCGACCGGCGAGAAGACGGAAAAGTATGGGACATGTACTCTTCTACCACAGATTTCACTTTTACCAGTGACCAATGCGGCACTTACAAGAATGAAGGAGATTGTTACAACAGAGAACACTCATTCCCCAAAAGTTGGTTTAACGACGCCAGTCCGATGTACACCGACTTGTTCCATCTGTATCCTACAGACGGCTATGTGAACAACCGACGTGGCAACTACCCTTTCGGCGAGACCAATGGAGAACAATATAAATCCAATGGCGGATACAGCAAGCTTGGCAAATGCACGTCTCCGGGTTACAGCGGCACCGTGTTTGAACCCGACGATGAATATAAGGGCGACTTCGCACGTTCCTACTTCTATATGGCCACCTGTTATGAAGACCGCATCGCCACATGGAACAGCGACATGTTGGCTCACAACAGCTATCCGGCCTATGCCAAATGGGCACTCGACATGCTGCTGCGTTGGGCAGCCGAAGACCCCGTAAGCCCTAAAGAGATTGCCCGCAACAATGCGGTGTATAAAATACAGAAGAACCGCAACCCCTATATCGACTTCCCCGGACTGGAACAATATGTATGGGGCAGCAAAACCGGCATTCCTTTCGACCCCGACAATTACGACGGTGGAGGCGAAGTGACTCCTCCGAATCCTGATGACGTGGCCACTCCCACCTTCACGCCGTCTGCAGGCAGCGTGGACAAAGGCACTACGGTTACGATAAGTACCACCACTCCGGGCTGCTTACATAGTCTATTCCCTCAATGGGCGGAACGCCTGCGCACGGAAGAATCGCCCGTCTATGTGGAAATCACGGAACCGACCACCATCGAGGCTTATGCCATGAAAGAGGCACAAGATTAGCGAAACGGTAAGCGCGACCTACACGATTGTCAGCACCCTTCCGGACGAAGGCATACAGACGTTCAAAAAAGTAAATTCGACAGACGCACTTGAAATAGGCAAACGTTACCTGATAGTGTGCGAAGACAAGAACAAGGCCATGGGAGCCATTCAAATGATTTCAGGATTGTGAGGACGTTACCATCGAAACAGGCCAAATCCGCACGGAAGTAAACGGCAACGGACAGCCGTTCCAAGTCATCCTCAGCGGACAGGAAGGTGCCTACACCCTGTATGATGCCACCGCAAAAGCTTACCTGTCGCTGACTTCAGACAAAACAAGCTGCACAACTCAGACGAAGCTAACAGCAAAAACGCACAGTGGACCATCACCGTAAGCGGCGGACAGGCTTCCATACAGAACAACGCCTACAAGAGCCGCACCATCCAATACAACGCTTCATCGCCCCGTTTCGCCTGCTACACCAACGGGCAACAGCCCGTAGCACTCTACGTGAACACAACCTCGGGCAGCGGCATCAAGGAAGTAGTAGCAACGGAAGATTCCCTTGTGGACGTGTACACCATCAACGGGCAGCTCGTGCGACAAAACGTACAAGCATCACAAGCCCTGAACGGGTTGAAAAAAGGCATGTACGTCATCAAAGGAAACAAAGTATTGGTAAAGTAAAACAACTCTGTTCCCATACCCATCTATAAACGACCACATCCCGCCACGCCCCCGATAAGAACGTGGCGGGATGCGTATTAGAATGCAGCCCTATTATCTCATTGCGCGTACAAAACGACTTCGCCCTCGCGCAAAGAAGCTTGCACGTCAATCAGCCGTTGGTTGCGGCTACCGCGAAACAACGCGTCACGGTCGCGTAAGGATTCCACGTATGGCCCGTCCACCAACACATCAATGTATTGCAGCAATTCAGCCTGCCGCCGGTCGTGCAGCAACCGTTCGAACTTATAACCGGTATAACACCAGATGTTTTTTCCGGTCTCCCGTTTCACGGCTTCTGCCAGTTCGGCAAATCCTTCCGGTTGGAACATCGGGTCGCCACCGCTGAACGTCACGTCCGCAAACTCATCGGCCCGGATGACCTGCCATGATTTCCTCCGTCGTCATCAGGATTCCGGCCCCGATGTCCCACGACTGCGGATTATGGCAGCCGGGACAGGCATTGGGACACCCGGCGGCATACACCGTCGTACGGAATCCGGTCCGTCCACCGTTGTGTCCTCAACAATCTTTATGACTGAAATCATCGTCGTTTATCGGTTTTCATGCACCACACGGTCATTCAGTTCGGCCAACTTGGCCTTGTTCCAACGGTCAGTCGTCCCGACCAAGTAACCGGTAATGCGTTGCAGGCGGTCTATATGCCCACTGCCGCATTTGGGACACACTTTCATCTCCGGTTCGGCATTCTCATACCCGCAAGCCATGCAACGGTTACGGTTGTGGTTTACCGAACCGTAGCCGATGTTGTATTGGTCCATCATGTCCACTACACGCATAATGACTTCCGGATTGTGGGTGGCGTCACCGTCTATCTCCACATAGAAGATGTGTCCGCCGCGGGTCAGTTCATGATAAGGAGCCTCCACTTCCGCTTTGTGGCGGGCGCTGCACTTGTAGTACACGGGCACGTGGTTGGAGTTGGTGTAGTAGTCACGGTCTGTGATGCCCGGCAGCGTGCCGAACTTTTTACGGTCGATGCGGGTGAACTTGCCCGACAGCCCTTCGGCAGGAGTGGCAAGCACGCTGTAGTTGTGCTGGTATTGCTCCGAGAACTGGTTGGCACGGTCGCGCATGTAGGTCACGATTTTCAGTCCCAGCTCCTGGGCTTCGCCAGATTCGCCGTGATGTTTTCCGAGCAATGCCACGAGACATTCTGCCAACCCGATGAAACCGATTCCCAGTGTTCCCTGGTTGATGACGGAAGCAATCGTATCGTTCGGTTTCAGCTTCTCGCTGCCTATCCACAAGGCAGACATCAGTAGCGGGAACTGCTTGGCGAAGGCGGTCTTTTGAAACTCCATGCGCTCGTGCAGCTGGCGTGCGGTCACTTCGAGCATACTATCCAACTTGGCAAAGAACCGGGCGATGCGCTGTTCTTTGTCTTCGATGTTCATGCACTCAATGCCCAGACGGACGATGTTGATGGTAGAGAAAGAGATGTTGCCGCGTCCGATGGAGGTCTTCGGTCCGAAACGGTTTTCGAATACACGGGTGCGGCATCCCATGGTGGCAACTTCATGCTGGTAGCGTTTCGGGTCATCGGCTTTCCAGTCCTCGCTTTGGTTGAAGGTGGCGTCCAGGTTCAGGAAGTTCGGGAAGAAACGCCGTGCCGTCACCTTGCAGGCCAGTTGGTAGAGGTCGTAGTTGCGGTCTTCAGGCAGGTAGCTCACACCCCGTTTCTTTTTCCATATCTGGATGGGGAAGATGGCGGTTTCTCCGTTTCCTACCCCTTGATAGGTGCTTTTCAGCAGCTCGCGGATGATGCAGCGCCCCTCGGCAGAGGTGTCTGTGCCGTAGTTGATGGAGCTGAACACCACTTGGTTGCCGCCGCGTGAGTGGATGGTGTTCATGTTATGGATAAACGCCTCCATGGACTGGTGCACGCGCGATACGGTCTTGTTGACAGCATGCTGCACGATGCGGTCCTCGTCCGTCAGTCCGTCCAACGGCTGCAGCAGATAGTCGGCCAGTTCCTTCTGATAGAGATGGGAATAGTCTTTTCCATTCAGTTCTTCCAGGTTCTTGACTTCCTCGATGAAGCTGTTGCGCACGTAGGGGCAAGGTAGAAATCGAATGCAGGGATGGCTTGTCCGCCGTGCATCTCGTTCTGGGCTGTTTCCAGCGAGATGCATCCCAGGATACTGGCAGTCTCGATGCGTTTGGCCGGGCGCGATTCGCCGTGTCCGGCAGAGAAGCCGTATTTCAGAATATGGTCCAGCGGATGTTGCACGCATGTCAGGCTCTTGGTGGGATAATAATCCTTGTCATGGATGTGCAGATAGTTCTGGGTGACGGCATCCAGAACTTCTTCACTCAGCAGATAGTCGTCCACAAAAGGCTTGGTGGTTTCGCTGGCAAACTTCATCATCATGCCCGCCGGGGTATCGGCATTCATGTTGGCATTTTCGCGTGTGATGTCGTTGGACTTGATGTTAATGATTTCCAGGAACATGTCGCGCGTCTTTGCTTTGCGGGCAATGCTTCGCTGGTTGCGGTAAGCGATGTATTTCTGGGCAACGTCCTTGCGGCTGCTCTTCATCAGCTCCACTTCCACCAAATCCTGGATGGCTTCCACCGTCATCTGCGAATCTCCCTTGAAAGAGATGCGGTCCGTAATCTGGTGTATCAGTTGCAGGTCTTCCCCCTTGTCTGTATGCAACATGGCTTTGCGGATGGCCGTTGCTATTTTTTCTTCGTTGAATCCGACGACGCGCCCGTCGCGCTTGAGTACTGTCTGTATCATAACCTTTTATGCTTAAATGTGACTGTCTTTTTTAGTTTAATTGCGGAAACAAAGATATTATAGTTATTGATAGGTTTTGTTTTTTCGGAAAACTTTTTGTAGTTTAAAAAGGTGTTAATCTATTGATTATTAATGATATAATTGTTTAAAGTGGAAAACTTCTAATGAAAAATAACTTTTAAAGTTATTCATTACTGATTATTATTGCATGCATAAGCATCATCTGATTTCGAAGTGTCAAATGAAGATAAATCTTTTGGGCAGATTGTGAATCTTCGATTTTTTTAGTTATATTTGCAACGAATTGGTTTATTTAAGGTTTTTAGTCCTTGATAATACTTCTTGTTGCCATTCGATTGTATTGCTTTGCTGCTCATGGTATTGGGGCAAAAGTATCATTATTATAATAATCAAAGAAAGGATGAACATGGCAAATGTATTTCCTCCGTTTAAAATTGATATAGCTAGGGGGCTTTTTTGTGTACCTCGTGCATTGAAGGATGTCCGCGAGCAATATCAGAAGCGGGCAGGTGAGCCGGCAGATATTGCAGGCTGTTGAAGATGCGGAAGTGCGCAGTCTGGTGGAACGGCTGGAGCTGGGAGGCATGAAGGTTGTTTCCGATGGTGGTTTCCGAAGTCGCGATTTTTTGGAAAGCTGGGAGGGTATTTGTTCCAAAGACGGCCGGCCTTTCTCCGAAGGCTCTCCTTTGGAGATTACAGGACGGCTCAGTTTGCTACGGCATCCTATTCTGGAAGAATTCGCATTTCTTGATTCCATTGTGGACGGAGGGGTGATGAAAAAACAGCATATCCCTTCGCCGGCAGAGGTTATGACCCAGATTATTCAACGTGTGGAGCGGACTCAGATAGAAACCGTTTACTCCGACATCCGGCTTTTGACGGATGATATTGCTTCCTGCTACAAATTTTTGCTTACCAAACTTTATGATGCAGGCTGCCGCTACGTCCAGTTCGACGGGGTACATTCGGTGATAATGGAAGATACCATCCGGCTCAACAACCGGGTTTTGCGTGAGCGTCCTGCAGGGATGTATGTTGCATTCCATGCACCTACGGATATGCTGGTGCAACTGCATGGGGCCGATGCTTATTTCCTGAATTACGACTGTGGCGCGTGCGACCGTAACCGTCTGCTCTGGTTCATACACGAGAAGGAAGCGGTGTTCGGTTTCGTGCTGTCCCATTATCCTCAGGAAGACGAATTGGATGAATTGCAGGCGAAAACCGAAAGTGTATTGAACTATATTCCTTTGAAACGTTTCACTTTATGTCTGCCGGATGCCAATGCGCTTCTTTCGCCTTCGGAGGCCGATGAGGAGAAACAGTGGGAAACCGTAAGGTTGGGGATGGAAATGGCTGCGCGTATCTTCTCTTGAAAAACGCCGCATTCCATCATTCCGAATGCCACACTTCAGCAAGGAAAATGCCACATTTCACAGAGGTAAATGCCATTGATTGGGCCTCGTGAAGTGTGGCATTTCGATTGACGAAGTGTGGCACTCCTTTTTTAGTTTCCGGTGTGTCCGGTTTTATTATTTGACAGCTTCGGCTATCTTTTCCTGAAGCTCGTCACCGTGCAGTCCGCGTGCAAGGATAGTTCCTTCACCGTCAATCAACACAGTGTGGGGGATGCTGCTTACGGCATAAAGCTGTGCGCCTTCGCAGTTCCAGTATTTCAGGTCGGACATTTGCGGCCACGTGATGTTCAGCTTCTTGATGGCTTCTTTCCATGCGTCAGCACTCTGGTCCAGAGATACGCCTACAATCTCGAAGTTCTTGTTCTTATATTGGCGTAAGCTTCCACCAGGTTGGGCATCTCGCGACGGCAGGGGCCGCACCAGCTTGCCCAGAAGTCAACAAGGACAACTTTGCCCTTGCCTACGTAGTCGGACAGTTTTACCGTTTTTCCTTCCGGCGTCTGCATCTCGAAGTCTGTAAACTTCTGGCCTACGGCAGTGGCTTTCATCTTTTCAACGTTGTTCTTTATCTTGACGATGGCTTCGTCGTTGTCGTAAGCTGCAGGGATTTGGGGCATCAGCGGGTCGAGGTCTGCCACATCCATGTAGTAGTAGTTCTGCTTCAGCAGGAGTACACCCACCGGGTTGGTGATGTTCTTGTTGATGCCGGCTTTGATGGCGGATATCATGCTGTTTTCCAGATTTTCCATCTCTTTGCCTTTAGCCTCGCGTTGTTCGTCGGTCAGTGTGGTGTCCGACATGGATTCGTAGATGCTCATCATTTGTTTGTTCAGACCGTTGATTTGGGCTCTGATTTCCTGGTAGGCATCATTGTTGGCAGTACCGGTGGCAGAGTTGTTTTCCTGCGACAAGTTGATTTTAATCTTGCCGTTTTCCAGGAAGAAGTCGATGGCTGCGCCGTCTTTTCCTTCGGCTTTGTAGGAGATGTAGCGGTTGACAGCAGTATCTTGTGTACCCTTGAAGGTAAATGTTCCATCTTTGATGACAGCAGAGTCCAATTTTACGAATTGGCGTCCTTCCACGGTTTCCAGATATACGGTGTCGCCGTCGGCTGCACCCTCTACAGTTCCGGTTACGGTGTAACCGTTGTTTCCACTGTTACAAGCTGTAAATACAGCGGCTACAGCGAGCAGATAAGTAAACTTTTTCATTGTTTGTTTTTTTAATGAATGATTATAGCTGCAAATATAGTAATAAAAAATCCCCTCCGATATGAACCGGAGAGGATTTTTATAGTTTTAATCCCATTTTTAGCGATAACGCTGTGCTTACTATTATTCGGCAGCAGCTTCTTCAGCAGCAGGGGCTTCTTCGGCAGGAGCCTCTTCGGCCGGTGCTTCGGCAGCGGCTTTTGCAGCAGCTTCAGCAGCTTTCTTTTCAGCCAGTGCTTTTGCTTTTTCTTCGTTTATCTTCTTTTCAGCTTCCAGACGTGCTTTTGCTTCAGCTTTCTTAGCTTCGTCTTCCTTAGCCTTCAGAGCAGCCAAACCGCTTTGTTTGTTGTTCTTCCAGGCTTCGAACTTAGCATCAGCTTCAGCTTCGCCGAATGCGCCTTTCGCTACACCGCCCAGCAAGTGCTTCTTCATGTAAACACCTTCGCGAGAGAGGATGTTACGAACTGTGTCAGTAGGTTGTGCACCCTTCAACACCCAGTCAAGTGCGCGGTCGAACTTCAAATCTACTGTGGCAGGATTGGTGTTAGGATTGTAAGTACCAATCTTCTCAATAAATTTACCATCACGTGGTGCTCTTACGTCTGCAATAACGATAGAGTAGAAAGCGTAGCTTTTACGTCCATGTCTTTGCAATCTGATTTTTGTTGCCATTTAATTAAAATGTTTTTAGTTAATGATTTGAATTATGCTACTATCTCGTAATAGCGAGTGCAAAGGTAAGAAAAGATTTTGAGTTTTGAGTTATGAGTTATGAGTTATTTGTTGGCACGAGGGGTGATTTTTTTTTAAATGTTCACACAACGTCACCCATAACTCATCACTTGTCACTCATCCTTCTCCCGAGTATTTCCTGGGGTATCTCAGCAGAATGGCGAGTATGGCGCATGTTCCCATGCAGAAGGGGTAATACAGGTTTCCGATGATGCTGATGGGTGAAATGCCGGCAAGTCCGGAGGCTATCAGCATTTGCGCTCCGTAGGGGATGATTCCTTGCACGAGGCATGAGAAGGTGTCCAGTATGCTGGCTGTTTTCCGGCGGTCCAGGTGGAAGCGGAGGGCGATGTCCTTGGCTATGGGGCCGGTGGTGATGATGGCAATGGTGTTGTTGGCGGTACAGAGATTGGCGATGCTGACCAGGGCAGCGATGCTGAATTCGGCTCCCCGCTTGCCGCTGACGTGGCGGGTCAGCCGGGAGATGATGAAGTCGATGCCGCCGTTGTAGCGGATGGTCTCGAGCATGCCTCCGGCCAGCAGGGTGATGATGATGAGCTCGCCCATGCCGGTGATGCCCGTTCCCATGGCTCCGAACCAGTCGAAGAAGGCGGTACCGGTATAGATACCGATAATTCCAGTAGAGAGGATGCCCAGCAGCAGTACCAGCATGACGTTGACACCTGCTACGGCCGTGCCCAGCACGATGAGGTAGGGGATTACCTTTATCCACTCGATGGTCTGCACTTGGGGCGGGGCGGAGACGGACAGTCCTTGAAAGATGTAGAGACCCAGCACGACAAGAGCTGCCGGGGACTACAATCATGAAGTTGACGCGGGAACTTGTCCCTCATCACGCAGTCCTGCGTCTTGGTCGATGCAATGGTGGTGTCGGATATGAAGGAAAGATTGTCTCCGAAGAACGAGCCTCCCACCACGATGGCGACCATGTAGGGCAGGTCGATGCCCGTCTTTTCCGCCAGTCCCACGGCTACGGGAGTCAGTGCGACGATAGTTCCTACGCTTGTTCCTATCGAGAGGGAGATGAAGCAGGCGGCAATGAAGATGCCCGCCAGTAGCAGGTTGTCCGGCAGTATATGCAGGGTCAGATTTACGGTTGCATCAATGGCGCCCATCTGCTTGGCGCTTTGGGCGAATGCTCCTGCAAGGATGAATATCCATACCATCAGCATGATGTTCTTGTTACTGGCGCCCACGGAAAACTGATAGATGCGCTGTTCCAGATTCAGGCCGCGCGTGATGGCGATGGCATAGCAGGACGAGGCGAGGAAGGCTACCGTGATGGGGACTTTATAGAAGTCGTTCACCAGGAGCGAGGTCACCAGATAGAGGCAAAGGAACACCGCCAACGGGCTGAGTGCCCACCAGCCGCCTTTGGTTTTAGGGGTTGTATCGGTTGTTGCTGACATAGTTGTATTGTTTGGTTGAGATTAATGTTTTACCACAGATTTCTATCTTTCAATCAATTCCATGTTAATCGGTGTTATCTGTGGTGAAATCAATTTCGCCGCAAAGGTAACAAAAACAAAGGGCGGCACAAAATGGTTTTGTCCCGCCCTCCATCTATCAGCCCTTAATTTTCAATTTACAAAGTTACTCCGGTCTTGAAGATGGCTATTTCCTTGTAGCCTTTCTTTTCGTTGTTCACGAATTCACCGCTTGCTACTTTGATGATATATTCGATGAAGCGTTCGCAGGTTTTCTTCATCGGTTCGTTCTCGACGATAACTCCGGCGTTGAAGTCT
>ENA-OQDL01001604-OQDL01001604.1-human-gut-metagenome-genome-assembly--contig:-NODE-1604-length-10846-cov-4.372423_pt1 | contig 10846 bp, 9 predicted proteins | sample MGYA00242782_ERZ504609 | MGnify/ENA primary metagenome ERZ504609 (study PRJEB26092, sample SAMD00036320) | human gut metagenome | host: Homo sapiens | study: EMG produced TPA metagenomics assembly of... | reverse complement strand
TATTAAATTTCTCCATTTTCTTTAACTCCCCAGGTTAAATACTCAGGACGGCTTATATTGTTACTGTTCACACGATGTGCGACCAGCAACGCATCTCGCCATTTTAAATCGCCTTTGGCGATGGGGCGAGATGCATTCAGGTTAAAACACGCATCCTCCGTGTCAATCAGCGGAGTGATTGACACGGGAGTGAACAGTAACCTTATGTTTCTTCTCAGCCGTCACGAAATTGTTACTTCATGGATAATACCATAACTATTCTCAATATTCAAGCAAAAAGAAAGACAGCCGAATCTCTTCAGCTGTCCCTTAACTTTATCTTTTGTCTAATCCCCAAAATGCCGTTCCCTGTATTTTGAGTCCTAGCCACAGCTAGGTGGGCAACCTCATCCTGCTTTTCTGCCGTCCACTGCAAAAACGGAGGCCTGGCATATTACTCAGTCTTATCGGAATCCCTTTTTAAATAATGTAGGTTCAAAATATCAGGGTTCTCGCACATTTCAGGTTTTTCTTCTTTCTTAACCTATTGCTATTATACTCTATCCACATCATTTTTACAACTGTAAATATGTGGATTTTTGCATTTACACGAGCAACGAGCCAAAGTCCGTGCTTGCACGAGACCTTGGCGACTGCCGCGATAACTTGAGAAACTCGCGGAGCGTGTTTCTCATAGTTTCTGTCAGCCAAAAGAAACGGAACTGACATTTTTAATAATATCTGTTTCTGAGATTTCTTGTATAAACACCGAACCAGATCAATACAATAAGGAAAATAATCATTGCAACTGTATCTACTATTGTCATTGTATGAACATAACAGTGAATCACATCAATCACTCCATAGATCACAGATACCAATCCAAAGGCAAAAAGTGCCGGAGCTGTTTTTGCTATATAAGCCTCTTTGTCCTTACATTTTTTATAAGTATAATCTTTTCCCAGGAGAATCGATGCATTGATCTCGCCCTTTACCTTCATTATAACAAAGGAATACAATGCGTAAATTCCACAACATAGAACGAAAATACCTATAAATCCCCACATGCTGTTATCCATTTTTTTACACCCCAAGAATATTTTTTACTGTCTCTTTCATCTGATCTGCGTCACACTCTGTTGTATGACGAACCTCTGCATCACGGATTTCTTTGATTGCATTTGGAATCGGGAAGCCTGATACTTTCTCAAGCTCATCGATCAGTGCGAAATCTTCCATCTCATCATACTTTGGATCAATTGCTGTCATAACGTTGCGTACGAACTTGTACGGACTTGCTGTGGAAGCAACCAGACACTTCTTCTCATCCTGTGTATCTTTACGATACTGTGCACATACATGTGCAGCAACTGCTGTATGAGTATCCATTACATATCCTGTCTTCTGATATGTGTCATGGATCGTCTCTTTCACTTCTTCTTCTGTCGCAAATCCTCCGACAAAGTCTTTCAGACCTTCCTTCATCTCAGCTGTGATCTCATAAACACCTTTTTCTTTCAGCTGTGTCATGAGCTCTGCATCCTTCTGTGCATCCTGTCCTGCGATTGTGTAGATCAGACGCTCCAGGTTGCTGGAGATCAGAATGTCCATGGATGGAGAAGATGTCAAGATAAATTCTCTGTTTCTGTCATAGACACCTGTCTGGAAGAAATCAAAGAGAACCTTGTTATCATTAGAAGCACAGATCAGTTTTGCGATCGGCACGCCCATCTGTTTTGCATAATATGCAGCCAGGATATTTCCAAAGTTTCCTGTCGGAACTGTAACATTGATCTCCTCGCCTGCCTGGATCTCTTCATTCTCAAGCAGCTTTGCATAAGCATATACATAATAAACAACCTGCGGTACAAGACGTCCGATATTGATGGAGTTTGCTGATGAGAACTGATATCCCTTCGCATCTAATTCTGCTGCCAGCTCTTTGTCTTCAAAGATTGCCTTCACACCGCTCTGTGCGTTATCAAAGTTACCATGGATTGCTACAACAGAAGTATTCTCTCCCTTCTGTGTCACCATCTGTAATTCCTGAACGTGGCTTACGCCTCCCTTTGGATAGAACACGATGATCTTTGTTCCCGGAACATCTGCAAAACCTGCAAGTGCAGCCTTACCTGTATCTCCGGAAGTTGCTGTCAGGATCACGATATCATTTTTCACCTGGTTCTTTCTTGCGGAAGTGATCATCATATGCGGCAGGATAGAAAGTGCCATATCTTTAAATGCGATCGTTGCTCCGTGGAACAGTTCCAGATGATAAGTATCTCCCACCTTCACAAGTGGTGCGATCACTTCTGTATCAAACTTTGAATCATAAGCACTGTTGATGCAGTGTTTCAGTTCTTCTTCTGTAAAATCTGTAAAGAACTGTTTCATAACTGCATAAGCTGTCTCCTGATAAGACATGTCTTTAAGTTCATCCATTGTTACATCCAGCTTCGGAACGGATACAGGAACAAACAGTCCTCCGTCATCAGCCAGTCCCTTTAAGATGGCCTGTGAAGCTGTAACAGTCTTGTCTGAATTTCTGGTGCTTTTGTATAATAGATTCATCCTTACATCCCTCTTTTATTTTGATTTCTTACTTATAGTTTCCAGTGAAAATCACTCTTGTCTGCAAGTATAACACAACTTTTCTTATACCACAAGGAAATATATTATTTTTGCTTTTTTAAGTTACCACTTTACTTTACTGTAGTTTTTTACTCTGTGGCCGGAAGATGATTGCCAAAACTCCGCATACTCCCATAAGAAGCGGATAATACAGATTCGGAATAATCTGAAGCGGTGTCAGTCCGGTCAATGTTGCTGCTGAGAGAAGCTGTGCTCCGTAAGGAATGATTCCCTGTCCAACAGAAGTAAACATATCCAGAAGTGAGGCTGATCTTCTCGGATCTACGTCAAACTCTTCGCTAATCTCTTTCGCGATTGGTCCTGTCATAACAATTGCAACTGTATTATTCGCTGTACATGCATCAACAAAAAGCGCAAGAAGTGCAATTCCGAACTCTGCTCCTCTTCTTCCATTGATCTTGCTCTTGATCAAATTCAGAATGAACTGAATTCCACCATGCTCTTTAACCAGTGATACGATACATGCTACAATGATAGAAATAACTGTGATATCATACATTGATGTTACACCACTTCCTACCACCTGGAACATCTCAGAAAGTGCAATATGTCCCATGCTTACGCCTACAATCAGGGAAATCACAATTCCACTGATCAATACAACAAATACATTAATTCCAATAAGTGCTCCAAGAAGAACTACCATATACGGAAGAACTTCCCAAAGGCTGTAATTAAGATTCTCTTCAAGCTGGAAGCTCATATTTCTTGTTGCCAGCCAGAAGATTAAAACTGTAATAATTGCTGCTGGAAGAACGATAAAGAAGTTCGCTTTGAACTTATCTTTCATCTCACAGCCCTGTGTCTTAACTGCTGCGATCGTTGTGTCAGAGATCATAGAAAGGTTGTCTCCAAACATAGCTCCACACACAACTGCTCCAATACAGATACTAAGTGCGAATCCGGTTTTTTCACTGATTCCGACTGCGATCGGTGCGAGTGCTGCGATTGTTCCCATGGAAGTTCCCATAGAAACCGAAATGAAACATCCGATCAGGAACAAACCTGCAACTGCAAAATGCGCCGGGATCAATGACAATCCTAAATTGACTGTACTGTCTACTCCGCCTGCTGCTGTAACCGCACCGGAAAATCCTCCTGCGCAGAGGAAGATCAAACTCATGTGATGATATTTTCCTCACCAACGCCTTTCGCAATTACTTCAATCTTCTGTAAAACTCATTCTTTGTTCTGCAAAAAATGCACAAACAATGCGATCAAAAAAGCAACGATTGCCAGGCATTGCATAAAAATCTTCGAACACGATTCCCGCGCCGAGAAAAATAATTAAAAATACTCCAATTGGAAGCAGCGCTATCGCTCTCCCTTATTTTCCTTTTCCAATAAGGCCCTCCTCTTACTACCATTTTATAAAACATCTATGTGATCCGACCACTCTCACAATGCCCAATTTCTGTCTCTGGTCTATCACGCATAAAAGGCAGTGACGATTTTGGTATTGCCACTGCCTTTTCTATTTTTCTTATTTTGCTGCAATATATCCTTTTGCAGTCAATGCCTCTGCACAGAGAACTGCTCCGCCTGCGGCACCTCTTACTGTGTTATGGGAAAGTCCGATAAATTTATAATCGAACATAGAATCTTCTCTCAGACGTCCGATTGATACACCCATTCCGCGCTCGTAGTTCACATCCTCTGTTACCTGTGGACGGTTGTCCTCCTCAAGATACTGGATAAACTGCTTCGGAGCGCTTGGAAGCTCTGCCTCCTGTGGGAATCCCTTGAATGTAACAAGCTTCTCGATCAGCTGCTCTTTTGTAGGTTTCTTCTCGAAGTTGATGAATACTGCTGCTGTATGTCCGTTCAGAACCGGTACACGCACGCACTGGCATGTGATCTTCGGAAGCTCTGCTTTCACGATCTCTCCGTTCTCTACTTTACCAAGTACACGAAGCGGCTCCTGCTCACTCTTCTCTTCTTCTCCACCAATAAATGGGATGATATTTCCAACCATTTCCGGCCAGTCTTTGAATGTCTTACCTGCTCCGGAAATTGCCTGGTATGTTGTAACAACCAACTCTTTTGGTCCGAACTCTTTCCATGCTGCAAGACAAGGTGCGTAGCTCTGAATTGAGCAGTTTGGTTTTACTGCAATAAATCCGTGCGTTGTTCCAAGGCGCTTCTTCTGATCTTTGATAACTTCAAAATGCTCTGCATTGATCTCCGGTACTACCATCGGTACATCCGGTGTCCAGCGGTGTGCGCTGTTGTTAGATACAACCGGTGTCTCTGTCTTCGCATATGCTTCTTCAATTGCTTTGATCTCGTCTTTGGACATATCCACTGCACTGAATACGAAATCAACTGTAGATGCTACGTGCTCTACATCATTTACATTAAGAACTACCAGCTTCTTAACAGCTTCCGGCATCGGTGTATCCATTTTCCAACGGTCACCTACTGCTTCTTCATATGTCTTACCTGCAGAACGTGGGCTTGCTGCTACTGTTACAACTTCAAACCATGGATGGTTCTCAAGCAGAGAAATAAATCTCTGTCCTACCATACCTGTTGCTCCAAGGATACCTACTCTTAATTTCTGCTCCATTGTTTTCTTCTCCCTTTTCTTCTTATTTTCTATCTTCTATCCAAACATTCTCTTTCAATTCTCTTTATATAATGAAAGAAAGCATTCAGTTATTTTTGCTCTCTGTGATGATTCATTACTCTGTCACAAGATAAGCTTCTTCGATAGCAATCACTTTCTCCATTGCCGCTTTTCCCGGTGCACCGATCGTATTTCTCATCTCCACACAGGTCTTCATGCTGATTGCGTCATAAATATCTTCTTCAAACACCGGTGAAATCGCTTTGAATTCTTCCATTGTCATATCATCCAGTGCTTTCTTATGCTCAATACAGTACAGTACGAGTTGTCCCACGATTCCATGTGCATCCCGGAACGGAACTCCATGATTCACCAGATAATCTGCTGCGTCTGTCGCATTGGTAAATCCATGCTTCGCACTCTCTTCCATGCGTACATTATTAAACTTCATTGTCTTAAGCATTCCTGTAAAGAGTGCCAGACATCCTTTTGTTGTATCTATTGCGTCGAATACGAGTTCTTTGTCTTCCTGCATGTCTTTATTATAAGCAAGCGGAATTCCCTTCATCGTTGTCAGAAGAGAAGTCAATGCTCCGTAAACTCTTCCCGTCTTACCACGGACAAGCTCCGCAATATCCGGATTCTTCTTCTGTGGCATAATACTGCTTCCTGTACTGTAAGCATCATCAATATCCACAAACTGATATTCGTTGGAATTCCAGATGATCACTTCCTCTGAGAATCTGCTTAGATGCATCATCACAGTTGACATTGCTGACAAAAGCTCGATCAGATAATCTCTGTCAGATACAGAATCCATACTGTTCAGTGTCGGCCCAGCAAAGTCCAGAAGCTCTGCTGTGTACTCTCTGTCAAGCGGATAAGTTGTTCCGGCAAGTGCTCCGGCTCCCAGCGGACAGTAATTCATTCTCTTATAAATATCTTTCATTCTGGATCTGTCACGCTTGAACATCTCGAAATAAGCTCCCATATGATGTGCAAGTGTGATCGGCTGTGCCTTCTGAAGATGTGTGAATCCCGGCATGTAAGTTTCGACATTCTCTTTCATCAGTTTCAGAAGAACTTCCAAAATCTCTTTAAGAAGTGCATCTAACTCAATAATCTCATCTCTTGTATAAAGTCTCATATCCAGTGCAACCTGGTCGTTTCTGCTTCTTCCTGTATGCAGCTTCTTTCCTGCATCCCCGATCGGTCGATCAGGTTTTGCCTCAACAAAGCTGTGAATATCTTCATATTTATCTGTAATCTCAAGTGTTCCGTTTTCCACATCCTCACGGATCCCGTTCAGTCCATCAATGATCTGCTTCTTCTCATCCTCCGTCAGAATCCCCTGCTTTGCAAGCATTGTCACATGTGCAATACTTCCGCGGATATCCTGCTCATAGAATCTCTTGTCGAAAGAGATGGATGCGTTAAAATTATAAACCAGCTGATCTGTCTCTTTTGTAAAACGACCGCCCCATAACTGTGCCATCTGCCTTTCCCCTTTTCTATTATATCGTATTTGCCCATTAGTTTATCACACTAAAGTGTCAAATGTCTACTACAAACTTGCAAAATATACCTGATTTCGACGAATTCTGTAGATTTTTTCTTATTTTCTGCTATTTTAATCACTTCTTCCGTCATTTCACACACATTTTTCTGCCTGACGTGCTTTATAGGAGAACTCACATCCACAATAATACTGACGGTAAAGACCATAGATCCCGGACAGTTCGATGGATCTCTTATATCCGTTCTTCTTCTTGAAATCAGAAAGCAGATATTGTACACCATATTCTTCACCAACACGTTGTCCGATCTCATTCAACTTCTGCGCATTCTTCATCGGACTTATACTAAGTGTTGTTGTAAAATAGTCAAATTCTCCGGCTACTGCAACTTCTGCGGATTCCTTCAGACGAAGTTCATAGCATCCCATGCATCTCGAACCGCCCTCTCTCACTTCTTCCAGCCCTTTTGCCATCTCATAAAACCGGTCGCGATCATATTTACCAGCTAAAAATGATACCGGATAGCGGAAATGCATCTCTTCAATCAATTTCTGCTGTTCCAGGATGCGCTTTGTGTATTCACTTTCCGGATAAATATTCGGATTGTAATAAAACACGGTGATTTTAAAATACTTTGATAAATACTCTAATACTAACTACTGCACGGTGCGCAGCAACTATGTCAGTAAAAGAGTTGGTACTCTTTCTTCCTTTTCCAGTCTTGTCAGAAGCTTCTCCAGCTCTTTCTGATAATTGATTTTCTGTAAATTCATTTTCATCATTCTCCTATATCTTTGTTCCAGATCAATCATTCCTTTTTTCTAAAACGCCTGACATGTTCATTGATTCACTCTCAGGATTATTTTTACATATCATAACATTAACTACTACTGAAATGGAGTCTTCAATGAATTCTCTTCTGGAACTTCATAACATATATTATTCTTATCACACATTGGACGCAGAAACAAGGGCTTTATCTGATCTTTCCTTTTCCGTGCAACCTGGAACCTTCACAGCAGTTGTCGGTCCTTCCGGATGCGGCAAATCTACACTTCTTTCCCTGATCTGTGGATTGATGAAGCCAGATGCAGGAGAAATCCTGTTAAATGGTATCCCTCTCAAGGAAAATTCCCCCCTGATTGGCTATATGCTCCAACACGATCATTTACTGGACTGGCGCAGTATTTACCGGAATGTCACCCTCGGTCCGGAAATCTGCGGCACACTAAATACTGCAACCAAAAAACGTGCGTTATGAGCTTCTCGAACAATATGGTTTAAAACAATTTGCTTCTGCACGTCCCTCCCAGCTTTCCGGAGGAATGCGCCAGCGTGCCGCCCTGATTCGGACTCTGCTGCCTGATCCGCAACTCTTACTGCTTGATGAGCCCTTTTCCGCTCTGGATTATCAGACCAGGCTGACCGTCAGCGACGACATCGGCCAGATTATCCGACAGAGTGGAAAGACCGCACTTCTTGTCACTCATGATCTATCGGAAGCAGTCAGCCTTTCCGACCGGGTCATTGTCCTCACCAACCGTCCTGCCAAAGTCCGTTGCGAAATTCCGATTTTCTTTAAATTAGAACAAGACACACCTTTAAATCGGCGGAATGCACCTGAATTCAAACACTACTTTAATCAAATCTGGAAGGAGCTAAACCATGACAACTGAGCATCTTCGTTTTCTCAAAAAATTCCGCAGACGCCGACGGATGGTCGTCTTTCTGCGGATTCTGATTCTTTTCTTATTCCTGTTACAATGGGAAATCTGTGCCGATACCGGAGTTGTTGATTCCTTTATCTTCAGCAGCCCTTCCCGTATCATAACCTGTTTTCTGAAAATGACAGAGGATGGTTCTGTCTTTCACCATATTGGAATCACCCTGTATGAGACACTTGTCAGCTTTCTTCTGGTCACACTTACCAGCATTCTGATTGCAATCCTCCTCTGGTGTTTCCATGGACTTTCCGAAATTCTTGACCCTTACATGGTTGTCCTAAATAGCCTGCCAAAATCTGCCTTGGCGCCCTTACTTATTGTCTGGCTGGGTGCCAATACCACAACCATTGTTGTTGCCGGAATGTCCGTTGCAATTTTCGGAAGTATCCTGAACCTCTACACCAGTTTTTCTACGATCGACCAGGAAAAAATTCGTCTGATCTACACACTACATGGAAAACGCAGGCATGCGCTGACCAAGGTGGTTCTTCCTGGTTCCATTCCGGCAATCATCAGTAATATGAAAGTCAATATTGGACTTTGTCTTGTCGGAGTTATCATCGGTGAATTTCTAGCCGCAAGAAGCGGACTTGGATACCTGATCATCTATTCCAGCCAGGTATTTAAACTTGACTGGCTTCTGATGAGTATCTGCATTCTATGTATCATTGCAGTGCTGTTGTATGCGATAATCAGTCTGATAGAAAAGTGGTATCTGAAAAAGACGGGGTGACAGTATTGATCTGTCATCCCGTCTTTTTCATTATTCAAAACTTCCTGTCGGTTCGGTAACACCAATCAGCAAATGCTGTATCACTGTACTTCTTTTATTATCTTCCGAATCACCTTGACATCTTCTTCTAATTCATAATGGGGGCAACAGCTCAGAACGTTACGCTTAATTCCGAGCGCTCACTGCTGCTGCTGCCTGCTGATGAAGTAAGTAATGATTAATAGAGAAGTGCAAAAAAAATTTTACATAATCTTGATGGAAACTCTTGACATATCTTCCGGAAATCAGTATACTGTTACTTGCGGCTGGATTAAGCCAGCCGCAAGTTTATTTTTAAGCGGTAAACAATAGCATAATCCCTGATTTTTTCAACCTGGAGAGATGACCGAGCGGTTGAAGGTGCACGCCTGGAAAGCGTGTGTACGGGAAACCGTACCGAGGGTTCGAATCCCTCTCTCTCCGCCACTTAAAAAAAGTTTGCCGCGGTCAGCGGCTTTTTGTTTTTCTGTAGGACCGCAGGCGGCGGGTCCTGCGCAATAGGAGTCTGTGAACCGTGTCAGGTCCGGAAGGAAGCAGCACTAAGCGGATCCTCTTATGTGCCGCAGGGGGTGCCTGCGTCTGTGGCCCCTACAGGGAAACAACTGAGAAAAAGCCGGCTGTTTATGACAGCCGGTTTTTTTGGTATTTTTATATTATTGATGCAAAAGTGTCCCTTAAAATTTTTCACAAAATTGGATATGTACTTATATCCGTAAATTTTATATAATAAGTAGATAAGAAACTCAGAGGCTTAATGACGGGAAAGGAGGCAGAAAATGGCTTATGTAGCACTATACCGGCGCTGGCGGCCGCAGGGCTTCGATGCCCTTGTTGGTCAGGACGCAGTGAGGATCGCATTGAGCAATGCTTTGACGACAGGACGGATTGCGCATGCGTATTTATTTGCCGGCCCAAGAGGTACAGGCAAGACCAGTACGGCGAAGATTCTGGCGAAAGCTCTGAATTGTGAGCAGGGGCCTACTGCTAATCCCTGTAACGAGTGCGCCAACTGCCAGCGGATCAATGACGGCAGCAGTATGGATGTGTTTGAGATCGACGCTGCCTCTAACCGCGGTATCGATGAGATCCGTGACCTGCGTGAAAAAGTCATGTTTGCGCCTGTCAACGGGCGTTATAAAGTATATATTATCGATGAAGTGCATATGCTGACGACAGAAGCTTTTAACGCGCTGCTGAAAACGTTGGAAGAGCCGCCGGCGCATATCGTGTTTATTTTGGCGACGACAGAGCCGCATAAGATACCGGCAACGATCCATTCCCGCTGTCAGCGTTTTGATTTTAAACGTGTGACTAATGAGGATATTGCCAAACGTCTGCGCGAGGTTGCTGACGGCAGCGAAATCAGAGCGGATGACGAAGCCTTGAAACTGATTGCGATTCAGTCGGACGGAGGTATGCGTGATGCGCTGAGCCTGTTGGATCAGTGCGGCGTGATGGCCGATACTGTAACTGCCGAAACGGTACGGAACGTTTTAGGTATCGTGGTTTATTGTAAACCAGACTGCATTTTCTTCCGGCAATATCTCTGTAATCACACCACAGCCATCTACATGCCCCGACACAATATGTCCTCCAAACCTTCCATTTGCTGACATCGCCCTCTCCAGATTTA
>ENA-OQDL01001601-OQDL01001601.1-human-gut-metagenome-genome-assembly--contig:-NODE-1601-length-10880-cov-2.560960_pt1 | contig 10880 bp, 15 predicted proteins | sample MGYA00242782_ERZ504609 | MGnify/ENA primary metagenome ERZ504609 (study PRJEB26092, sample SAMD00036320) | human gut metagenome | host: Homo sapiens | study: EMG produced TPA metagenomics assembly of... | reverse complement strand
CTTCCAATAGGAGCCGGTATACTCTTTTGCTGCGGTCAGTGCATCCGGATGCTCAAACAGCAACACATACTGCGCATAGCTTACATCCGGCGCAGAACTATTCGATATAAAAATTTGTTCATCTTATGAATCGGAGGTCCGGCACGGGTTAGTATTGTCAAAGCGTTGCTTTGTTCACATCCGATTTTCCCAAATCACCGATTTCAAACGTCAGACAGCCATCTATGACGTCAGTTTCCATTCAACGGCGTGTCAGTCTCCGCAAGGCGGGTCACAAAGAGTTCTGCACACGGTACAGCTTTCCGAAATAGTCCGGACATCAAAACGTGCGCCCGCCAAACTGCCCATAATATTTGCGTCCGGTCTCTGCTGATATTCCCACATGAAATGCTCATACAGGCAACTTTCCCGGTACGAACCATCGGGGCCACCAGTTGCTCGTTTCCCCTTTGAGGCGCTGTTGTTCCTGTGCTTCTTCCCAGCCCAGAAGAGCACGTTCCAGATAAACCATCTGTGTCCCCAGCACAGTTTCAAGCTGTTTCGGTTTTGTCTGATACAGTTCAGCCAGCTGTGGCAGAAACTTCTCCTGAAAGGTCTGGAGTTGCAAAGAACTGAACGGGTTCTGTTCCCGAATCGCAGTTAGAAGCCACTGCGTTTGAGTATCTGCACTGCTAAAGTCATGGTTTTTCAGCAAATACTGACAAAGCGTCTGTATGTTACCGACATCATCTGTAATGTCGATCCCGATGATTGAAAATTTTTTCTGCAGCATCCCTGCCGCTGTTCCAGTCGGCAATCCATGAATACAGCTCATAGTCCTCTTTGGAGAGCGTGCACCGATCAAGCCAATCCGAAAAGGAAAGTCTCCCCTGCACGGTTTCATTTTCAAGAAATGCCGTGGCATATCCACTTTCCTCTACAAGAACACGAACCCCCTTTTCTTTTACAAGGTATTGGAACAAAGCATTGCGGAATTGCTGATATTCTGTGCAGCGATGGGTTTCTCCAAAGAAATAGACCTGCGCGTTCTCGTAGCGGAGCATTTTAGAAAGACCCGCACCGGTAGCAAGATTGATCACCTGAGAGTTTCCCGGATAAAACGCAAAAATAAGTGCCAAAAGAACAGCCAGCAAAACCACACCGGCGAGAACCCGTTTTTGCATGCTGCATCCTCCCCGTGAAAAAAACATCGTTCAAACTCTGCCAATACGTTTTATTTTTCTTTATAGTTTTTCCAATACCGGCCTGGCTGCTCCTCACTGGCCGTGACCTGAGACGGATGCTCGAACAGCAACGCATACTGTGCGATTTTTTCATCCGGGGTGTCGGGAGCTTCGGCATAGAACTTTCCGCTTTCGGAACCAGGGTTCTTTGCAAGGGCGGTATTGTATAAGGTAAGGTGATTGGTATCAGTCTCCCCCAACTCCCCGATCTCATGGGTGATTGCACCGTCGATCACGGTCAGCTTGCCATCAAGAAAGCTGTTTTTCCCAGCCATCCGGGACACAAAGCTATTGTTGATTCGGGACGATCCTTCTTTTTGCACATAGTTTTCCATCTGAACGTGTGCTGCGCCGAACGAACCAAAATACTTTGCGGTCGGATTTTCCTCATAGACCCTCCGGAGGTTCGCATACAGGGCATCCTCCCGATACGCCACGGCGGGGCCATCCAGCTGGAGATCCGGCTGATAGTCGTTCAGCTTGTAGCACTCCTGTCCCTGCTGCCAACCCTGAAGCATGCGTTCCAGATGGATTGCCTGATCTCCCAGCGCCAGTTCAATCTGTTCCGGGTTTGTCTGGTACAGTTCGATCAGCTGCGGCAACAAACTGTTCTCAAAGCGCTGCTGAAACTGGCATTTCTGGGTGCTGATCAAAAGCATCTGCGTCTTTGTATCTGCCGCAGAAAATCACAGTCTCTCAGCAAATACCGGCAGAAGGCATAGACCATCCCGATCGAATCGGTGATATCAATACCGACAATGGATATCTTATCCCTCTCCGGTCTATTCTGATTGAATTCTGACATCCACCGGAACAACTCATAGTCCTCTTTGGATACGACAAACTGATCGTATCCGTACTCGTCGGCAAAGGACAACTGGTTCTGCACTGTTTCGTTTTTCGAGAAAGCCGCTTGCATAGCCGTGCTCCATCAAAAGAACACGCACGCCCTTTTTCTCTACAAGGTACTTGAACAGTGCATTGCGGAACTGCTGATATTCTGTGCAACGATGTGTTTCTCCAAAGAGATAGACCTGCGCATCATCATAGCGGAGCATTTTGGAAATGCCCGCACCGGTAGAGAGATCAATCTTTTGGGATTTTCTCGGGTATAATTCCCCAAAAGTCAAAAGAATGGTTAAAAAAAGAAGCGCACAAACAAAAACTTTTTTCACAAAAAGTGTCTCCTTATGAAAATCAAAGGCGTTTGATTTCGTCACAATCATCGGCCAATATCTACTTATCCGAAATCCAGCAGATGATTTTTAACTGCAATTGTTTCCATTGTTTTACTTTGTTAAGTTTATCGCGCCTACACACTCCTGTCAAGCGGCAGTACTGCGTTCAGAAAGACTAGGGGCTTGTGTAAATCCTGCGAGGGATGGGAAAGTTTCAAGACCAAAAAGGAGGCGCAGGAGCGAAAGATCACGGTCGAGAAAGAACTGCTGGACGGCACGTTCCTCGTCCCCGACACCATGACGGTGGAGGAAATGCTGTACAAGTGGATCCCGATCCAGTCCACCAAGCACAAATGGTCCCCCAAGACCTACACCCAGTCCGTGGCGATGGTGCAGAACCTTATCGTGCCGTATATCGGGAAACAGAAGGTACAGGAGCTGCGCACCTACGACATTGAAAAGTTCTATGCTACCCTTGCCAAGACCCCCTGCGGGCAGTATGTGCACGGTGTGAAACAGAAGCTTTCCGACAAGCAAAAGAAGCGGCTGCTGTCCAGCACCTCTATCCACGAAGTCCACACGCTGCTCAAGACCGCATTTCCTATGCGGTAGAATGGGACTGATCACAAGATTCCCCTGCCCCGTGATGCCCCCAAGGTCAACATCGAGGACGCACCATCTGGGACGAGAAAACCATGCTGGCAGCGTTGCAGACCATCGAGAACCCTGCCCTGCATCTGGCGGTGCACATGAGCATGATCCTTTCGCTCCGTGAGGGCGAAATTCTCGGCTTGCAGCCGAGTGATCTGGATTTCGATGCCGCTGATGGGCGCGGCACCATCCCAGTCAGCAAGACCATACAGCGAGCCAACAAGGATGCTCTGGAAAAGCTTGACCCCAAGCAGGTCTACTACACCTTCCCAGACAGGCGCGAGGGCAGCAAGTCCTCTCTCATCCTAAAAAAGCCCAAGACCAAGAAGTCAAATCGTATCCTGTATATGACCAAACCTCTGAAAGAGGAACTTCAAGCATGGCTTGAAAAGCTCAAGCAGGACGAGCAGAGCGCCCCGGAGAAGTACAGCAACTGCGGACAGCTGTTCCGGCTCCCGGACGGTCTGCCCATCGCACCGGAGCTGCTGACGAAATGGTACCGTCTGTGGAGAGCGGAGCACCCGGAGTTTGAACAGATCGTGTTCCATGGTCTGCGGCATTCCAGTGCCACCTACCAGCTCTTGCAGTCGGACGGTGACTTCAAGTCGGTGCAGGGCAATACAGGTCACGCCACCGCATCTGTCCTGATGGACACCTACGCCCACACGCAGGACAAGCCCCGGTTGGAGCTGACCGAGAAGATCGAAGCGAACTTCTATTCCCAAAACCTGACCCCGGCAGCACCTCAGCCCCGGCAAAGTGAAAAGCCGGCGGCAACAAAAATCTCCGGCAGGGAGATCCTTGAAGCCATCCGGCTGATGGACGCAGACGAACGCAGAGAATTGACGAGAGCCTTGTTCGCCTAAAATTTCTTCTTTTTATGCAAAGGAAAGCAGGCTGTGCAAACCTTGCGCAGAAAAGCCCCTGATTCGGGCAAATGTGCAAACAGTGTGCAGAAAGTGTGCAGCCACTTTCCTACATAAAGAAAGAACGTCAAATCTTACGATTTGACGTTCAAAATTTGGTGCACCTCCAGGGACTCGAACCCTGGGCCCACTGATTAAGAGAGCAAGCCGCCGGTTCGTCTCAATTTATGGAAGTTTCGAGTCATCGTTATTTTTAATCAAGACAACGTGATTTTTCACCCAGCAATTTCTGCACCCTTTGTCGGATTTTGTAACGAAAAGCACCTTCTGCACGTTTTGAAACCGTGCAAAATCCGTGCAGAAACCGTGCACTTACTCCCCGACAAATAAAATCGCTCTATCCCCCACCGGCTTGACGGCATTGGTTTGAGTGGCCGAACATCAAAATCAAGTCATGGAGGACACGACTATGAACAAACTGCTTTCTTGCCACTACAATATGGACACCAACCGGGTGGAAGCCCAGTTTGCGGACGGCTCTGCTGTTGCCATCGACTGCATTGCCATTGAGGACGAGTACGGCAACACCCCGGCACAGCGGGCAGAACTGGACTGGCTGCTCTACAATAAGCCATTGGAGTACGCCCAGCTTGTGCTGAGTGGTGAGATTGAACACTACCTTTCACTTGGCTGCGACCATGGCAGACTGGAAGATTGACCTTTAATTAAAATATCCAAGGCAAAACAACAGCCCTCTACTTGCAGTCGTTGCAAATAGAGGGCTCTTAGTTAGTAGTTCAATCTATTATGGTGACCATCTGAAAATACTGATACTGGTATTCGTCTTCTAATACCGCCTGCATTTCTTCCATGTATAACGGTCTTTCAACAATTTGGGATGAAATGCTCGCTCTCTCCAGAGTCGGACTCCACTTTTGGGAAAAATATATTCCGTCCCAAGTTGCAAGTCCTTTTCGTTGCAAATAACTTTGTCCCTTTTTCATTAAGCTATCAATAATACACTCGGCGGTTGTATTAAACATGTCCATTCCGAACAGTTTTATTGACGCAACTTTAGACAGATCTCTCTGGATGCCGATTTCAGTAGCTTTTCCGTTCCGATACTGCACAAGAAAGAACGAATCATTATCCATATATCGTCCGGTTATCAAATTAGGGTCATCGGTTTCCGCACAACATTCCATTTGCATTGCTTCATTAGAAGAATTCGACCATTGTCTCTTCATTTGCAGAAGAGTTTTTTCTAGCTCATCTGGTGCCATACCTAATTTTAATTGTCCAATTCCAATATGTGGTATAATAATTATCTCTTTCATAACAAAACCTTATACCAAAAAGGTAAACCACACAAATGCAGCAGTTGCACATATCATCAGAACCAGTAGTATCGTACTTGCAAGTTTCTTCTCAATGGAAACTTTCTGATTTTCGCATAGGACAATCTGCTGAAGATTGTGAAATTCGGCTTCGCTGACATTTCCATTTAATGCTTTCCATGCAGTGCAGCGATCTGTAACCAGCAAAAAATCGGACAGCATTTCCATAAAGATGACAGCGAAAAATGCCAGAGAAAAGAACCACATCCCATTCCATTGAAGTTCTGTCAACACCCTCTGAAGGCTTGAAGGCTTTAATGACACTAACGAAATAATGTAAATCAACGTGTTGCAGAATTCTCTTGCTAATGGCCCTTTTTGTTTAAGAAAATCCATTTTCAACCCTTTCCTTACAAACGGAGTGACTTAACCACCAATAGCCTGATAGTAATCCGTTTTAGAACGAATCAAAGAACCGTTTGACTTGTATTCTTTGACAGTTTGATGGTAGCAATATTTTCGAAATATGTGTTCTATTTTTTCTGCATTGGAATCACCTCATATCAAGTTTGAATTCATATTCTATGCGTCAAATTGTGACTGATTTCAATGATTTTTTTGGTGATGACTAAGATGTTTTATTTAGCTCATTTCGTCCGATGCGGTAAATCTTCTTGTCTTGTTCTCCTACTTCAACAATAAGTTCATTTTTATTGTGATGAACTATTACTGGAATATAGCTATCGGAATTTTCCACCATCAAACATGTGACTCCATTCGTCCATTCACTGTTCAATTCCTTTGATAGCATGGAAATGATTTCTTCTTTCGTCATTTTGATTAATGAATAACCTCCATTTTGTACACTCCCCCAGGAGCTTTTTGCTTAGTCAACGTTGCTCACACTGCGTTTGTGACAGCTTTTTTTGAAAAAAGTTCAAAATCTTGTCAGCTTTGGACGCTTCAACGAAAAAAGTGTCCACACATTTTGTAAATAATTACAAGCGTGTGGGCAAAAATTCAGCCAGTTAGGAAATGCTCTCTGCAATTTTTAGAATCTCTTCACGCGGTATCTTTCCAATGATCGTATGTGATATGCCATCTTTCTCCCATACTAGCACATATCTTGTACGGCCTCCGCTATTGTTTGTTCCGAGTGTGGCATCGGCTGTTCCAACTTAACCTCGTTCTAAATAAACCGTCTGGCGGTATCTAACTGATTAACATTTCAACAAAGAAGCTGTGGTTGGAGCCTCCAATATTGAGCAATCCATTTTCTTTCCACTGCATCATAGGGATAACCGGGATTCCCCAGCATCTCTTTTATTCAGGATTTTTCTACTGAAATCCGGATTCCAAATCCTCCCTCTGAGTATGCAATGCTTATCCATGTTTCATCTTTTCTTAGCAAAACGCCTGTCGAAACGCTTTCTGAAGCCGATGCCTCTTCAGCGTATCCTAAGGTTTTCAATTGGTCAATATATTTTTGTATTTCTTCTTCAGAGATATTATTATAAAAGATTGCATAATACCCAGCATTAGAACCATCCAATATATATTCTATCGTTCCACTTTCCGGCTCACAAATAAGCCTAGTGTATTCATTATCCGGCCAAACTGAAGTATAAATACATTTTACATCAGACGGATTGGTTCCTCCATGTGTAGCAAATTTTCCCTGACCTGAAAAACGAATGCAAAGAAAGACCAATATCAAAACTATAAAGGCAACCGCCATACTGCTAAAAAATTCCAATTTCTTATTCATTTGGCTTGCTCCATAATTCAAACGTACAAAGCCACGATTCTTTTCTTTCGACTCTAAAGAATCGTGGCTTTTATACCCATTATCTAATGCTTTTATTACGGAATCGTGATGTCGTAGGAAATGGAGAACTGGCCACCGTTTGCCAAAGCATTCAATTTGTTTTCAAGGAAATTATCTGCATTGGAATCACCTCCATCACGGTTTCCATTTTAGATGTTGATAATAGCAAAGCACAAATAGAAAAAATCCACAATATTGTAGCAAGACGGAGAAAAAATGTCACCAAAACGGTGTAAGCGCAAAGCAGGGATTGGTTCTTGATCTCTGTTGTGAGAGTTCACAAACGTCCGGGGTGCTGTTGCCGGAAGGATGCTTTCTTCAATTTTCTTCCAGAATTCTCTGCAAATAGCGGGCTGTTTATGCTTCTTGAGAATCCATCTAGTGAATACCGACACCCTCCATGATCTTTTCTATCCAATTTGTGGAAGAATCATTTTTCTCACTAAATGACCCCAAATAATGTGACGAACTCTCAACCTCTATTATTACACCATCCGGCATTCTGTATTTTTCTAAACTGAGATTCAAACCTTTAAGTGGGATTGTTCTAGCCAGTTGAGGGATAGAAACTGTATGGAGAATATCAATTTTTGATAAACCTCTATACGTTTCTGTCTTTTCGGCTTCACTTAGCAACCGTTCTGCATACTGATTTGAAATAACCTGTATGCGAAATTGTTCTTTTTCATCCTCGGTCATCTCAAGTGGAACGCCGTGCAATGTGTCCACAATATAGGACGAAATTTTAGCGAAGTGCTCGTCAAAATCAGTGGTATCTTCGTTGGTCATATTTCTGTTCTACCCTCATTATAAGCTTTCCGGTCTGCTTAAAGTTACAGCTTTCAGCGTAAAGCTTCCGTAGTTTTTAATGCTAAACGATAGTTATCGAACTTTTCCACAGCTTTTGCAAAATCGTCGAGAAAAAGTTCTGTATCTTTTTCATTCGTACCACTTTACCCCATTATTAGAATTGAAAATTAGTAGCCCTTTGATATAAATAAGTAAACGATGAATCCACCCCACAAAACAACTTCAGCAATTATCAAACACTTCAAGTGTTGCTGCAATTTTTCGGGGTCAATTTCGCCTTTTTTCAGAAAATCATAAATTGAATTTCGCAATTTATCTATGTCTTCCTGCTTGATTTCCAGTTTCAAATAAAAATTTTTCCCGAAAAGGAGCTGGTGCATCCCATAATATATTGAAAGCAATATTAAAAATGAAGTAATACTTACAAGCGCTGGCTGGGTCCAGCTTATTGTCATACCTTCTACCGATGTAAGATTTCTATAAAAAACAATATCACTTAAACCAGCTACAAACAACAGAAAATTCCAAACCAAAAATGTATATAAAGTTTTCTTCATTTTCTATACCTTCTTTCACTACTGCCCACATTGCTGGAAATATCAAAACGCCTACTTTTATTTTTTATGCCCTCATTTTTTTACAAATCATCAAACCTTCCCGCCTTGCTTTTTTGTTTAGATAACGAAATTTAAGCCTGATTTATTTCGTTTGTCACAAAATTTTTCAAAATCGTATAGATGCACATAAACTTCCTGAAAATTTGTAGCACAATCGCAATCTTCTTTTAAATAAACACGCTATAAGGATAAACTTTTTGTTTTACCTCGATTGAAAGCCATCTTTAGCTTTCTGGTTTGAGAACTGTACTTCGGGCCGGATTCTTTGGGTCTACTAGAATTTTTATTGGTGCCCCTTTCGGAATACATGGATTGAACCAAAACCACTGCGACTTTCCATTATAGGTTTCACCTTTAACTTTATACTGATAATGTACCACATATGGATAGATTACATCTTCATCGGCAAGGTGGTAGGTACTCATATGAAATTTTATATGTACTCGTTTTGTTGCTGTAACCTTTCCGATGATTCTTGTTCCATTTTTCAAAAGTTCTGCCTTTTTATAGTCGGAAATAATCGCCAATCCGATAATTATACCTGCTACAATCCATGCTAATATCGCAGCCACCCAAATACCAGACTTACACGCTCCAGCCGATATAATTGCCGCCACGAACATTCCGACATATGCCAGTGTATGAATAAGATCTTTTGAAAAAAACATTTTATCTCGTGTAATTTTCATAAAACGGCATCCTCCTCAAATCCTACAGTCGGTAATCAGCAGCTTCGTGAAATCAACGTTCCTTAGATACTTAGATTTAATCCTATTTTGTTTCATCTGTCTACAAAATTCCTCAAAATCGTATAGCTGCACATAAATTTCCAGAAAACTTGTAGCACAATCACGATTTTTCTTTTCACTCAGATAAACCACCACGGCAATTCCAGCCACAGGTTATCCATAGCCTGTTCCTCGGTCTTTTGGGCGCGGCCTTTTGTCAGGTGGAAATATATCGCCGTACCAATCAAAGGATGTTCCTTGCCATCAGTAAAGCCATAGCGGTACAGCAGATAGGTCTGCTCCCGTTGGGTCAGCCGTTTCAGGCCATCGTACAGTTCCCGGCGCGATTCCTGCTCTTCCATAATGCTCTGCGGCTGCATGGCATAAGGGTCGGCTATGGCTTCGATGCGCCGCAGCTGCTCTTCTCCCGGCAGAACATCATCCATCGAAACACGCTGATAGCACACACCGTCCTTGTCCTCTGTCTGCATGCGGCCAACACAGAACAGCATCCGTTGCGACATGCAATTCGCAGTTGTTGCCAACGAATCAAATATGCGAATTGCTATCGTACCCGAAGAAAACGAAAAATCCGAACCCTTCTCCAATCGGAAACAGGTTCGGATTTTTCTTGTTTGGTGGGCGCGGGTGGATTGCGCGAGCCGCGCATCTAAAAAATGCCCCTCAGGGGCTTTTTTGCCGCCGGGACGGATGGCGGCGGCCGATGCTGTTCGAATCCACCCGCTACGATCCCCTTGATATGTTTCTATAAAACAGAAACTCCAGCACCCGGTTCGGATACTGGAGTTCTTGGTGGGCGCGGGTGGATTCGAACCACCGAAGCTGAAAAGCAGCAGATTTACAGTCTGTCCCCATTGGCCACTCGGGAACACGCCCATATTCTTTTGAGTGCCCAGCCAAGCCGGACGACTCAATTATTTTAGCATGGGCGGCTGGTTTTGTCAACTGCTTTTTGCAAATTTCGCGGTACTTTTTTGCAGAGAAAATAAAAACCGCCCGGCAGAGCAAAAGCCGGGCGGGGGAAAGGAAGAAAAACGCGCGTTGAAACGGCAGGCTTACAGGATGTCGATGTACTCGCCGGCCAGTGCCTTGTTCATGCTGCGGACGGCGCAGAACTTGCCGCACATGGAGCAGGTGTCGCTGTGGTCGTCTTCGGGCAGGCGGGCATCACGGATGGCCTTGGCGGTCTCGGGGTCGATGGCGCAGGCAAACTGTGCGTCCCAGTCCAGCACCCGGCGGGCGTCGCCCATCTTGTCGTCGATGTCGCGGGCATGGGGGATGCCCTTGGCGATGTCGGCGGCGTGGGCGGCAATTTTGGACGCCACGATGCCCTGCTTGACGTCATCCACATTGGGCAGGGCCAGATGCTCTGCAGGAGTGACATAGCACAGGAACGCTGCACCGCTGGCGGCAGCCACGGCACCGCCGATGGCCGCCGTGATGTGGTCGTAGCCGGGGGCAATGTCGGTCACCAGAGGTCCAAGAACGTAGAACGGAGCGCCCATGCAGATGCTCTTCTGCACCTCCATGTTGGCGGCCACCTGATTCAGAGGCACATGGCCCGGGCCCTCCACCATGACCTGCACGTTGTGTGCCCAGGCGCGCTTGGTCAGCTCGCCCA
>ENA-OQDL01001596-OQDL01001596.1-human-gut-metagenome-genome-assembly--contig:-NODE-1596-length-10903-cov-2.444970_pt1 | contig 10903 bp, 16 predicted proteins | sample MGYA00242782_ERZ504609 | MGnify/ENA primary metagenome ERZ504609 (study PRJEB26092, sample SAMD00036320) | human gut metagenome | host: Homo sapiens | study: EMG produced TPA metagenomics assembly of... | reverse complement strand
GCGGACGGCACCACCGCGATCGGCTCCTACGCGGAACAGAATCGTGAAATCATCTCTTGCGAGGGGCTGCCGGACTACATCGGCAACGCGATTGTGGCGTCCGAAAACCGTACGTTCTACACGGATACTGATGTTTTATAATATTGTAGCGTTCTTTGTAGACTTCATAAAAATCATCGTACAACAAAGCATTCTCGCTGTCCCAAAAGTTTCTGGAACTCTTCTACGATTTCTTTTGCCACCTCACCATTTTCTGTCGAGACTAAATTTTGTATTCCACTCTTTATTTACAGTCAGCGCAGCACTTGTCATATTAGAACTTCCGATGATGATCCGATAAATCTCTTCTTTTTTGAAAAATATATCCCTTCGTATGGAAGCCATTCCCAGCCGCTTCCACATCATACATTTTCAATGTAATATTTTTCAATCCATTGAGTTTCTCAAGAGCTCTCGGTTCACTAAAATCCAGGTAATTAGTCGTAAAGGATCTGTCCCTTAACGCCCTTTTTCTCAAGCTCTTTTAAACGTCTGAAGGAGCGGTGTAACTCCTCCCAACGTAAATAAATGCAACACTGATCTGAAATTCTTCACAGCGCAGCAATTCATCCTCTACAGATGAAATAACCTTCTTTCCTTCTTCCGGATTATTCGAAATAAATGCCGGCTTGTATACCAGATTTGCCGCCAAAGAGCCATTTATATAAGCGGCACTTAAGCCATTTTTTAATTCATTGATCGCATTCGCATCCATTGTAAAATCTTCCTCTCATAGCGCAATGAGCAAAACAAAAATACTCTGCTTAGTATTATACCTTATGAGAGAAGGTTTGTCATAAAGAAGATGCCGTGAAATTTCTCCAATTTAATTTTCAGATACTTTCATAATGCTAATTGATTAATCTGTGGTTTCTAATCGTTTTGCTTCTTCTCTTTCTATCTGCTTAATACTCTTTTGCGGTATCGGTAAATCTTCCGGCATAGTTCCGCCTAATTCTTTTATTGTCTGACGGACCTTTTGTCCAACCTGAAAATGTACATCTCCTGCATTTTTTGCCGTTTCCGCCAATGATTTATTATGTTCACAGATTTCATTTCTGATTGCAAGACGTTTCTGGTCCTCACTCAACTGCTCATACTCATCAATCAATTCCTGCTGTCATGTCTTCATTGCAAAATATGTCTGTCCCAAGGCGATTACTTCCTTACGAGGATTACCATTCATGACAATTAAGCAGCAGGCATAACGTATAAGCATAAAATCTTCAACTTCTCGTTCGGCACCGCTCCCAATTGAAACCAATTTGCGCACTTCCGCAAAATGGTCATAAACCTGATTACCGCTGGCTTTACATGCATCCATAGCTTTTTCTATAACTTCTTTAAAGCTTCTCCACTGCGAATAAGCCAATGCTTCTTGAAGTTCTCTAGCATACCAGACTTCCTGTTTATACTCATTCACATGTCAGGATGATTTTTCTGTGTTTTGGTAACTGTGATGGTCGAGCTTGTAACATTTACCGTTCCTGTGGAACCATTTCGATTTTCTCCAGCTCTCTGATGGCTGCCGGAACTGTCATAAACTTATGCCTTGACTCCATCCGAAGCATCTGTTCCTTCAGAAGATTGTATATCCGGTTGCCATTTTGAAGGATCTGCTGAAGAAGCCCAAGTTGCCATGTTCCTGAAACAATTAGGAATCAAATATAGCAAACTCACTAAGGATGAGTTTGTCACTTTGATGTGCATTCTTCGTAAATCCGATATGCTGAAATCCCCCGGAAGCAAGCGTGGCAAAGGCAGTTGAAAAAACGATAGCAGCAAAAAACAGGTCTGGACGCACTGAGGGTAATCAGTGTATCTGAACCTGTCTTTTCTATAGTCTTTTCTATGGTCTTTCCGATGAATAGCTGGGCTGGCTTTTCATTGAGATTTCTTATGCTTTTTTCGTTGACATTTAATACTGTTCAATGTATCATATAATCAAGAAATGGGTTTGTTACCGTACAGCTATTGCTCAAGCGGGGTGCTCGTTTCTTTTTTTATGTTCACCATGTCATACAGATATAAATTTCCGTCCGCAGCATGTCGTATCAACATTTCTATCCTGAATATATTAAATCGTTCAAGATCTCCAGTATCATTGTTATATACTGGGAGTGCAAACCTTGTCGTAAACCTATACCAGCCAAACTTTGCATCAACATTATGCTTTCCTTTAAAGTTTTCCTGCCATCGTCTATTCGTAGCACATTGAAGAAGCATAGGAATTCCCTGGGTAGCATTAGCCTTTGCTTTCGCATTCGCTCCATATAATCTTTTGGTATCTTCAGATCCTTTTAATTCTCCTGGAAAATCTGAACCAATATAGACTTGATCCGAGGTTTCGACTACTTCATAGCAATCTCCTATGTATTCTTTTAAATACTGCTCAACTTCTTCCCAATTGATATTCCTCTTTCCTTTAAAACGAATTAGGCGTTTGCGAAACGCCACAAGCCGCATAAATACGGCATTTTTTGTTACCTAAATAAAAATAACTCCTCACCGGATATGGTATAATAGGCTTCTTTTAACTTTTCTTGCTTACTCAAAACCTCTTCGTGATTTTTGTGGTTTTACCAAAGTTCCTGATGCCTCTAAGATCACCCGTTTTAAACAGGATTTTTTAGATGATCTGCAGCTTGTTTTCGATAACCTCGTTGATATCACAGAACCAGTCTGCCAGGTCCATCGATTCTGCTAAAGCGGACATGACCATCTTTGATTCTTCTGGCATCGAAGCGTTTGTTACAGAAAACAATCCCAAGTATGCTAACCGTATTATCAGGCAGCTTAAGACTTTTGCAAAATCTCGTGCCTTAGGGAAATCCTATGATCCTTATAAAGCTGCTTATGGTTCCATGCCTTCCCACGCCTCTGCCAATCCTGAATTTAAACAGCTATACATCAATGGTCATTTTTGTTACGTCTTCAAATTTGGCATCATCACAAATGGTCTGGGAATTATTCGCCACATTTCGTTTTACAACAAAGAATTTTTTGGCTTCCCATCCTGAGATTCTTGTACAAAAGAAATCGGATTCTCCGGATGAAGATAAAAGCGTCCATGATTCAAGGCTTTTAATCCCAACTCTGAAGGACTTTTTCATAAAACATCCTCTGATCAATCCCAAAACATTTCTGGGAGACGCTGCATTTGATACCATGGAACTTTACAAAGCCCTTCTTTCCGGAAATACTTTTGGCGAAAAACGTCATTTTCAGAAAGCATACATTCCACTTAATATACGATCCGGCCTTAAAATCCGGATTATACAATAAATGAATATGGCATTCCCTGCTGTCCACACGATGCTACGTTTCCCATGAAATACGAATGTACTTCCAAAACCAAAAACGGAGTTGTCCGATATAAAATTTGTCTGTCCCAAAATGAATTGGATCTATGACAAATCCATCCGGCGGGCTCACAGACAATGCTGCTGTAAAAATCCCTGTACCACTTCAAGATGTGGCCGTATGGTCTATATTTATCCCGAAAAAGAGCTCCGTGCTTATCCTGGAGCAATCCGTGGCACCGAAGAATGGGATAATACATACAAAATCAGAACTGTTGTTGAGCGAGGGATTTATCACATCAAAGAGCATCTCTGCCTCGCCGGGCGCCGAACCCAGAATGAGAAAACACTCCATGCAGATCTCATCCTTGCAGGAATCACCCAACTCATTACCGTTGTTCTTGCTGATAAAATCAACTGCCACAAATACATTCGAAGCCTGAAACGCTCATTCACAGGTTTGAGTTTCGCAATCACCTACTTCATCATATCTTATACTCAGGTTCCCCGCGCTGACGCGCTCTACTGCCTGCTTACGCAGGCGATTCGCAATCTATTTTCATAATTTCATGCGCTGGCAGACGACACCTGACCTTTTCTAAAACTCCAATCGAATCTGTCTGTCAATCCAGCTTTTCTGAATTGCCTCACAAACAATATCACCTGGCATATATCCACCAATTAAAAACGGAGAGTCCGGATTATGCTTTCTCATATTTTCTTTGACCAAACCGGATTTACATTCGCATAACAGTATTTACACAAATGTCCGCAAGTATCATAGGCACCTATATCTGTCCCCAAAAGACATGCGCATTCCCCATTTCTCTGATTTTTCTTTCTCTTTGGAACTTCCAGTCTGCTATTGAGAGCTGTCTCAAATGTATGAACAGTCATACATCCGGAGCAATCTGCACCATATTTTGCAAGATCTTCTCCTTCTGCACAAGGCTTTAACACCATTCCATACTTTGACGCTATTTTTACAAACGCTTTTCCTATCATAGCCCTGTCTTCTGCCCGTACCGATTTTGCTTCTGGAAAATTGCGTTCCACCTTTTTATAAATATCTATAAAGCTGATCACACATGTCTTTGTGTATCCGGCAAGAATTTCATGCTATTTTTTCCAAATTCAGATATATGCCACTCCACATGAATGTTTTTGTCTATAAAAATCGGTATCATATCTCCATCCCATGCTGTCTACACCCACGACATCCGACAATGCTTTAAAACCTTCCATCACAGTTTCTTTATCCGGAACGTTTGGCTCAATATCCCGTCCGTAAGGTGTAATTGTTACAAACCAGTATTGACCATACGGTTTTAACTCATCAAGAAACGGCAGCATTGGAAGAGGGTTCTTCGTGCAGAATGCGATCAGATCCACAACTTCTGGTGAAAGGCTGTATTTCGTCACCTGTTTTGGACTATAGGGATTCCTCACGCATACATATCCTTCTTTTATCCGATTCAAAACCATTTTGAATAAAATGCAGGTATATCTGTTCTCATTCCTGTTTGTATTATCATTTTATCATCCCCTCTCTTGTCACTATTCACTCTGTTCACAGCCGCCCTTTATCACAAGTCTACAGTTCTTTCAGGATCTCTCCAATATCTTCATTCATGCAAACAGACTTTTTCCTTATTTCTTCCGGTGCATATGCTTCACCCTGGTTCAGACACACATAAAATGCATGTTGAAATGTGCTTGTCATCTGCCAAAACGGATATTTTATAATACCAGGGGTATTATATCCTACACCAAGTTCAAGAAACACTATTTTCTGCTTTTTATGATCCTGTATAAATTTCTCGTACCGTTCTGCTGCCCAGTGCCATCCCTCATCTTCAACAAATGTCTGATCAGATCTGAGATTCATACTCATCGGCTTACCGCAGCGCGGCAATATGGAATCAGGCTGGACGGAACCGTAAGCTTTATTTCTCCGTCTTCCGGTTTTTGCAGTTCCTGTCTTTCATCTGAAATCCTGACTAAGTCACCATTTTTTTTATGATTTCTTCATTGTCATAGGTTTCCTTATGGCAAGGCTCACTACATTGAAACAACCCATAATCCCCCTGTGTATAAAAGATTCTGTTTTTTAGCGAATCCTGCCTTCTGAAAACAATGATCCACATTTGTTGTCAGAACAAAATAATCTTTTTCTTTTACCAGATCATACAGGTTCTGATATACCGGTTTTGGCGCATCCATATATCGGTTAATATAGATATATCTGCACCAGTATCCCCAGTGTTTTTCCAATGTTTTATATGGATAGAAGCCTCCTGAATACATATCGGAAAATCCATATTTCTTTCTGAAATCCGAAAAATATTTTTCAAATCTTTCACCGTTATACACAAAACCGGCTGATGTGGAAAATCCCGCACCAGCCCCTATTACAACAGCATCTGCTTCCCCAATTTTTCTTTTATCTGTAATATCTTATCTGAGTAACTGTTTGTAGAGTCGTTCATCTTCCTCTTTAAAAACATTAAATATCACCTTTATCTTTGATTTTGTCTTTTCTTTATATTGCTTTACTGTCTGTACTGCAAGCTCAGCAGCTCTTTTATTCGGAAACATAAACACACCAGTTGAAATACAGCAAAAAGCAATACTCTTTACCTCATTCTCATCAGCTATCCTAAGACACGATTCGTAGCAGGATATCAGTAAACGTTCATGTTCCTTTGTCAGCTTTCCCCCGTACAATCGGACCAACTGTATGAATCACATGATCACAGGGCAGATTAAATGCCGGGGTGATCTTTGCCTGCCCTGTCGGTTCTTCGTGTCCCTGTTTCATCATCATATTATTGCAATAGTTTCGAAGCTGAATTCCTGCATAGGTATGAATGCAATTATCAATACAATTATGGCAGGGCTGATAGCAGCCTGTCATGCCGCTGTTGGCTGCATTTACGATTGCTCCCACTCTAAGTCTTGTAATATCGCCCTTCCAGATATAAAGATCCGGCTGTGCCTCCCTGATATCTGCCAATGTGACAATCCCTTTCTTCTCATTTTCTTCCGAAAGGTACGCATCCTGAATCTGCAAAAATGCATGATCCATTTTCTTCGGCATTCTTATATTCATAAGCGATCGGAGCAGTATTTTCTGCTTGCCTGCATCTGATGGAATCTGCATGTTCTCATATTCCGGCCGCTCTTTCAACAATCCTTCAATTAAATATTTTCTTCTGTCATCCTGATTCATTTCCTGATCACCGCTTTCACCGGACATTTTTCATAACAGCTTCCACAGTGCAGACAGTGCTCCTGCCGGATGACAAAAGGTGTCCCCTTCTCGATACATTTCTGTGGGCAATGTTTCATACATGTCCCACAGCCGATACAGGATTCCGTTATGTAATATCCCTTTTCTTTTACACTTACATTTCCCAGAATATACGTCTCCCGGAAAATTGGATTTACGCCAAGATTAAAATACTCCACTTCCGCCTGATCAATACAGAAAATAATACCGATTTCTCTTGTATCCCCCGGATATACATTGGCAAGATATGGCTGTTCTTCAAAAATGATATCCATCCATTTTTTCTGTTCCTTCTCTGCTACTGCGTAAGCCTTTCCTGACAAACGAATCATTTCTTTGTATTTAGTATAAGCAAGAATCTGAACCTTGCCATCTTCCATTAATTCTTTACAGAAATTTTTACCTCTGGCGGTGAAAAAATAGAGTGCATCCGGCTCATAATGAATCGCACTGATATTCCGTATCTGTGGTGCCCCTTCACTGTCCACTGTTGCGAATGCAAGCACTCCCACCAACTTCATTTTTTTCAGACATGTTGCTAAATCCATCTGTTCTCCACCTATTCTACAATTTTAATTCTTCCCGGTTTTCTTGGCTTACTTTTCGGCTGTTTCCCGTCTATATATCCTAATATAACAAATCCCTGGCATGCATATCCTTCCGGCACTCCCCATTCGCTCATCAGTCTTCTTCCTTCTTCTGAATCAAATGTTTCATAGCCTCTTGAGATAATACATGATGCAATTCCAAGCTCTGTTGCCTGCAGAATCATGTTTTCCATCATGCAAAAGGCATCTGCTGTCTTGAAGAGAAAATTATTCTGGCAGAATACACACACAACCGTAGGCGCATCATAAAACCCATTTTTTATAGTTGGATCATCAATTGTGCTTGGCTGCTCCTTTGAGACAAAACTACCTGCCAGGTGTGAACGGTCAAAATCTGCCATATTCAACTTTCCCACGTAAGCTGCCAGTTCCTTATTATGTATCGCAACCATCATACTTCTCTGTCCGCCTCCGGCATTCGGTGCAAAATTTCCGGCTTCCAGAATCTTTTCCAGGTCATCACGTCTTATCTGCTCACCGGTATATTTCCGAATGGAATGCCTTGCTTTGATGATATCTATTAACATGTAAGCACCTCCCCGGTAATCTCATTTCTTGTTTTCCAGCACTGCGGATCCGCCCCGTAAAAGTTACCGCTTGTTCCATTGGCAACTGCCGGACATCCACGACACCACGCCTTAAGTTCACATTTGCTGCATTTTACAAATTTATCGTAATCTCTGTATTTTTCCATCTGACAGATCCAGACGTCTGCCAGCCGGTCTTCAAAAATATTGGCCACTTTACTGTCAGTTACCCTTCTGCATGCCATAATATCTCCATTGGAAGATATGGTAATATGACAGTTTCCACAGTTACAGCCACCATAGATCATTCCTGCCTCTGTACTCTCAGGAAGCTTAAACTGTCCCGTTTCATATTCATACAGCGTCCACAAATGATCCTTTTTATTGAAATAGGTCTCGCATCCTGCCTTTTCATATGCCTTATACTTTGCATCGCAGACTTCCAGAAGTTTTCTGTACTCTTCCGGTGTCATGCTTGTGTCAACTTCACCACCTGTAGGCACATAGCGCGAAAATGCAAAAACCTTTACTTTCGCTTTTACAACTTCATCAATAATATCCGGTATCTCATCCATATTTGTTTTGGATACCGTACTCATAATTACACTTTTTATTCCTGCTCTGTTCAGACATCCGATTTTCTCAATCGTCAGATCAAAACTTCCCGGCTTTCTGAACCAGTCATGAGTTTCTCTCATTCCATCAAGGGACATCTGATACTTCTCACAACCACAAACCTTTAACATTCTGCAAATTTCGTCGTTCAAATGAAATGGATTTCCCATTAAGGTAAAGGTATCTTTTTCGATTTCAGTAATACCATTAATTTCCAGAAGTCCGGATGAAGGATAGGATCTCCGCCGGTAATATAAAAATATGGTACTCTGCCATATACTTTGCAGAAATCCTCACAGTTTGCTACTACCTCTGTCATCTGCTTCCATGTCATAGACTTTAATTCCTTACAGCCTTCGCCTGAGAAAATATAACAATGCTTACACCGCTGATCACATTCATCTGTAATATGCCACTGAAAAGAAAAATACTGACTCATCCTATCCAACTCCTTCCTTAACTTATTTTACTTGTCAGATGCTCCACATGCTGTTCCGCACGCTGCCGGTTTCTCTGCTGGTTTGTCTGCTGCTCCGCAAGCTGTTCCGCACGCTGCTGGTTGTCTACGCTCCGCTCCGGTCCGCTCAAAGCAATCGTCCCCGGACGATTTGAGCCTTCCGGCTTGTCTGCTGCTCCACATGCTGTTCCGCATGCTGCCGGTTTCTCCGCTGGTTTGTCTGCTGCTCCACACGCTGCTCCGCATGCTGAACCAGCTTCTGTTTCTGATTTTTTTCCATCCGAAAAGATTTGATAATGCCATTTTGTTACCTCCTGATATTTTTGTTGTTGTTATCTTTGTTGCAAGATTATAATATCAAGAATTTTTAACCGGCAAAAGTACGCACAATTTTATTACATAGGCATAAAAAGGTAACACTAGTTACTTTTTTGTAACCTATTGCTTCTTTTTTATTGTTAGATTAAAATTAAATATAACAATAAAAAACGGATATTATATAAGGAGGCGATCACATGTTAACAAAAGAAGAATTACCGGAATGTCCGGTTGCAACCACAGTTTCGCTCATTGGCAGTAAATGGAAATTGCTGATTATCCGAAATCTGCTGAAACGCCCTTGGCGATTCAATGAATTAAAGAAAAATCTTGAAGGGATCAGTCAGAAAGTTCTCACCGATAGTTTGCACTCCATGGAAAATGATGGTCGAATGGGGTAACGCTTATAAAAAAATGTAGAGAAAATGGGCTGTCATTTTGATATGCCCTTCTCTCTACATACTGGCTGTGTGGATTATAATGCGAAATGTTGCGGCTCTCTTCATGTTATCATCTTCTTATATATCTTTGGTTTCTACTTTTCGGTTTTTCTGGAATTGTCATTTGTACCAACTGAAGTTGCATAGCCGGATTCATGTAATTTTTGCGAAAAGTTTCCTTTGACTTAAGCCCGAGTTTTTCCATCAAAACAGTGCTTGTATATGGCACTTCGTATTCCATAACATTCAATAATTTTTTTACATATTCTGTTACATGCTCATCCTGTTCATCTGCTCTTAATAATATCTCTTCCAATATTTTATCAATCTGTTTCAGTTTGTAATCGTAAACGGTGGAGTATAATCTGCCACAATTTTTCACCTCTCAGCATTTCATCTTACTTATTATCTTGCGTGTTTTCTTGCTTAATTATACATAATTTTTTTCAAAAAATCTATATCTTGCTTATTATCTTGCCATATGTTTCGCAGCCTTCTTTTATCTGCTTCTGTATCATATATGCTGTTGCCTTGCCACAAAAGCATATAACTTGCTCCTTCCTGTTATCTCTTGTTGTTTCTTGATGCTTCAAGTATAATGAAATTCATAAAGGAAATAGACGTACAGCATGTGGACTTACCACCCGATAATCCTCATGTTTTGCGATATACAGGGAGGTTATTCTCATGGGGAAACAATCTACAAGAGAAAATAAAACATTTTATCAGATTTGCCGGGAAGAAGCCGGTCTTACCAGATCAGAAGCCAGCGAAAAAATGACTGCTGTTTCTGATTCTAAAATTGAAAAATTTGAATATGAAATGCAGGAACCCACACCTTACGATATCATCCAGATGGCTGATGCTTACAAGCGCCCGGATCTCTGCAATTATTATTGTTCTCATAAGTGTGAAATCGGACATCGTTATGTCCCGGAAGTCGAAGTTTCTGACTTGTCCAATATAATCCTGGAAACCATTGCCAGTCTGAATGAGATTAATCCTCTTACCACACGTCTGATCCAGATTGCCCGTGACGGTAAGATCAGCGATGATGAAATCAAAGATTTTGCTTTTATCAGCAACAAACTGGATGAAATTTCTCTGGCAATAGATTCTCTGAATCTCTGGGTTGACAAAACAGCCGGAGAGCAGGGACTAAACATCGAATTGCTCAGAGAAGAAAAAAAGAAACAAAAATAAGTATGAAAAAACAAGGCAGCGAACCTATTTATGGTCCACTGCCGCTTTCCTTTACATATGCTGTAACTGGTTTATGATGTATTCCGTTCTGCGGATAGCTTC
>ENA-OQDL01001593-OQDL01001593.1-human-gut-metagenome-genome-assembly--contig:-NODE-1593-length-10909-cov-10.471156_pt1 | contig 10909 bp, 7 predicted proteins | sample MGYA00242782_ERZ504609 | MGnify/ENA primary metagenome ERZ504609 (study PRJEB26092, sample SAMD00036320) | human gut metagenome | host: Homo sapiens | study: EMG produced TPA metagenomics assembly of... | reverse complement strand
TGGCACCTCGATGTCGGCTCATCGCATCCTGGGGCTGAATTCGGTCCCAAGGGTTTGGCTGTTCGCCAATTAAAGCGGTACGCGAGCTGGGTTCAGAACGTCGTGAGACAGTTCGGTCCCTATCTGTCGTGGGCGCAGGATATTTGAAAGGCGCTGTCCCTAGTACGAGAGGACCGGGATGGACGAACCTCTGGTGCACCAGTTGTCACGCCAGTGGCACAGCTGGGCAGCTATGTTCGGATCGGATAAACGCTGAAAGCATCTAAGCGTGAAGCCGGCCTTAAGATAAGATATCCCACTGAGTCAATCAGGTAAGACCCCTTGAAGACTACAAGGTTGATAGGCACACAGTGTAAGCGGAGTGATCCGTTCAGCTAGCGTGTACTAATAGGTCGAGGGCTTGACCCCATCTTGATCAGATACTCTGTTTGCTAAGAAAGCAGTTCGATATTCAGTTTTGAGGGTACATCCCTTGACAGGAAAGCATGAAAGTGCTAGACTGTTACAAGAAAAAGAGAAGCATGACAAGCGCCATGTGAATGGCCGGTGTCGATGACGGTGAGGTTCCACCTGTTCCCATTCCGAACACAGAAGTTAAGCTCACTTGTGCCGAAGATAGTTGGCTGGAAACGGCCTGTGAAAATAGGTAGATGCCGGCTTCTCTTTTATAAGCACCATTAGCTCAGTTGGTAGCGTAATTGACAAGCACTCGTGGTTTGTAAGTTGCGTTTCTGCTGAACTACTTAGTCAGGGATTTGACGATTTATCGAATAAAATCCCTAATAAGCACCATTAGCTCAGTTGGTAGCGTAATTAACTCACACTAAAGCTGTGAATGATGAACTTCGACTGAACTATTCAAATTGAGATTTCACGATGTATCGCGTAAATCTCATATATGCACCATTAGCTCAGTTGGTAGAGCAACTGACTCTTAATCAGTGGGTCCTGGGTTCGAGTCCCCGATGGTGCACCACAAACAGCCACACAATTTATTTTGTGTGGCTGTTTTTAATAGTTGTCGCAATATTTGGGGGACAATTATTATGGCCGCTGACATGGCTGATAGTCAGCGGTCTTTTTTGTTTTTCAAAAGAAATTCTACAAATTTAAGAGTCAGAGAGATTGTGGCATAAATACAACTGCCCATAAGAGTAAGCAGCAAAATGATTTCTTCGAAAGTCAAATATTCACCTCCCTGCAGAAGCGACAACCGAAAAAGTATTATAGCAAGAGGGAAGGGGATTTGTCAAAATATAGAAAATGCAGCTAAGGCCGATTTATTGGAAGTAAACAATAAATCGGCCTTTTTTATATATAACCAGAAATATCAAAAAAGAGAGGAAGATTCACCATGAGCATCATTATTGGTATCGACCACGGCTACTATGCCATCAAAACAGCCCACTGCTCGTTCCCGGCAGGGCTGACAAGCTACGGAGAACACGAACCCTACACCCGCCAAGGACTCTTAGAGTTTGGCGGGTGCTTTTTTGTTTGTGGCTCCGGGCGGCAGCCTATCCAGCGGGACAAGACCATAAACGACAACTACTACCTGCTGACGCTGGCAGCAATTGCAAAAGAAATCCGGCAGCGCGGCTTGCCGCCCGAATGCTCGGTGCGCATTGCGGCGGGGCTGCCGCTGACCAGTTTCGGACGCGACAAACCCAAGTTCAGAGATTATCTGCTGCGGAGCAATCAGCCTTTGAACTACAAGTTCGAGGGTGTGGAGTACAGCATCACCATCGAAGAAGTTGCGGTCTTCCCTCAAGGCTACGCCGCCCTTATGACCGAAACCGGGCTGTTGCAGGACGAGCCATCAATGCTCCTCATGGATTTGGGCGGCTGGACAGTGGACCTTATGCGCATCGACAACGCCATCCCTGCGGCTGACACTGCGCACAGCTTGGAACTCGGCATGATCCGCTGTGTAGATGACATCCGGGAGCAGGTGCGGCGTGAAACCGGGCTGTCCCTCACGGATGCCCAAATCGAAAATATGCTGGCGGGTCACCCCTGCACGGTCAGCGATACGGTGCGCGACATTGTGAACAAACAAGGTCGCAAGTACACAGAGCATCTTCTGTCTGCCACAATGGAAGCGGGATTCGATTTGCACGCCATCCCCGCCGTGTTGCTGGGCGGCGGCGCATCGGTGGTGAGCCGCCACCTAAGTCCCAAAGACGGCCTTTGTAAGACGATTTTCCTGCTGGACGACAAGGTGAACGCGGTCGGATTCGAGCGTGCGTTGGCCGCCGTGTCGCGCCGCAAAAGCGAGGTATGAAACGACCGCAATATGTTTTCCGCCCGAACCTTAACGAACCGCAACACCGCCGCGCGTGGGCGTTGTTGCAGCAGATGCCGCCTGCCAAACGCAAAGAGTTTCTGGTGCAGAGCATCCTTGCGGCAGAACAGACAAATAGGCTGGAGAAAAGCATCCGCAAGGTGGTGCGGGAGGAGTTGCAGGCAGTCAACATAACCGCACCGATTTTGAGCCAGCCGCAAGAGGACATTATACCGGACTCTGCGCTCGATTTCTTATCTACACTTTAGAGGGGGTGATTCCAATGTTTTAATAATAGGTAGAAAAGCAGAAGGCAAAAGGAGGTTGATACATAGTGAACGGTAAAAAAATCTTGTTTGGTGCAGCCTGTGACGGGCTGCTTTTGTTTTTGATGAGGGGCGCCTATTAAGCACCTTCGCAGATGCGGCAAACATCCCCATCGGGAGTTGTGCCTTTGATCAAGTTCGTAGATATGTTCTCCGGCATCGGTGGTTTCCGCGAAGGACTGACCCGTGCCGGAGGATTTGAATGCGTAGGACACTGCGAAATCGACAAATACGCCAACCGCAGTTACAACGCCCTGTTTGACACGAAGGGAGAGTGGTTCGTAGAAGATGCAAGAAAAGCAGACCCAGAAACAATGCCAGACTTCCGGCTTCTCTGCGGCGGATTTCCTTGCCAGACTTTCAGCATTGCAGGATCCCGAAAAGGATTCGGAGATCCGCGCGGCACTCTCTTCTTTGAACTGGCCCGCCTGGCTGAAGCCCGGAAGCCTTCGTATCTGCTGTTTGAAAATGTACCCGGTCTGTTATCTCATGACGGAGGGCGGACATTTGCGACAATCCTCAACACGCTGGACCGACTGGGGTATGGTGTGGAATGGCAATGTCTTAACAGCAAAGATTTCGGCGTCCCCCAGTCAAGAAACCGCGTGTACATTGTCGGATATCTTGATGAGCGATGTAGAGGAAAAGTATTTCCTTTCACCGAAACAACAGGAGGTTCTCTTATACAAACCCACGGCGGGCATCAAGGAGAACGAGTCTACTCCCCCGAAGGACTGAGTTGTACGCTGGCTACCAATCCGGGTGGCTTCGGTGGCAAAACCGGGCTATATGAGATGGGCGTACCAATCAAGTGCGCCACAAAAACCGGCTACCAGATGGCACAGGTCGGTGACGGCATCGACCTGAGCTACGCCACAGTCAACAGTCGGCGCGGACGGGTTGGTAAAGAGATTGCGCATACACTTACAACGGGCTGCCAACAAGGCACTGTTGAAGTTCGCCCGGTCAAAAATCCCATCAAGTCCGACCTCGCCCGCAACACCGAACGCACCGGTAAGCCTGGCGCACCCATGCATACACTTACCACAAAAGACCGTCACGGTGTTCTGCACGAGGGTCGCATCCGCCGCCTGACACCGCGTGAATGTCTGCGGCTGCAGGGTTGGGCAGATGACCGCATTGACACGGTGCTTGCCATCCAGAGCGATAACCAAGCCTACAAGCAGGCAGGCAATGGCGTGACAGTCCATGTGGTGGAAGCCATCGGGCGGAGAATTGCAGCCATGGACGCAGAACTGCGGGGTGAGGCGCTTGCCCCTTGATTTCCGTGACCAGTATTTTGGCTGTGAAATCGAACTGACCGGGATAAACCGCGCCACGGCAGCCCAAACGCTGGCCAACTTATTTGGCACCCGCGCCGAGCATTCCGGCGGCGGCTACGATGCCTACCGCGTCAAAGATTTGGACGGTAAAGAGTGGAAAATCGTTCGGGACGGCAGCATTCATCCCGAATGCCGTAGGCGGTCTGTTCTTATGGGGGAGACCTACAAGGTTGAACTGAACTCTCCGAAACTCGAATACGGCGAGATGGAAAAGCTGCAGGAGGTTGTCCGTTCCTTACGCCGCGCAGGGGGCATCGTAAACGACAGCTGCGGTATGCACGTCCATGTGGACGCCAGCAAGCACACACCGCAGAGCCTCAAAAATGTGCTGTCCATCATGTATTCCAAGGAGGACATTCTGTTTGCAGCCTTGAAAGTAAACCCCAGTCGAATCGCCAGCTACTGCCAGCCGGTGGATGAACCAATTCTGGAGAAAATCCGCAAGCTGCCTGCTGGAGCCAGCATGGATATGCTGAAAGACCGCTGGTACCGCGGGCGTGACGGAAGTGACTATCACTACGACCAATCTCGGTATCATGCCTGTAATTTACACTCTGTGTTTTACCACGGCACGGTCGAATGGCGGCTGTTTAATTCCACCCTGCACGCGGGCGAAGCCAGAGCCAATATTATTTTAGCTATGGCAATTTCCGCGCAGGCGATAAACCAGAAGTACACGCAGTTCCGAAAAACGCCCATCGGGGATAACCCCGCATTTACATTCCGCACGTTCCTGCTGCGGTTGGGGCTGATCGGCCCTGAGTACAAAAATGTTCGGATGCATCTGCTGAAAAATCTGCCCGGTGATAAGGCGTGGCGCCATGATAAGACGCTATATCCCAGCAATCAACCAAGACCCCGCACAGGCGAGGCCAGATAGGAGAAGAAATGTCGAGAAAAGAATATTTTGCCTACGGTTCCAATCTGAATTTTGAGCAGATGGCCTACCGCTGCCCGGAGGCAACGGCAGTCGGAACGGCTAAGCTGGACGGCTATGAACTGGCATTCCGGCGCGGCTACTTGACGATTTTACCCAAAGAGGGCGCAAGCGTCGAGGGGCTGATCTGGTCTGTCACCGACCATGACGAATCACAGCTTGACTGTTATGAAGGGTATCCAACTTTTTATGACAAGGAGACCATGACGGTCACGGATGCAGACGGCGCATCGCACAAAATCATGGTCTACACCATGAACGAGCCGTACCGCGACCAGTTGCTCCCGGTCAGCAGCCGCTATAATGCGGTCGTTTTGCAGGGATGTCTGGATGCGGGCATCTCTCCGCAGCAGTTCTATGATGCTGACGAAAAATACCGCAAAGCCTACAAGGCCAGAGCCGCGCCCTGTCCCAAGAAACACGCTCCCGAACGCTAACCAAGCCCGCTGCAACCCGCAGCGGGCTTTTTCTTTTGCAACAAAAGGAGAACCAGTATGAAAAACAAACACAGAATAAAGCAGGGCTTGTCGCTGCTGCTGGCGGGAGGAATTGCGCTCACAAATCTGGGCGCAGCGCTGCCCGCCTTTGCGGACGATGCCGCAGCAACCCCCGAAACTGCGCAGACGGCAACCCTTGACCCGGACGCGGCGGTTTTGTACGCCGATCTGCCGGATGCACCTGCCGGGTCCTACATCGGCAGCGAGGGGCTTCCGGTTGCGACAGGGCAGACAAAAATCGGTCTGTCGCTGTGGGCGGACGGACAGTTGGAGCAGGACAGTCACCTTGACCCGGACGCCCTGAACAGCGGAGACAAAACCGTGACCGTACCCTTGACCGAGGATACCGACTATGCCATCGTGCCGCTTATGGCGCAGGTCGAATACCCAGCGGACGGTTCCCGAACCGATGTGCTGCTGCCCGAAAATGTCACGCTGCTGGACTATTACGGCGAACCCGCGCAGGGCACGACCGTTCTGCACAGTGAGTATGCGGAAACCTCTGCCGCTGCCACAGGGCTGTACCTGCTGACCGACGGGGATTTCACGGCGCAGCTTGTCTACACTGCCCCGGATGGTAATTCACTGACTCAAAATCTGAATGTCAAAATTGACCGCAGCAGCACGGCAGCCCCTCCGTTTGCGGATATGGGAGTTGCACCTTACGCAGGACGTCCCACCCCGGCTGTGACAAGCGGGCGCATCACCAAGGTGGCAAAGGTCAACGCCACATGGTTGATTTGGTTTAACGGCGAACCTGCCTACTGCTGTACCCACGGTGCCAACGGTCAGCCCAACGGCTGCCCGCCGTACACCTATTCCCACACCTCCACGGTGGGCGCAGACCAGTGCATCCCCGGTGACCACTACGGCAACCAGATTCGCATTTGGGGCGGGCTGAACCAGCTTTCTCTGGACGAGGACGGCGATTTTCCCGCTGTTTTTTGCGCGGAAGATGAGGCGGAACTGTCTGTCTCGGATTTTTGCGAAATGATTTACGACGATCTGCAGCTGTATATTATGCAGCACTACCCCGACAGCCGGGCGGCTGCGCTTTACCGGGAATCGGCAGAGGAACTGTTGAACGGGGTGCAGACCTATACCGCCGCAGCGGGATATTACACCTACATTTATCAGCCCGCCGCCAGCGGTTGGCAGACGGTTGCCTTGATCGGTCCCGCCATCGAGGGAGAAGAACCGGAACCCGAACCCTTGCCGCAGGAGTACTATGCCAACTGGCAGGCTCCCGCCCAGACTGCCGGCGGCAGCTTTGATCTGACATTCACTGTCAACACCGACAAGGTTCAGCTGAACACGCTGGAAAAGGTGGACGGCGCGGTCATTACCGTCACGCCCAGCCAGACCGGCGGCAGCGTGGACGGCGGCAGCTGGCAGATGATTCCTGCCGCAGCGCAGACCATTGCCACAAGTGGTCACACACAGGATGACAGTTTTCACCTCAACGGCGGCGACGGTTCTGCCACATGGACGGTTCACTATGAGGTGTCCAAGACCAGCACCAGTACGCTTTCCGGGCAGGAAGGACCGTTCACCAGCCAGGCTGAAGCGGATGCTGCTGCCGAGGCTGCCAAAAAATGCAGCCATCAACCAACTAAAAAACGAAGCACAAGGTATGGTAGATGCCGCCATCGCCTCGGCGCGGGCACAGCTTGCAAATATTACGTTTAGCTACGATGAAATCACCATCCCTCACGGCTTTGATTCCACGCCCGGCGCTTTGGGTAGCCACCAGTTGATTACTGTTCCCGCCAACAGCAGCAACGACTACCAGATGCAGAACGATGAATGGTCTGTAAAGGTGTCGATTGATAAGATCGACAGCGAGACCAAACAGCAGATTCACGGGGATGCCGAGTTCGCCATTTTCGAGTGGGATACTGTTCTGCAACGGTATATCCCCACTGGCGGGTATAACCAGTACAAGGTTGAGCGTCAGAGCGATGGCACCTACAAGGTCATCAACCACAGCGGCTATGCAAACGGCTCGGATAATGTTTACTTTACCCAGCGCAACGAGGGCCGTTTTGTCATTGTCGAGCGCCGCGCTCCCAGCGGGTACTACGGCGATTGGACGGATGTAGCCAATCCCGGCACGGCAGGCTCTGTGCTGGGCAAGCGGGCGTATGCCTTTGAAATTACCAAATCATTGGACGCCCAGACGATTTGGCTGGGCAACGCCGATTATAACGCTGACATCAGCACGGCCAACAGCGGCGGCACCCTTATCGACACCGGTGAGGGTGTGGTCACCATCACCTTTGGCAGTCGCAATGCAGATAAGACCTACGCCACAGACCCCACCGGCATTGCCAACAACGAAGATTCCTACACCATGCACGCCAATGCCGACAAGATGCAGAATGATCGTGTCCTCGGCAATATTCTGCTGACAAAAGTGGACTTGGACGCCGCACGGTATCTGGCTGCGGGCAGCAACGGTGACACCACGCTGGAGGGGGCTGTGTACGATCTGTACGCCGCTGACACCATTGAACACCCGGACGGCGTTTCGGGTGTCGTAGATTATTCAAAAATCACCGATGCCAACGGTACGCCCATTTGGCACACTACGGTTCTCACCAACGGCGGCTGGGATACCGATTGCCTGCCCATTTTGCAGAAAGACCGACTGGTAGCGTCTGCCAAAATCACAGACGGAAAGCTGGCTTTTGTCAACCTGTACATGGGCAGATATTACCTTGTCGAACGCGCCACAGGGCTGGTGCTGCCCATAGATGGCAACGGAAAGCTGTATATTACCGGAAAGTATCCGCAACTAAACAAGAAGCTCGAACGCACCGGCAAATACAGCAGCCTTGCTACCAAGGGCGGCGAGTACACCGACTACATCTACAAAAACCAGTATTCCACCATTGCCGAAAGCCGCCGATTGGACGGCAGCAAGGCATGGGACGGCTACTATCTCTCCTACGCCAAAGGCTACCTCTGCGATGAGGTCAACCACTACAAAACATTGTCCTATGCCGATGAATCTGCCTACCACATCCACGCCGAGCAGGAAAGCCAAGACGAAGCGCTTAAATCTGGTTTCTCACTGAATAAGTTGGTATCGACCACAGGCCAGTCCTCCCCGGCACTGAAATTAGAGGGTGCGGGCTTCACCGTTTACCGCATCTCTAAACTGAGCAAGGCGGCGCAGTTCAAGCAGAACCCGGATGGCTGCTACAATGCACAAAGCATTTTGGACGCCTACCGCAAGGACAACTACGATAACGCAACACTAAAATACGATTTCACCGCCGAGGGACAAGCCATCGCCAATATGTACGAGAGCAGTACCGAAACAGTCAACGCCTATAACGCGACCTTGACCGCAGACGGCGACTACGCCAATGGCAGGGGCAACGGCTGGATGCCTACGGATCAGCCCGCTGAATATAGGCTGGGAGAAATGTTCACGAACGATGAGGGCATTTTCCGCGTGGAGGGCCTACCGTATGGGCAATATCTGGTAGTAGAAACCACCATCCCCAAGGATGTGTTCCAGTGCGACCCGTTCATCGTGACAGTGGACGCCAACAGCCCGCGGAGTCGATTTACGATTCCTGCGGGCAGCGTCACTACAGCCACCAATAACTATATGACCTACAACGTGCTGGACGAGGAACTGGAAGGCTATTTGCAGCTTATCAAGACCGACACCGAAACCGGCAAGGCGGTCAAAATCGCAAACACAGCCTTTGCGCTGTATCGGCTGGATGAGAAAGACCGCAAGACCCGCATTTCCATGATCGACCCCGCCAGCGGCAGCGCCACCAAGAAAACGGATGTGTTCTACACCGATGCAGACGGCCTTATGAAAACACCCGAAAAACTGCCGCTGGGCAGATACCTGATTGAGGAACTGCAAGGTCCGGAAGGGTACTATAACGATCCTGCCTACTCTGTGGAATTTGAAATCAAATCCGACCGCGTCTGGCAGGTCGTGGGCAATGCCACCAACGACATGGATGAGTACATCGTTACGGAGAAATACTGCAACCACGAAACGCTCGGTCAGCTTACCATCCGAAAACAGGGCAATGTCTTGACCGACTACCAAGATGGACAGTTCATCTACACGCAGGACAACCTTGCAGGCGCGGTGTACGAAATTCACGCTGCAGCCGACATTGCCACACCAGACCGCCAAGGCACTTACTGGTACAAATCCGGCAATTTGGTGGCAACTGTTACCACCGGCGCGGAGGGTCAGGTGGACGAAGTAAAATTCAGCCCCACCCGCACACAGGCTACCTATGATTTCTTGAAAATCACCCATGATGGCACCAAAGGCGAAGTAACCGTGACCCTGCCGCTGGGCAAGTACACCATTACCGAGGTCAAAGCACCGTATGGTTTTGTGCTGACCCAGCAGAGCTACACTGTGGAATTCGGCTGGGACAACCAGAAAAATGACATTGTACTGGCAAAAACTATTGTCAGCCACGAGCAGGACGGCGACAAGGAATGTTCGTACAGCATTGTGAATGTCAAGGACGCCTCGGATGCCCACAAGAATGGGCAGACACTTGTGTTTGAAAATGTCCGTGTGCTGCCTGTTCCCGAAAAGCCCGGCGATAAAGTCAGCAAAATCGGTGTAGGCATTTACAAGCAGGACCGTGAGGCGCTGACCTATCTGGCAGGAGCCGTGTATGAACTCTACACCGTGGATGACATTTATTCCGCAGACGGTACAAAGCTGCTGGACGCCGGTACAAAGCTGGCCACCAGTAGCACAACCAACGCCAGCGGCTTTACTTGGTTTGATGTGGACATTCCCATCCGCGCAAAAACTTATCCGGATTCCGGCAACAGCGGCAGGTACCGCATTGTGGAAATCACTGCCCCTGCGGGTTACCTGCTGGACAGCACCCCTGTGGATGTAGAGTTCACCTATGAGGGTCAACAAATCGCGTGGCAGGTCGTGAACGGTACAAACACCAACCTGCGCACCAGTGTGGACATTTCCAAGCAGGATATCACCAACGGCAAGGAGCTGCCCGATGCGAAGCTGGAAATCCGCGATGCAGACGGCAATCTGGTGGCGGGCTGGACTTCCACAAAAACGCCGCACACCGTGCGAGGTCTGGAGCTGGAAAAAGCGTACACTCTGACCGAAACTCGTGCCCCGGACGGCTACGCCGAAGCTGAAAGCATCGTGTTCAAGCTGGTGCAGGAAGGTACAGAGCAGGTCAATGAGGTCTATGTGAAATCCGGCGATGATTGGTAGGGTAAGAACCCGGCGCCTTACCATATCACTATGGCAGGTTTCCGAGAACTCCCCTCCGAACCGGACTTACACCTCTCAGCGTATCCGGCTCTCCAGATGTCAGTCTAATTTCCCCGCGTGTAACTTGTCGTGACAGTAGACGCAGAGTGCCATTGTCTTGCGCTTACGCCCAATCATGGCGATTTCCCATTGTTTTCTGCCACTTAAATCTTTGAGTTTTCGTATATGGTGTATTTCAAGCGGCACATTCTCTGCGCCACACCACTCA
>ENA-OQDL01001592-OQDL01001592.1-human-gut-metagenome-genome-assembly--contig:-NODE-1592-length-10913-cov-2.487298_pt1 | contig 10913 bp, 9 predicted proteins | sample MGYA00242782_ERZ504609 | MGnify/ENA primary metagenome ERZ504609 (study PRJEB26092, sample SAMD00036320) | human gut metagenome | host: Homo sapiens | study: EMG produced TPA metagenomics assembly of... | reverse complement strand
AAGATCTTCCAAGGTATCGACGTCGTTGACGAAGAGGGACGTGACGGCCCCCGATTCGTGGCTGACGAAATACGGTGCCGGCAGGATGTCGAGGCGGCGGCACATGGCCGAGCGCAGGCTGTGGGTAATCTTTTGGCCGAAAATGGTGATCAGCGTTTCTTTCAGGGCGTCGACGAGGCCGCTGCCGGCATTGACGGCAAAATAGATGATGCCTGCCGTCAGTAAGGGCATGGCTGTAAAATGGCCGCCGGCCAGGCTGTCTACGATATACTGCAAATGAGGGGCGGAGCGACGTTGACGCCGATCGAAGCGGCGATGGCCAGGACCAGGCCGATGATGAGCCGGACATTGGATCGTATGGTTTGCCAACATATCTTAGTCATGGCGGTCACCTCGCTGGGCTTGCTGCATCCGGTAGAGTCTCCGATAATCGTCGTTAGTTTCATATAGTGTCTGATGATCTGCCGTCACGGCCGTACCGTCCTGGTTGAGCCAAATGACCTGGTCGAGATCAGAAAAGAGGGACAGACGGTGTGAAATGAGGAGGATGATACAGTCCCTATAGGATTGTCGCAGGTGCTCGAAAATCTTTCGTTCCGTCGCCATGTCGACGGCGGCAAAGGGATCGTCGAAAATCAGGAGCGGCCGGCGATGGAAAAGCGTGCGGGCCAGGGCGATGCGGGCCTGTTGACCGCCGGAGAGGCGCTGGCCTCCTTCGCCGATCGGCGTCTGAATTCCTTTGGGGAAGGTCTTACAGTCCTCATCCATACAGACTTCGGTGAGGACTTTGGTGACGTCGCCGGGAAGGCCGAAGCGAATGTTTTCTTCAAGGGTCGCTGAGAATAATTCACTGTCGTGGCCACAGTAGCCGACGATACCTTCTGCGCCGGTTTGTCCGTTTCCTAAAGGGCAGGTACCGAAGAAAATCTCACCGTCGTGGGGCTTTTCACCGAGGAAGGTGAGGCCCAGTGTCGATTTTCCACAGGCCACGGGGCCGGTGATGCCGATGATGTCGCCGGGGTTGGCAGAAAAAGACAGGCCTTGATAGACGGGCTTATCGCCCGGGTCATAGGAAAAGGACAGATTGCGGACCGTAAGGGCTGCCGGCGGAAAGGTCGGCACCGGTTCCGGTAGGGGCCGGGAGACTGCCAGACGGGGCTGGATGCGGCCCCATGAGACCTGGGCCTTCTGGACGGCATTGAACAGGCGGGCTGCATGGGACGTCTTGATGGACATCTTGACGAAACAAGACAGGTACGTCGAAAAGGCAGCGATGTCCCACACTTGCCAGCCCTCTCCGAGGACGTTGCGGCCGCCGAGCCAGACGACGAGGATGGTGCCGGTCATGGCAATGATTTTATAGATGGGCTGCATCGTATTTTCCCATAGATTGGCTAAAATCATCTTCTGTTCATAATCTTTCAGGTAGCGTTCATATTGGGCGTTTTGGACGGTCTCTTCTCCATAGACACGGTAGGTCAGGGCATTGCTGATGCGGTCCAGGGTGATGCCCGACAAGGCGCCGCTGCTTTCTTTGCTGCGGGCAGCCGTTTCCGCGACCAGTCGCCGCAGCCGATTGGCCAGAAAATAAGCCAGGGGCGGGAAGACCAGGATGCAGAGGGTCAGCTTCCAGTCGTACACCAAGAGCATGACCAGGTAGGTCACCATGACGACGCCCGTATCGAAGACTTCCGTCGTGAATTTACGCATCCCTTCGACACAGGTGTCGATGTCGGAAATGACTTTGGTCATCAAGGTTCCCGTGTGTTCACGCTCCATGGCCGCTGTCGGCGTCTGTACCAGCTGCTGATAGAGGAGGTCCTTCATGGTCAGACTGACGTTGTTGGCAAACTTTCGAACGTACAGCCGCTTTACGTAGCGCAGACTCTGGACGGCAATGATGACCAGGGCGTACATCAGGCAGAGGGCGTACATGTCGGAGGCCTCTTTGGTGCCGCCGAACATGTCGTAGAGGGATTGGGCCAACTGGCCGTCAAACCAAGGACCGGCGATCATGCCGACGTTGTAGCATAGGCCGCTTAGGGTGATGATAAAAAGTAATTTCTTTTCTTTTAAAAAGTAGTAATAAACGGAACCGGGTCCACACTGTTTCAAGGGTAACACCTCGCTTCTGTAATCCATTTATCATACACCATATCGGCGGGATTGACGAGGGAAAAGACCGGTATTTTTCGTAATTTGAGAACTCTTTACATTCTTACCTCTTGCGTAAAGTCAAAAAGACGAATATAATATACCTATACGAAAGTCAAAAAGAAAAATTAAACCCGTCGATTTTTTTAAGAGGTGATTTACGATGAGTGTATTAGCGGATAAAATCGAACATGTTTATCTTACATAAATTATTGGAAGAAGATAATTCAGATATCGTGTTGCGCCGCAATGAGCTGGCTGACGAGCTGCAGTGTGCACCGTCGCAGATCAGCTACGTGCTGAGTACGCGATTTTCTAACGACCGAGGCTATCTGGTCGAGTCGCGGCGCGGGTCCGGCGGATTCGTCCGCATCATCAAACTGACGCCCAAGAAGGAAGACCGCACGCCGGTCCTGCTCCACGAACGCCTGCCGGCGGTCAGTATTTCCATGGAAGACCTCGATGCCTTGCTGTATGAACTGCTTAAACGACGCAGCCTTACCAACAACGAGGCGGTCATCCTTCATTTAAACCTTTGAATCACTCTATCGCCGCATCGATGATGAGGCTTCACGCTTGCTCGTCATCAGCGACATTTTGAAAAATCTGAACCTTCATTGAAGATAGAAAGGACGTGAGGGCCATGCTCTGTGATGCCTGTAAAAAACGCGAGGCTGTTGTCCATATCGTCAAAATTGAAGACGGGCAGCGCACGGACGTCCACCTGTGTGCAGCCTGCGCGAAGAGACAGTCAAACTTTTCGAATATGCGAGACGTCAATATTATCGATAATGATTTTTTCCGTAAGATGGCCTATCCCGATTATCAAGGGGCCAGCGGCGATGAACCGCGCTGTGCCAGCTGCGGCATGACCTACGGGGAATTTAACCATGTGGGAAAATTCGGTTGTCCCGATTGTTATGAAGCCTTTAAGGAAGAAATTCCGCCGCTCCTGCGGCGCATCCACGGCCACAGTAAGCACGTCGGCAAGGTTCCCAATCGCGGGACCGGTGTCTTTCGGACGGCAACGCAGGTCAAGCGCCTGCGCCAGCACCTGCAAAAACTCGTGCAGGAAGAGCGCTACGAAGAAGCGGCCAAAGTCCGCGACGAAATCCGGGCGCTCCAACGCCAGCTTCCGGCTGATGGAAAGGGGGAATAAGCCATGGTACGCGATATGCTCATGGCGCCGCTCTGCCCCTGGCAGGATGGGACCGGTGAGTTCCGGGACATCGTCCTCGACAGTCGGGTCCGCCTGAATCGCAATTTAAAGAAATACGTTTTTCCCGATAAGGCCTCGGATACAGAACTGTCGGCCGTCCTCGACGAAGCCAAGGGGCAGCTCGGTACGCTGAATACACTGGGCCAGGGCCATTACCGCTTCATTTCTTTTGAAGACCTGTCGCCTCTCGAACGGGAGGTACTGGCCGTCAAGCATCTGTCGTCGGCCGGCCACATTGAACGGCCGAACCATCGGGGGATTCTCCTTCGCGATGACGGCGCCGTGTCGATCATGGTCAATGAAGACGATCATTTCTGTATCCAATGCTTGCCGCCCGGGCTTCGACCTGCGGCGCGTTTGGGATCAGGCCGCCCAGATCGACGATGCTTTGGAAAGCCATTTGGATTTTGCTTTCCGCGATGACTTCGGCTACCTTACGGCCAGCCCCTCTCTGACCGGTACGGGACTGACTGTCGGCGTGACCCTCCATGTCCCGGCTTTGGTCTTAATGAAGCGCTTTAACCGCATCGTCCAAGGGACGACGAAATTTGGATTTACCTTCTCCGGTATCTACGGAGAACGGAACGATTCTATCGGCAACATATTCCAGATTACCAACCAGATTACCCTGGGGGTGACTGAAGCCGATACGATGGAACAACTTCGAAAAATCGTGACCCAGATCGTGCAGGAAGAACAGAACTGCCGCACTTTGGTTTGGGATCACAATAAGAATAACTTGAAAGATAAATGGCTGCGCACCTGGGGCACCCTCAGTCAGGCCTGGCTCCTCGATGACCGGGAAACGCTGAACTTTGCCAGCGACCTTCGTTTCGGCATCGACATGGGGGTCATCCCCGTGCAGCCTCTGGCTTATGAAGCCATTATGGCCGCTTCAGATCCTGCCTGGCTCCAACTTCAGGCGGGGTCGGAATTAAGCGGCGAAGACTTAGAGCACCAACGCGCCAAAGCGGTGCAGCAAGTGCTCCGTGAGTACAGAAGGAAGTGATTTCCCATGGCCAACAACAGATTTACCAACGATGCCAAAGCTGTGCTTCAGTTTGCACAGGATACGGCACAGAAATTTCATCATGACTACGTCGGAACAGAGCATATCCTGCTCGGTCTCGTTTTAAATAAAGACGGCATTGCAGGCCTGATTCTATCTCAGCTGGGCCTGACGTCAGAAAATGTTACCCGTGCCATTGAACAGCAGGTCGGCTGGGGTACCGATACGACAGGAAAACTGCGCCTGACGCCGCGTACCAAACGGGTCATGGAAATGGCCGTCCGTGAAGCCAATCGGCTGGAACAGAACTACGTCGGGACCGAACATCTCTTGTTCGGCATCCTGGCCGAAGGAACGGGCATGGCCGTCCAGATCCTCGAAAATATGGATATCGACCCCGACCTCGTGTCCCAGCGCCTGAGCGAGCTGATGAATGACGGCGAGGCAGCCGGCAGTGAGCCTGCCGGAGATAAAAAGGGCAGCGACTTGTCCCAGTTCGGCCGCGACCTCAACGAATGGGCCAAAAAGGATAAGGTCGATCCGGTCATCGGCCGAGAACAAGAAATCAGCCGCGTCATTCAGATTTTAAGCCGCCGGACGAAGAACAATCCGGTCCTCATCGGCGCTCCCGGTGTCGGTAAGACGGCCATTGCCGAAGGGCTGGCACAGCGCATCATTACCGGCAACGTCCCGGACAGCCTGCAAAACAAGCGCGTCTTTTCCCTGGACTTGGCCAGCATCGTCGCCGGCACCAAGTACCGCGGTGAATTCGAAGAACGAATCAAACGCATCTTAGATACCATTTCCCGCGACGATACGATCATCCTCTTCATCGATGAAATCCATCAGCTCATCGGTGCCGGTGCCGTAGAAGGCGCCATGGATGCTGCCAATATCCTGAAACCGGCCCTGGCCCGCGGCGATTTGCAGTGCATCGGGGCGACGACGGCTGACGAATATAAGAAGCATTTTGAAAAAGATGCCGCCTTGGCTCGGCGTTTCCAGCCCGTCCAGGTCGGTGAACCGAATGAAGAAGACGCCGTATCCATCCTCTTCGGCCTGCGCGATCGGTACGAAGCCTTCCACAAGGCCCGTATCACCGACGAAGCCGTACGGGCTGCCGTCAAATTGTCGGCCCGCTATATTTCCGACCGCTACCTGCCCGATAAGGCCATCGACGTCATGGACGAAGCGACGGCTCGGGTCCGCATGAAAGTCTATGCGCCGTCTCATGAGCTGCAGGTCCTCGAGCAGAAACTGGCCGACATCAAGAAAGAAAAAGAAGCGGCCCTCGATGGAGAAGACTTTGAAAAATGCGCGTCCCTGCGCGATGCCGGCAAAAAAATCGCTTCGGAAATTTCGGCCCTGCAGAAGGAAAAGAAGCAGCATGACGATGAAAAACTCGTCGTGACCGAAAACGACATTGCCGACGTCGTTTCCATGTGGACCGGCGTTCCCGTCCAGCAGATTACGGAAACGGAATCGCAGCGCCTGCTCCACTTGGAAGAAGAGCTGCATAAGCGGGTCATCAGTCAGGACGACGCCGTTACGGCCGTAGCGAAAGCCGTTCGCCGTGCCCGGGCCGGACTGAAAGATGCCAACCGTCCCATCGGTTCCTCCTGTTCCTCGGCCCGTCCGGTGTCGGTAAGACGGAATTGGCCCGTACCTTAGCGGCCCAACTCTTCGATAGCCCCGACAACATGATCCGCATCGACATGAGCGAATTCATGGAAAAATACAGCGTCTCCCGCCTGGTCGGCGCCCCTCCGGGTTACGTCGGCTATGAAGAAGGGGGCGAACTGACCGATGCCGTCCGGGAAAAACCGTACAGTGTCATCCTCTTCGACGAAGTCGAAAAGGCCAGCAGCGATTTCTTCAACCTCTTGCTGCAGGTCCTCGACGAAGGCCGGCTGACCGATTCCAAGGGCCGTACCGTCGACTTCCGCAATACGGTCATCATCATGACCAGCAACCTCGGGGCCTCCCATCTCCGGCCGTCGGGTCCGGTCATGGGCTTTGCCACCGGCGGTGACGGTGACGGCAGTGAGGAAAAGGCTTTCCACGAAGCGCGGAAGGCCATCCTCGAGGACGTGAAACGCTTCTTCCGTCCGGAATTCTTGAACCGTATCGATGAAATGATCGTCTTCAAACCCTTGGCCCAGTCCGATCTTCGTCAGATCGTCGACATCATGCTCAAAGAGCTGACGACGCGTCTTGGCGAAAAGGGTGTGGGCCTGAACTGGACGACGGCGGCTGACGATGTCCTCGTGCAGGATGGAACCGATTTTGCCTACGGCGCCCGTCCGCTGAAGAGAGCCATCCAGAAACTGGTCGAAGACCCGATTTCGGAAATGCTCTTAAGCGGTGACGTCAAAGACGGCAATACGATTCACGTCGACAGCTTAGATAAGAAGAAGCTCGTCTTTACGACAGAATAATCAGGGGGCTTCGCATGATGGCAGTGCTTGTCATGCGAAGCCTTTTTTATAAACAGCGCTAAAACACAGCGCAAGGAGTCCCTATGGCAAAGCAAAATTCGTTACGTTTGTACCAGCTGCGGCAGCGTTTCCAGCCGCTGGCTTGGCGCTGCCCCCAGTGCGGCGAGTGGAATACGATGGAAGAGGAACAGGTAGTCCCTGAGGCACCGAAGGCGGCCCAAAGCATGGCCCGCAGCGGACCGGCGTCGCGGGCTACGTCCTTGTCGGACATCGCCTTAGAAGACATGACCCGCGTCGAAACGGGCATCGGTGAATTAGACCGCGTCCTCGGCGGCGGCATCGTGCCCGGGGCCCTCATCCTCTTGAGCGGTGATCCGGGCATCGGCAAATCGACACTGGTCCTCCAATTGGCGGCGGCCGTCTGTGCCAAATGCGGCGCCGTCCTCTACGGCTCGGGCGAAGAGTCGGCCGGACAGATAAAACTGCGGGCCCAGCGCTTAGGCATTGCAGCGCCGAATCTCGTCATTCAGGCCGATACGTCCTTGGACAATATCTTAAGTGAAGCCCATAAACGGCGGCCGGCCTTGGTCATCGTCGACTCCATTCAGACCATGTACAGCCAGTCTGTCGAAGGGACGCCGGGGAGTTTATCCCAAATCCGCGAAGGGACGAGCCGCCTCATGACCTTTGCCAAAAGTGAAGCTATCCCGGTCATCGTCATCGGTCACGTCACGAAAGACGGAGCCATTGCCGGACCGCGGATGATGGAGCATATGGTCGACGTCGTCCTCTATTTTGAAGGGGAACGCAATTACCAGTTCCGAATCCTTCGGGGCATTAAGAACCGCTTTGGCTCGACCAATGAGTCGGGGCTTTTTACCATGACCGGCGGCGGCCTGTCAGAATTGGAAAATCCGTCTCAGCTCCTCCTGGCGGAACGGGCGGCCAATCAAGCCGGTTCTGCCGTCGCCGCCGTCCTCGACGGCATGCGCCCCATGCTGGGCGAAATCCAGGCCCTGACGGCCCACTCGGTCTTTGCCGTTCCCCGGCGGACGGCGTCGGGCATGGATTATAACCGCCTCATCATCCTCCTGGCCGTCCTTGAAAAGCGCCTCGGAGCAGCCCTTGGCAGTCAGGACGTCTATATCAACGTCGTCGGCGGCCTGCGCCTGACCGAAACGGCGGCGGATCTGCCGGTCCTTCTGGCCGTCTATTCCAGCCTGCGCGACATCTCTATGGACAGCCGGACCGTCGTCATGGGTGAAGTCGGCCTGACCGGCGATGTCCGTCGCGTGCCCCAGGCCCTGCGCCGCGTCAAAGAAGCGGCGAAGATGGGCTTTCGTACCTTTATCATGCCTAAGGGGAACCTCGAAGACGTCGATCCCGGTGCCTTTCCGGAGGACTGCCGCTTCGTCGGCGTGGCCACCCTTCGGGAGGCCATTGAAAAAGCCTTTTCTTGATTTTGGCGGATCATCCCGATTCCGGCGGGAAAAGACGGCTTTCAGTAGGCAAAAAGTCTTTACCATGGTAAAATAGGGAAAAACGAGGAAAGAAGGCAACGTGATGAAGCACTTGGAAGTGGTGGCAGCTATTTTAGAATATGACGGAAAGATTCTCTGCATGGAACGGGGACAGGGGAAGTTCGACTACGTCAGCTTTAAGTATGAATTCCCCGGTGGGAAAATCGAGCCCGGTGAGGCCAAGCATGAAGCGATTGAACGGGAACTGCGGGAAGAAATGGACGTCCATGTCGCGGTCCGAGAAGAAGACCTCTATATGACCGTTCATCATGAGTATCCCGATTTTTCCATCAGCCTCCATGCCTTTTACTGCCGGCTGGATAAACCCGATTTTATCCGAAAAGAACACGTCGCGGCCAAGTGGCTGGCACCAAAAGAGCTGCCGACCTTGGACTGGGCCCCGGCCGACGTGCCGATCATGCAGAAACTGGCCGGAAAGTAGGCGGACGTCATGGCTGAATACGGAGCCCTTGAACAATGCCTGCGCGAAGGCTTTATCGACTATACCATCGAAGCCGACCAGCGTTATGTGCCGAAAATCCTGACCAATAATAAGGAAAAGAAACGAAAGGTCCTCGATACCATCCTGTCTCAGCTCTACGTCTGCGACCAGTTTCTGTTTTCTGTCGCCTTTCTGACCAAGAGCGGCATTGCCTGCCTGAAGGATGCCCTCATCGAAAATCACCGGGCTGCAGGGAAGATACTGGCTTCGCAGTATTTGAATTTTACCGAGCCTGACGCCTTGCGGGAACTCTTGAAGTTTCCCAATGTAGAACTGCGGATGGTGACGGAAGAACGGGCCTTCCATGCCAAAGGCTACCTCTTTCACCGGGCCCAGGCCGGGCCCGAAAATTATACTATGGTCATCGGCAGCAGCAATATGACGGCCAATGCCTTGACGCACAATCAGGAATGGAACGTCTTTTTTACGTCGGCTGAAAATGGCGCCCTCATCCGTCAGACCCGGGAGGAATTTCAAGCCCTGTGGGATACGGCAGAAGTCGTCGACGAAGCCTGGATCGATGCCTATCAAAGTATTTATAAACGTCAGAACCCGAAGAAAAAAGGCCTGTATCTTCCTTTCCATAAGATTCAGCCCAATGCCATGCAAAAGGCGGCTCTCTCGGGCATTCAAAGGCTGCGCGATCAAGGGGAAGACCGGGGGCTCTTGATTTCGGCGACCGGGACCGGCAAGACCTATCTGTCGGCCTTCGATGTCATGAAACTGAGGCCGCGGCGGTTCCTCTTCGTCGTCCATCGCGAGCTCATCGTCAAAAGCGCCCGTGCCAGCTATGTCAAAGTCGGTGTCGATCCGGCCGATACGGGGCTGTTGACAGGGCACGACAAAGACGTCGATAAGCCGTATCTTTTTGCGACGATACAGACCTTATCCCGTGATGACATCCTCTATTCCTTTGCGCCCGATGCCTTTGACTACATCGTCATGGATGAAGTCCATCATGGGGGAGCGGCGACGTATCAGAAAGTACTCGGATTTACTTTAAGCCGAAGTTTCTGCTGGGCATGACGGCGACACCGGAACGGTCCGATGATTTCGATATTTACGCCTTGTTTCACCACCAGATTGCCTATGAAATCCGCCTCCACGACGCCTTAGCCGAAAATATGCTGGTGCCCTTCCATTATCATGGCGTCTGTGAAATTACCGTCAATGGAGAAGTCCTCGACGATAACAGCGATTTTACCGCCCTGACCTGTGAAGAACGGGTCCGCCATATTCTCTATTATGCCGACCTTTACGGTAGTGATACGGACCGCGTCAAAGGCCTTGTCTTTTGCCGCAGCGTCGAAGAAGCGCAATCCTTGGCGGCTGCTTTTGTCAAACACGGCCGCAGGGCCGTGGCCTTGACCGGGGCCTCGCGGGAAAGTGAACGGCAGGACGCCATCGGTCATCTGGAAGCCGATGCCGATAAGGATCGAGACTATTTGGAGTATATCTTCACTTGTGACATCCTTAATGAAGGCGTCGATATTCCTCAGGTCAATCAAGTCATCATGCTCCGTCCGACGACGTCGGCCATCGTCTTCGTCCAGCAGCTGGGCCGGGGCCTTCGAAAATGCCCTTACAAGCGCTATTTAGAAGTCCTCGACTTCATCGGCAACTATGAAAATAACTTTCTCCTGCCCATCGCTCTCTTTGGCGACCGGACGTATGATAAGGATTTTGTCCGCAGCCTGATGCAGACCAATTTCCTGCCCGGGCCGACGTCGGTTCACTTCGACGACATTGCCAAGGAGCGAATCTATGCGGCCATCGATAAAAAGAAGGCCTTAGCCGATTTAGACGACTTAAAAAACGCCTATCGCGATATGGCCTGCCGCTGGGCAGACAGCCCAATGATGATGGATTTCGTCCGTTTTGGCGATAAAGATCCGATGCTGTTCATTGCCAAGAAAGAGTCCTTCTATGAATTTTCCCCAGTATATGGAGCCGCAGCCGTCGACGCTGAATGACGCCCACCGGGCCGTGCTGAAGCTGATGAGCTTGGAACTTTCAAATGGAAAACGCATCGAAGAGATCCTGATCCTTCGCATTTGCTGGCCGAATCGTC
>ENA-OQDL01001591-OQDL01001591.1-human-gut-metagenome-genome-assembly--contig:-NODE-1591-length-10922-cov-13.480408_pt1 | contig 10922 bp, 7 predicted proteins | sample MGYA00242782_ERZ504609 | MGnify/ENA primary metagenome ERZ504609 (study PRJEB26092, sample SAMD00036320) | human gut metagenome | host: Homo sapiens | study: EMG produced TPA metagenomics assembly of... | reverse complement strand
TTATATCACGCGGAATTTCCCATAAAACACTGTTTTCTACAGCATCCATCATAAGATGTGTTGGCTCTCGGTTAAAATAGCTGTCAATACACCAGACAACATCTTTTTCACATGCTAAATGTTCTATCACATCCTTATCATGCTTTAGGTAGTGCTGTCTAATAAATCCCTTTTCTATATAAAATAGGCAATTACAGATATCACCTTCATTTAGAATTATATCACCTTTTTTGATATTTCTTAGGCTGAATAATATCTGCAAAAAGGCGAATATTCTCCAACTTTAAGTTTGCGATTAGGGCATGTTTCAGCTATAATCTGTTTTGCAATGTCAAATTGAATACTCATAGGCTAAAGTTATTTATATCCAACATTTTGTTTCAATTTTGGGTTCAAGTCTATACTTTTTTGTGGAATAGGAAAAACTGTGGTATACCCATTTTTCTCATCAGCCAGTTGGACTCGCTGATCGTATGATTTGTGATAAACTCCAAAACGCACCATATCTTGTCGTCGCCAGCCTTCCCATACTAACTCCAACAAACGCTCTTTCAATATGTTCTCAAGCGTAGCTTCTCGATATGGCATACCAACACGACCTCGGACTTCGTTCAACTCCAACGAGCCATCCTCACCATTACGTACCTTTGCCTCGGACTTCATCAGGAGAGCATCGGCATAGCGGAATAGCACGATGTCGTTATCCGGTTGTCTACCGTCGGAATGTGAGGTCCTATCAACCTCATATTTTGCCATACGAGCACCAGCTGTCTTGACATAGGAGCTTCCCGTAAGATTCAACTTTAGCTCCAATGGGAAATACTCCAACTGCTGTCCATTGTCCATCATTACAGGCTTTCCATCAACCTCTACGATGCCGGCATAGAAGTTCTTTTCAAAGCGAGCATCTACATCATCTGTGCCGTATCCGTTGGCTAAGACTGTTGAGATATTGGCACTGGTACCATTTTCCGATGAGCCACCCAACGCACCGCCATGGTTGTAGTGTCGTGATCGGAAGAGATACCAGAACTGCGCAGCATAGAGGTTCTTATCCAACGGAATGGTGAATATGTTTTCGTTGGAGTTCTCGTTATGCACAGAGAAATTATAGCTATAATCGTCCTCCAACCGATAACCTACCTCGGCAAGTTTATTGCAATATTTGATACAGGTCTGCCAAGCGTTGAGTTTCTCACCATCGACGGTGAAAAATATCTCTTTACCGTTCCGTGGAACGCCATCAGTCCAATTATCATCACAATATATCTCGGCATTAAGAGCCAACTTAGCCAAAAGGAAATTAGCTACAGGTGTTGTTATACGACCATAGTAGTTACCCATCTTATTACTACGCTCATTTGGCAACAACTCGGCAACCTCCTGCAACTCATTCACGATAAAACGGAAAACCTCGCTACGCTCGCTCTGCACAACTTCATCCTGCGGTTGTTCATAGGATGTTACGATGGGCACTCTGCCATACATATCCATAATGTAGTAGTAGAAAAGTGCTCTCAGAGCTCGCACCTCAGCTTCGTAGGCCACTCTCTGCTCCTCAGATAGGTTATGGCTATACTTATCGATGATATGCAGAGATTTGTTCGATAACACAACAACCTTGTAGAGGTATTTCCAAGTATTGTAGAGTGGTAAATCATTAGGACTCCACTTATGCTGATACATATTCGTCCACAAACCTCCATCGTACCAGTCGCCACCACGAATAGGTATCATGGCTTCGTCTGTAGTAAGTGTGTTATAGTCATAAATCCCACGACAGGTCCCCTGTAAACCCTCACTGTCTGCACTGCCACCAATGTAATTGTAGAGCACAGCCACTGCATTAATATATATGTTGTTGGCATTGTTGTAAATGTCTTCTTCATAAAGTTGATCTCTAGGGTCTTCAGTAAGACAAGAGGTCATCATCGTTGCCAAAGCAACCATCAATATGTTTATATATCTTTTCATAACTGTAAGCGGTTAGAATTGAATACTAAGACCTAACGAATAGGTACGATATAAAGGATAGGTGCGTTTGTCGTCAATGCCCAAAGTGTTGCTTACTACATAACTGTTTATCATTGGAGTAAGACCGCTATAGCCTGTGATTGTTGCAAGGTTGCTAATGCCTGCCGAAAGACGCAATGACTTCACAGCCTTGGATTTCATTGGAATATTGTAGCCTATGGTAATATGTTCAATATTTACATAGTCACCTTTTTCCAACCAATAGTCTGAAACATTCTGATCAATAATATTTTTTTCAGGAGCACCCTTCAATACATTGTAGTCAGGGAATATAGACATATTGGTATAAGCCAAGCCCGTGCCATTGAATATCTTATGACCGAAAGCACCATTTATCTGCATGGCAATATCAAAGGACTTGTAACGGAAACTGATGTTTGATCCAATAGTTACCTTGGGGGTTGCCTGACCTGCTATATACCTGTCTCCGCCATCGCTAAAATCAATCTCGCCATCATCATTCAAATCTTCAATATCGTAACTGTAGCCACCAAGTTCATTTTCTTTAAGCCCTTTGCAGTGAGGTAGATAGAATACCCCCAATGGCTGACCTACAATCTGATATACTACATTATTGTCTCCACCGTTCTGACCTGCACCATAAAGCGAGCCAATCGGAGTAATATCTGAAGCTGTCATATGCATACCATTATACTCTCCACTAAGCGAAAGTAACTTATTCTTCTGGTAGGACATATTGAAGTTGATATTCATCTCCATATCCTTTCGTTGAATGGGAACTACCGAGATTCCTAGTTCGACACCCTGGTTAGACATCGAGCCGATATTTGCCATCAGTTTATCGAACGCAAAGGTCGGAACGGGAACATCATACTCATAGAGCATATCAGTTGTCTTTGAGTAATATAATTCCGAGGTAAGCATCAACCGATTATCCCATATACCTAAGTCAAAACCGATATTAAATGTTGAACGAGTCTCCCACTTAAGGTCCGGATTCGTGTTGCGTATACTTCCCATTGTTACGGTAGGTGCACCGTTGATGGATACGATACCATTCTCCTTTACGGTATTAAGTGTTGTATAGGATGTTATACCTCCAAGATTTCCTGACCGACCATATCCGGTTCTTAGTTTCAACATTGTTATAAAGTCAGTATCAGAGAGGAAGCCTTCTTTTTTTACATCCCAACCCAGTGATACTGATGGGAAGAATCCGAAAGTATTGTTATCGCTTACCATTGAAGAGCCATCTCCACGGAGTGCTGCCGCAATAGAATATCTATCCTTGTAACTATATGTGACACTACCCATTATTGAAGCAAGTGACGGGTCTTCATAGCTACTGCTCGTACCACCGAAAGGACGCGATGATGTTGCTCCGATGTTATTATAGGAGAAATCATTTGTTGTTATTCCTTTTGCCTGCACCCATAAACCAGTCCTTACCTGTTTAAGATATTCTGCGCCAACAACAGCATCAAGGTGTGAGTCTCCCCAAGCATTGTTATATGAGAGGGACACATTTGTAAAGTAGTCTTCACCCTTGAACTCTCCACGATAAACATTGCCTTGCGCCCACACCCATGTAGGACAAAATTGAGCATTTCCCGTAGATGAATATGAATAAGAGCCGAAAGCCGACAATATCAAATTGTCAAGGATATTAAATTTCAGCCCCAAATGTGTATTGAAATTCCGTTCTTCGGAGTCATTTTTCTCATAGAGGAGTGCTCCGGGGTGGTTGATGTGTGATGCAGCCGAGTTCTTCACCCAGTTGCCATTAACATCAGTTCCTGCTGGATATGTAGGATTCTGTGCAGCTGCCGAGTAAAACAGCATTCGTGTATCGAAAATGTCGTGTATCTTTGACGAGTAGCCATATACACCAAAATCGCCAACTAAGCGACCATCGAAAGCCTTTTGTGTAGCATCAAGTTTTACCACTAAATTTCGGTAATCGTTAACTTTGACAATTGTATTATGATCCATAAAACCGAACGATGCTCGATAGTTTGAGTTTTCCGAACCACCGCTAAAAGCCAAGTGATGCTGATGTATCAAGCCCGTACGAGTAATTACATCGTGAAAATTGGTGTTGTAGCCACCATTATTGTAATCTAATCCAAGTGCCTCTGCTGTAGCTATATACTCCGGGCCGTTGAGCATTTGCAGATGTTTATACATTGACTCGAATCCGTAGTTGCCATCATATGATATTTCGAAACCTCGCCCCGTTCCTTTCTTGGTCTTAATCTCAATTACACCTGAAGCACCACGGGAACCGTACATTGCCGTTTCGGTAGCATTCTTCAAAATAGTGAAACTCTCGATGTCTGCGGGATATATGGTAGATAGCGTAGCGATGTCAGATGTCACTCCGTCAATAATTACTAACGGGTCATTGCCACCCATAATGGATGTGGTACCACGCACACGGATACTATTCAGCATAGCGAGCCTGTCAGTCCCATTAGTGGTGACGTTCACACCGGCAGACTGACCACTCAATACATCCAAAGCATTATTCAATGGTCCCTTCTTGATATTCTCGGGCCTGATATGCTCTAATGATTTAGTCGCCGAAATGGTATCTTGTTTCTCTCTGATATTCTGTACTTGTGCATCAATTTTTTGAGCACTACAGATGAAGAACATTATGACAAGACAAAGACTGACTCTTCCCATCTTGATTCGTTAAATCTCTGTAGATTCCCTAGACCAGACAGTTAATAAATCTTATACGCAATGTATTATAAAGAGGGGGATTGGGAATCTGTACTATTTCCCTGCCTGTCCGTCCGCTTAGCCATTGTATATTTTTTTTGTTATTTCATATCAGTGATGCTGATAATCCAAGCAAGAACAGAGTAAACATCTACCTCTTTTATACATAAATCCTTTCCAAGGACTTTATAAGCGCAACCATTAACTACATTACATTACAAATGTAACAATAATTTGTCATTTGAAGAAATTTAGAAAAAAGAAAAAGTCATTATGCGTGATATTTTTTATTTAATTACGACATTTATCAAATACAAAAAATCATAGAAGGACAAAAATCTTTAAATGATTTGATTATAAACAAACTTTAAATAGTTAAATTGCAATAATACTATACCATGGTTGTTCTTTACCTTAATGTAATACTACTGTTATATATCTGGTCATTTATCTCCTTTTGTCGGATGCAAAGGTTGCCAAACCTCTTTTAGAAAACGAAAAGTTCAAGCGGTAAACCATTTGGAGCAGTTTCGTCCTCCGTTGGAGAGTAAACAGCTCCAAAACCTTTTCTTATTCATCGGCTTGGCTGAAAACTGCATCCGGCAACGGAGATAAACGACTGACGAAATAATAGCATAAAACAGCATAGCCCCCCCTTAATAAGGCAATTTTATCAATGCTGTTTTCATTCTTTTCAGAGGACTATTATTTTCGACAGAGAGAAATTTGGCAAGCGGCAGATTTCACTCCCTCAAAAATAATAGATTTGAATTGCTGTCCTCTTGCCTTTATTGGAAATTGTAGTACCTTTGTAGTGGCTTGTGCGAACGAGCCAAGCAATGTGGAAAGATGGGAACATCGAACCATCAATAAAGTACCGAAAAGAGGGAAAATACCCTCTACCACCGCTCTTTGAGTGTTAAGAAATAATAAAAAGGTTAAATCTTCACCTTTTAGAATGTACCCCTAAAGGTTATGCCCATATTTCTGACTTATAACTCACAAAATATTGAGTAATAACTGGTTGCAAATACTATAATCTTTAAATTGTTTCTGTTGCAAAGTTACCCTCCTGCGTATTCGCTTTGCTGTATCATAATCACGGATAGCATTACCATTTTCATCTGAATTACCGCAAAGCATACCAGAAGAATTCCGAAATTTTTTCGAACGGTATCTTATCCATCCGGTCATACAAGTCTACATGATTGGCTCCGGGAACGATATACAGTTCTTTCGGTTCGCTGGCTTCTTGATAGGCATCCTCACTGAAATAGCGCGAATGTGCATGCTCGCCTGCAATGAATAGCACGGGGCGTGGTGAAATCTCTTTAATCATGGCAAACGGATAGAAGTTCATCAATGCCGCCTGACTGGTAAAGCGTATACCTTGATAGCGCGGATGATAGCCACGCAAGGGGTTGCGATAGTAATCGAAAAACTCCTTCTGCACGGCATTGGCATTTCCCAGCAGTTTCTCCGGTGTGCCAAAGCGGATACGTGCTTCTCCCGTTTCTGCTTCCTTCCAACGTTGTTCGGCAACTTCATCCAACAGTTTGCGTCTTTGTTCATCCGTCATCGAATCCCCCAAACCGTTACGGGTGGCACGCCCCATATCATACATGCTCACGGTTGCCAATGCCTTGATGCGGGGGTCGAGAGAAGCCGCACAGACAGAGAACCCGCCGCTTCCGCAGATGCCAATCACACCGATACGGTTGCGGTCAATAAACGGTTGTAGTCCGAGCCAGTCTACAGAAGCACTGAAGTCTTCCACCAATGCGTCGGGCGATACCGTGTGACGCGGTTCTCCTCCACTTTCGCCTTGATAGGAAGCATCAAAAGCCAGAGTCACGTAGCCTCGCCGTGCCATTTCCTGTGCATAGAGTCCGCTACACTGTTCTTTCACAGCCCCGAACGGGTGTCCGATGATGAGGGCTGCATAGTGTTGCGCTTCATTGAAATCCTTCGGGAGGTACATTTCGGCGCAAAGCATGATATCATACCTGTTTTTATAAAAGACCTTACGGACAGTAATTGTCGGATCTGTTTGAAAAGTCTTTGCCGGTTCATCGGATTCAGAAAGCACCATTCCGTTCCGACAGCGTGCCGCCATGATAAGTACTTCGTCTATCTGAGCCTGTGTCACGCCGTTGTGCTTGGCATGGGCAATGTGAGTATTCAACTCATTCTTCACGCCGTCCAACACCGACAAGGCAGCCACAGTAGACAGTTCACGGGTACGCCAGTCGAGATTGTCACGGCTGAATATGTCACCGAACAGATGAGCTTTCAGAAATTGGTCCAATGCCGGAGCAAATGTCAGCACTTCTCCTAGTGCCGGACGACCGAACAGTTTCAGCTGGTTTTGTCCACCGACAACAAACATATCCGAGCTCTTTACCGGAGAAGGCTCCCGTCCGGCTTCATCCTTTATGCCTTGTGCTGCACGCTCTTTGGTGAGATTCATCAGCGTAACCAATGCACCCATGCTGCGTGGAAAGCCGCAATAGGCATAGAGCTGGGTAAGTACTTCTTTTTCTTCGCTCACGGTCAGCCCACAGTCAAGTCCTCTGGCAAGGATCACTTTGAGGCTGTCCTGATTGCCACGTGCGGCATACATACTGATGGCGGCAATACTTTGTTCTTTCTTGCTTAACATATTGTCCTTGTTTTGTGCCTGCGTATAAACGATACAGCATATCAGGCAGGCGATGGTTGTAATTAACTTGTTCATATTGCTTTCTGTTTAGTGATGAATTTATAAGAACTTGACAAACGCCGGTCTTTCCAGTCGGATATTTTTTCCCGTATTCTTCAGTAACCCCGTATTTCGGTTTCTTTCGAATATCTGTATGCAGTTGGCATCCCTGCAAACCACTGCCAAATAGCAACCATCCGGAGAGATGGCAAAACTTCGCGGATAAAGACCTGTTGGCTGAAATCCTATTTGAACCAATGTTCCTTTTTGGGAATCAATGGAATAAACAATTATGCCATCTTCTTTCAAGTGCTTGGAAGCATAGAGGAATTTGCCATCGGATGAAACATGGATATCTGCATTTCCCTCTGCAACGAAAGGGTCGCAGACAATTGTTTGTAAACGTTCCAACTTGCCTTCATTATAGGAGAATACAGTTATTTTACCCGAGAGTTCACTGATGAGATAAGCAAATCTGCCATTCGGGTGAAAACATATATGTCGAGGTCCTGAGCCGGAATCCATCTGTATGCGGACTACTCTTGATTCATCCAACAGAGAATGAGCCTTACCTGCTTCCGGTCGTTTGCCTATCGGAAACAGATAGATACAATCTGTTCCCAAATCGGTAGCAAGAAGGAATTTGCCATCAGGTGTAAAGGTCACGCAATGCAGATGCGATTGTTCCTGCCTTTTTTTATTCGGCCCATTTCCAGCAAAACGAATTATTTTTGTATCACGTTGCAACTTTCCTTTCTTATCCTGTGAGAATACCGTGATGCTGCCACCCTTATAATTTGCTGTCAGAACAAAGTATTCCTTTGGACTGAGAGTAATATAAATAGGAAGTTCACCGTCTGTAGATTGCGAGTTAAGCAGAGACAGCAGACCACTTTCCTTATCAAAAAGCAAAGCATTGGCAGTCGAACTTTTCCCTTCATCATCGCCTATGGCATAAATTCGATTACCAGTGCTATCAGATGTAAGGAAAGCAGGATTTGAAATCCCTCTCAGCCCACACGGATAGTCGACATCGGCAGTTTGTCCGTCAAACCGGTACATTCTGACACCTTCTTCGTCTGGCTTCATATAACATCCTACCAACAGAAATTTTGCATAAGTTCCCTTATCCGGGACATCTTCGGTTGACCGCGCTTGAATCGTAGTGAAGCTAAGCCATAAGATTAACATGACAAATAAAGCTTTTGGTTTCATCTTATTTACCTTTTTGGTTTCACTTGCAAAATTACAGCATTCACATACTGAAGATTAGACCTCAATCACTGATAAAATTACCACTTTCATCGGGCTTGGACCGGGTTAAATGTTATCTGTGAAAATGGTAAGACAGTCTGTGATTAGGGTTATATGTTCGTTGATTGAATGAACTAACTTTGTCGTCATGGAATAAAATAAATAAGGGATAGAAAAGAAACAGCTGTTCCTCAGACAGCAATGTCAATATAAATACTTATTTTTGTAAAAAACAAAAGGATGGTTATGGGAGATATAACAAGAATAGATACAGTTCAGCAGTACTGCGACCTTTTCGAAGTCGAAGCTCTGCACCCGTTGGTCAGCGTTGTGAATTGTTACGAGGTGCAGCCCATCAGACACTCAAAGAAACTGTACAACATTTATGCTGTGTTGCTGAAAGATACTGACTGCGGTACGATGAATTATGGACGGAGCCTCTATGACTATGAAAAAGGCTCCATGCTGTTTATCGCTCCGGGGCAGGTAATGGGTTCTGACGATGATGGCAGTCTGCACCAGCCGGCCGGATGGGCCCTGATGTTCCATCCCGAACTATTGCGCGGTACTTCCCTTGCACATATAATAAAAGAGTATTCTTATTTCTCATATAATGCCAACGAAGCACTGCACCTGTCAGAACAGGAGCGCAAAGTAGTCATTGAATGTATAAACAATGTAGCAGAAGAATTGAGGCATCCTATTGACAAGCACAGCCGTTCTTTGATTATTGATACCATGAAGCTTCTCCTTGACCGCTGCATCCGCTTTTATGACCGCCAGTTCATTACAAGGGAAAATGCCAACAACGATTTGTTGGCGCGTTTTGAATTGTTGCTCAATAATTACTATCATTCTGCCTTGCCAACGAGTAAAGGTATTCCGACGGTACAGTATTGCGCTGACCAACTGTGTCTTTCCACCAATTATTTCAGTGACCTGGTAAAAAAGGAAACCGGTATGTCAGCAATCAAGCATATCCAGCAAAAAATTATGGATATAGCCAAAGAGCGCATCATGAACACGCAAAAAGTATCAGTCAAATCTCAGATGAAATGGGTTTCCAATACCCGCAACATTTCACACGTTGGTTCAAGAAGATGGAAGGTTGCACACCGAACGAATATCGCAATGAAATTATAAAACAAGCGATAAACTAACTGGTCTTATCATCATTTATTCGTAGAGTCTCTTACAAATAATACTCTGGATATAACCAACAAAGCAATTAATGAACAACTTTGAAATCTTGAACCGATAAACAAAAAAGTTTGATGATCTCCTGCATACACTTTTCCCATCGGATGAACAGCTGTTGTCCGGTCTTTTTCCTGCGGTAAGTCAGGATTCCGTTCGCAATGTCTCCCTTTTTCAGATAAGCCATGTCCACAAAGGACATCCCCCGTGTGTAAAAGCAGAACAGGAACATGTCACGTGCGAAATCAAGGTGGGGTTTCAGGGACAAGTCCAGTCTTTTGATACGCCTGATATCATTTAAATGAATGGCCCGTTTCAAGGTCTTTTCCACACCTGTATAAACAGACTTGAACAGGTTCCGCTGTCCGGTCAGTCCGTTCTCCACCGCACGGTTGTAGACCGCTTTCAGAATGCGCATGTAGAACGAGATTGTATTGGGTGAGTTCCCCCTGTTTTTCAGATAAGCCTCGTATTCCATGAGCAAGTCAGAGCTAAGTTCGCCAAACAGTATATCGCTACCTTTCATAAAACTGCTGAAACTTTTGAGCGCGGCTGTATAGGTTTCAGAGGTCCGTATCTTTCCCAAACGTTTCAGCCTTACTATCTGTTGCCGGATATAGTCGTTAAACGAAGGTTCTTGTCCGCTGTCATGGAAACGTATGACGATATCATCCGCTGTAAACGGACCGGATTGGCTTAATGTCCTGATAGCCTTTTCCAGTCGGATTTTGTCCCGTCTTATCCGTTCCCCTACCGATAGAAGATAATTGTCCCGTTCCATCCCTGCAGGGTGTTGACAGGGAATGACCGCTTCGGAACGTTGGTCCCATTCCGAAGCGAAAAGTTTGTATCCGGTACTGATCTGCCTGACCACACGGTTATGAATCACCTGATAATACAGTGCGCCCTCCCTGCCTTCCGCGGACGAGGACCTGAATTTGGTTCTGATTGTTGCCATAGTGCAGTCATTTTGAATTGGGATTGTCCAGTTGCTTCCTGATTTCCTGTGCCTCCCTGAACAGCCGGTGCGCCAGACTGTCCTTGTAGG
>ENA-OQDL01001590-OQDL01001590.1-human-gut-metagenome-genome-assembly--contig:-NODE-1590-length-10934-cov-2.512908_pt1 | contig 10934 bp, 11 predicted proteins | sample MGYA00242782_ERZ504609 | MGnify/ENA primary metagenome ERZ504609 (study PRJEB26092, sample SAMD00036320) | human gut metagenome | host: Homo sapiens | study: EMG produced TPA metagenomics assembly of... | reverse complement strand
AAGGCTTTCTCCAAGGCGTTACCGTCCCGGTTGTGCCGGACAGCGACGCCCCAGCCGGGAAGGACGACACCGGGGAAGGCACCGCCGCCGACGGCATCATCGACTTCAACGAGCGATATTTCAAGGGGAAGACCGGCCTCCTCTAAAGCCGCTGCCAACAACTTCCCGCGTTTATGGCAGACATCAGAAGGCTGTACCAGAGCCGCCAATGTCGGAATCTTTTGAACCGCCTCTCCATCCCGATAGATGCGAAGCGTTCCTTCGAGACCGGCTAAGGTCATCTTATCGATGCGAAGGGCCCGAAGCAGCGGGTGGCGTCTCATCCGTTCGATATAGGAAGCCTTGCCGACGATGATGCCGGCCTGGGGCCCGCCTAACAGTTTATCCCCGCTAAAGGTAACGACGTCGCAGCCGGCTTCAATGACTTCTCGGACCGTCGGTTCATGAGGGAGTCCCAGTGACTCCAAGTCGATAAAGAGGCCGCTGCCAAGGTCATTGATGCAGGGAAGATTTTGGGCGTGAGCCAGTCTGACTAAATCAGCTGCCGCTGCGCTTTCCGTAAAGCCGATGATGCGGTAGTTGCTTGTATGGACTTTCATCAAAGCACCCGTGTCTTCACCAATAGCCCGTTCATAATCGGACAAATGGGTCTTATTAGTCGTCCCGACTTCACGAATCGTGCAGCCGCTCTGTTCAATGACATCGGGAATGCGGAAGGAACCGCCGATTTCAACCAATTCACCTCGGGACACGACGACTTCTTTGCCGGGCATGAGGCTGGCCAATACCAACAGGACCGCAGCGGCATTGTTGTTGACGACCAAGGCATCTTCGGCTCCGGTAAGCTGACAGAGGAGTTCCCGCACATGATCATCACGAAGGCCCCGTTTTCCCAATGCCAAATCATACTCTAAATTCGGTGTAGTGCCCAGACGAGTTCCGCAATCTGTCCGGCGATATCCGGACTGAGAACGGCCCAGGCCCAATTGGTATGAAGGACGGTCCCGGTCCCATTGATGACTCGCCGCAAATGCCCCCGTTATCCGCGCCCATGTATAGAGGCCGAAACGGCTTGTTCAAAAGCTCCATAGAAAAGGTTCATTCCAGAGTCCTTCGAGAATGGCTCTCCGCCTATCGTCGAGGACGGCGCGAATGGCATCGCGAACAACATGACGCGGTTTTTCTAACTGCTGAAAAGCCGGACGCTGCAAGAGCGTATCGACATCCGGCAGCTGGCGAAGCAGTTGTTTCATAGCTTCATTCATAAACGTCATCTCCTTTAGCTGTATCATTAGCGGCCCTTGCCCCGGAAGCCCGGCCATCACCGGCCTTCACCGTAAGGCCCAAACCGTCAAAATAAGTCAAAATCAAGAGGGCCTGGCGGCGGTTAACCTTCAAGAGGTCTCGCAAGGTCCCCACCTTTAAAATTTCATGTTCCCTGAAATACTGCGTAACGGCCTCGGAGGCTCGTCGAAGACAGGCCTTCGATAAGACAAAATCCGGTGAAAGGAAGATGAGGCTCTTCCCCTGCAAGGCCTTGAGGATTTCCGGCACTTCCGGCCCCAAAGAAAGCAGGTCTGCAACCGGTACCGGACGGTACCCGCTTCGAGCCAATCGCCGTTCAATCTCCGACTGGTATTGGCGTTGACGAGGTGAAAACACGAGGCGAAAATCCTTGGCCGCCACGAAATTCCGCGACAGTCGGCAGACCTTTCGTGACAAGAGTAACTGCAGCAGTGCCCGACCTTCTTTTTCACCAAGGCCTAACCGCTGCCGCCATTCCGGTTGGGGCATGCCGAAGCGCAGGGGCCACCGTCGATGGTACTCATGGAGGACAGAAAGGCTCCGGGCCTGCCATGACTTGAAGGCTTCGCCATGAATCCAGCCCAAGCGAAATAGCTTCACCAGTCCTTGATTTTTTAAATGGTCGAGAGCACTTTCAACCTGCGCAGAAGGCAGGTCGGTTCCGGCAGAAATAGCCTCAACCGTCGAAAACGGAGACTGACAGCACTGTAAAAACTGAGCAATCACTTCTTCTTTCAGATCCGCATCGCGAGCTCGTAAGGCCGTCAGCAGATTCTCTTTAAAGCGGCGGTGTTTTTTCGGACGAGCATCGAGGATTTTTCCTCCGCCGACGGTATGCATGGGCGAAAACGAGCGAAGGATGAAAGGATCACCGCTTTTGACATAGATTTCATCTCGCTCCAGCCGCAGCTGCAGGAAACCTTCCGTACCGGGTTCGATGGCTTCGACGCCTAAGGGGACGACACGGGCCATGACTTCCCGCGTCCCGACCAAGAGGCGCACACGCTGCCAGAGTACCAGTGGCGGCGCCTCTCTAAGGCAGGTCACCTTGGCATCGATCATACGCGTCGCCGTCACGTCCGGGACCGCACAGAGGACCGAGCCGCGAGGAACGTCTCCGCAGGAAATTCCGGCCAAGTTGAGTGCCGTCCGCTGTGACGGTTCCGCTCGAAGGACGTCTTCCTCATACACCTGAATGTTGCGAACGCGCAGCTGTCGCCCTCCGGGATAAAGCCATAGGTACTGCTCCTTTTCCACGACCCCGTCAAGGAGGGTACCCGTAACGATAGTTCCGACTCCCTTAAGCGAAAAAGAACGGTCCACATGGAGACGGCCATGACCGGAAGCATCTGGGGGAAGGATCGTTTCGGCCATCCGGGAAATGGCATCGACGAGTTCGCGCATTCCGCGGCCGCTCAAAGCATCGGTAACGACAATCGGGGCCCCTTCCGCAGCCGTACCGATGAAAGCTTGGTCCATACGGGTTAAGGACTCCTCAAGGGCTTTGGGAGCAACGGTATCGGCCTTGGTTACGACGACGATAAATTTACGAACGCCAAAAAGGGTCAATATGCCGAGATGTTCACTCGTCTGCGGCATGACCCCTTCCTTGGCATCGACGACGAGCAGGACCATGTTGAGGCCCGGCAGGCCGGCGACCATATTCTTTATAAATTTTTCATGACCGGGTACATCGACGATACCGCACCGCGTCCCATCGGGCAGATCCAGCCAGGCAAAGCCTAAATCGATAGTCAGGCCCCGTCGTTTTTCTTCAGCCGTTCGGTCGGTCTCGATTCCCGTCAGGGCCCGCACGAGGGTCGTCTTACCGTGATCGACATGACCGGCTGTCCCGATAACGATATGTCTGGTCATCCTGTCAACCTTCTTTTATCTTTGTATATGAAACGGCAAGGCCCTGACGGCAGGCATGATATAAAGCGGCCCATTCCACCGCCTCCTTGTCGAATAAGGCAGTGAGGGCCGCTTCATCGTTCAACTCGTATTTTAAAGAAAACCGCAGGACGCATCGATTTTTCCCGGCGTAGGAATGATGCGCACCGAAAGTCCCGCTTCCTTCGCAAGGCGTTCACCTTCAATAGCCTCTCTCGTCGAAGGTACTAAGACGATGCCGTATTCCCAGACCGCCATTACCCTTCCTGAGCCAAGGCCTGTTCAACGGCGCGTGCCAGCTGGTCGGCGCAGGACGTGCCCCGATCCTCGCAGGGATTTCCTTTTAGGATCGCGACGGCCCGCTTGGCATCGGCATCTTCAAGGAGCTTGCCGAGAGCCAAGGTGTTGCCGGGACAACCGCCGACGAAACGGACGTCATGGAGCTTCCCGTCTTCGATGGCAAAGGAAATTTCACGAGAACAAGTGCCCTTGGTCTTATAGGAATAGTTTTTCATAAAAAAATCACCTCGAATATCCGCAGAAGGAACGGATTATTTCAGCAGGGAATCTAATTTGTTCTTCAATACATTGGCCGGAACAGAACCGATAGCCCGGTCGACGACTTTCCCGTCTTTGAAAAAGACCATGTTGGGAATCGTGCTGACATCGTAATCCTGAGCAAGGGCCGGATTTTCATCGACGTCGAGTTTTCCGATTTTAACCTTGCCGGTATATTCTTCGGCGAGTTCTGTAATAATCGGTCCTTCCTTTTCGCAGACACCGCACCAGGTTGCAAAGAAATCGACCAAAACAGGTTCGCTGCTGTTCAAAACTTCTTTTTCAAAAATTATCCATTGAAAATTTATATTCCATAATAGACGCCACCTTTCTTCTTTTGACTATTTGCCTTTTGTAACTAATTTCATTATATATTAGTACACCAATCGAGTCAAGTTTTCCCAAAAAATTTTACACAATCGCAAAAAAAACACCTACGAGCGGGCCATGGCTTCCAAAAGCTGCTGCCGCTTCCAGGACGTCTTCAACGGTCGTAAACTGAGAAAAAAGAAAAGCGAACCGTCCCCTGAACGGCCGTCCCCAAGGCCTCATGCATGAGGGGTGCACAATGATAGGCCGGCCGCGTCGCCATATGATACGTCTCCCATAGGATGTCGCTGACGACAGCCGACTCGGCATCGCCCAGATTGAGGCTGTAGACGCCTACCCGGGGACCGGAAAAATCCCCGTAAAGGCAAATTCCGGGAATGGCCTTCACAGCGGGAATAAAAGCCCGGGCCAATTCCGCTTGATGAGCCCGGACAGCCGGGATTCCCTTTTTTAAGATAAGTTCGACAGCCGCACTCAGGCCGGCAATGCCGGCGACATTGGCCGTCCCCGCTTCAAAGACAGCAGGAACCACGGAAGGCTGCGCCTTCTCAAAAGTATGAACACCGTCGCCGCCGGTAATAGACGGCTGGACATAGACGCCGCGGCGGATGACGATTCCCCCCCGTTCCGCCCGGTCCATAGAGCGATTTATGCCCGGTAAAGCAGGCCGCCGTTACGATGCCGTCGGAGAGGTCTATGTCATAAGCACCTGCCGTTTGAGATGCGTCGACAATGAGTCCCAGACAGTGATTCCTGCAAAAAGCCTTGATGCGATTCAAGTCGAGGACATTGCCCGTCACATTAGAGGCATGATTACAGACCAGCCATTTGGTCTTCGGCGTCAGCAGCCCTTCCATGTCACCGTAAGCCAGCCCGCCTGTAGGACTGGCAGCCGGAATGACGGTCAGTTCCGCCCCTAAAGCCTCTAACTGGTATAACGGGCGCAGAACGGCATTATGCTCCCAAGCCGTCGTCATAACGCCGTCTCCGGGCCGAATCAGCCCTTTCAGCACCATATTCAAGGCAACCGTAGAATTATGGGTAAAGGCAACGTCGTACAAATCCTTACCGTTGAACAGTGTCTGAACGCGATGTTTCGCCGTCAAGACGATGTCATAGGCCTTTAAAGAATAGCCGTGGGCACCGCGGGACGGATTGCCGATATCGCCGGCCGTCAAGGCTTCAAAGACAGCCTTCGATACGGCTTTTGGCTTTTGGGCCGTCGTCGCCGCATTGTCAAAATAATACATGACGCCTTCCTTTCCAAGCAGCTCCTATTGAAAAAGGCCCGACGAGACTGCCAAAGCAGGTCGTAAGGCCTTTACAAGGTTACAGCTTAAATGCCGAAACGTGCAAAGATGGTATCGACGTGGCTGAGCATTTTCTTGACATCAAAGCAGCCTTCAATTTCTGCTTCGGTCATATACTGTTTAACGTCTTCATCTTTCTTCAAGTTTTCCAAGAAGTCTTCTCCGTCGATCCAGCGCTTCATGGCATTGCGCTGTACCCAGCGGTACGCCTGTTCGCGGACGGCACCTTTTTCGACGAGGGTATTGAGGATGATCGGGCTGTAAATGAGTCCGCCCGTCAAATTGAGGTCGGCCATCATCTTATCGGGATAGACGAGGAGCTTGTCGATGACCCGGGTAAAGGTCTGGAGCATATAGTCAAGAGCAATGGTGCTGTCCGGCAGGATAACCCGTTCTACGGAAGAATGGGAAATATCGCGTTCATGCCAGAGAGCGACGTCTTCCAAAGCTGCCTGGGCATTGCCGCGGATGACGCGAGCCAAGCCACACATGCGTTCACAAGTAATCGGATTGCGCTTGTGAGGCATGATGGACGAGCCCTTCTGTTTGGGGCTGAAGTATTCTTCCGCTTCGCGAACTTCCGTCCGCTGGAGATGACGGATTTCCGTTGCCATTTTGTCGATGGAGCTGGCGATGACAGCCAAGGTCGTAAGGAATTCGGCGTGGCGGTCACGCTGCAGGGTCTGCGACGAAATAGGCGATGCCGCAATGCCGAGGTGTTCGCAGACGTATTGTTCAACGAAGGGATCAACGTCAGCATACGTGCCGACAGCACCGGAAATTTTACCGACGGCAATCGTTTCCTTGGCATGTTTCATGCGGTCGATATCGCGTTCGATTTCAGCCATCCAGTTGCACAGCTTGAGGCCGAAAGTCGTCGCTTCGGCGTGAATGCCATGGGTACGGCCGATGCACGGCGTATATTTAAATTCAACGGCACGGCGGCGCAATACGGCGTGGAAGTCTTCGAGGTCCTTGATGAGGATATCCGAAGCCTGTTTCAGCATGGAGCCTAAGGCCGTATCTTTGGACGTCCGTCGACGTCAGGCCCAAATGGACGTACTTTCCGGCTTCTCCGATATTTTCGGAAAGGTTGGAGACAAAAGCAGCAATATCATGATGTGTTTCCGCTTCGATTTCATGGATGCGGTCGACAGAAAAGGCAGCTTTTTCGCGAATTTCCTTAGCCGCTTCCTTAGGGATGTTCCCCAATTCAGCTTGGGCTTCACTGGCCAGGATTTCTACCTGTTTCAGCGTATCCCATTCATTGAATTCTGTCCAAATTTGACCCATTTCCGGTTTCGTATAGCGTTCAATCACAGTTGATCTCTCCTTTATCATTGACATGAGTACGGTAAAAAAACTCACCGTCACTATTATACACTATCTATAGTGCCGAAGGTAGCCGTTTTGCAAGTTTTATTCGATCACAATGGATTTGCCTTCCCGCGCAGTCACATAGCCGATGACGGCGGCACAGGGAAGGACGTCCTTCAAGGCCCGTTCCAAAGACACGGCATCTTTTTCAGAAACGGCAATGAGAAGGCCGCCAGACGTCTGAGGATCATATAAAACATCCATCATCCCTTTATCGATGCCGTCGGCTGAAACGCGGTCTGCCGCAAAATCACGGTTACGGTACGCCCCGGCCGGAATAAAGCCCATAGCTGCCATATCAAGGGCCTCTTTATGGAAGGGGATCGATGAAGTATCAAAGTGAATCGTCGTTCCACTTCCATCCGCCATCTCACAGGCATGCCCTAAGAGGCCAAAACCGGTAACGTCGGTACAGCTGTGAACGTCGCAGCGAACCATCACGTCCCGAGCGGTCTTATTGAGCTGCGCCATCTGGGCGTATAGCTGCTGCAAAAGGGGCTGAGATACAAAATCCCCCTGGGCGGCCGTCATCAAGATCCCGACGCCCAAAGGCTTGGTCAAGATGAGGACATCGCCGGGACGAGCCGATGAATTGCGCAGTAATTTTTGCGGATGCACAAAGCCCGTGACCGACAAGCCGTATTTCGGTTCCTTATCTTCAATCGTATGACCGCCGGTGATGATGACGCCACTTTCATAGGCCTTGCTGTAGCCGCCTTCTAAGATGAGGCGAATCGCGTCTTGACCCATCTTCAGGTTGACGCACATGACGTTCATGGCAAGCTTTGCCTCCGCCCCCATGGCGTAGACGTCGCTCAGGGCATTCGCCGCTGCAATTTGACCGAATAAATAAGGATCATCGACGATAGGCGGAAAGAAGTCGACCGTCTGGACAATGGCCAAATCGTCCGTAACTTGGTAGACCGACGCGTCGTCGCTCTTATCATAGCCGACGAGGAGGCGGTCATCAGTGTGTGTTGGAAGCCCTTCCAACAATTGAGCCAGCGTCCCTGGCCCCAGTTAGCGCCTCAACCGGCACAGGAATGTCAGCTGGGTTAATTTCAGTTTATCTTCCATGGGAGTCCCTCCTATGAATAACAATACAGACTTTTCGTTCTTGGTTTATATTATACTATAATTTCTCCGATAGTTTTATGCCTTCTCTTATTTTTGCAATTCTTACGCTCCGGTTTAGCTCGATTTTAGATTTACCGGCTATACTGTGTTTGTACTCAAAAAGAAGCAAGGACAGACAGGAGGAATTCATCATGACCCAAGAAAAATGGCAAGATACACTCATTTCCATCAAAAATAAGATGTTCACCGCCCGCAATGCAAAAATCGCAGCTGCCTTTATCGTCGTCGCCGTCATCGCCGGTGCCGGCGGCCGCTACTATCTCCACCAGCGCCATATGGCCCGCCATGAAGAGCAAGTCGCCGCGATGGCCGATTTGACCCAGGCCCAGGCCAAACAGAAGGGCGTCAGCCTGATCAACGAAGAGCAGGCCCGTGCCGCCGCTGCCAAGGCCATCGGCAAAGACGAAAGTCAGCTGGACTTCAAAGAAGTCGCGCTCTTTGACATGGACAGCATGGCGCATAGAGACGGACGCGAAGGACATCGGAAAGATCGCCGCGGCGAAAGAGGACCGGGAGAAGGCCCTGACCGCAACGAAAAAGACCGTCCGAATATGGATGAAAGAATGAGACCTGGACAGGGCAACCCTCAAATGGGTCCCCAGGATCATCAGGGCGGAGCCCCGGCCCTCCAACCGCCGCAGGAACTGATGACGTCTCAGGCGGCCGGTCAGCAAGACCCGCAGCAGGGTCAGCAACCGGTACAACAGGGCCAGCCCGCGGCGACACAGAATCAGCAACCGGCAGCACAGCAAGGTCAGCAGCCCGGCCAGCCGATGCAGCCCGGCTTCCACCCCATGTATAAGGTCCGTGCCGTTTCCGGCAGTGTTCACTATGACATCCTCATCGACGCCGTAACCGGTTCGGTCATCCACACCCAGATCGATGACTGACAGAAAAGGACTGACCGATGAAGTATCTTGGATTGCTCCCATGAGCCAGACATTCACCCCGGTTCATGGAAACAAGACAGGGGCTCCATCGGCCGGTCCTTTTTTCTGCCCTCGAAAACAGCTATAATAGAAATATCATACAGAAAGGATGCTGCCCTATGCTCCATTTACGCGATATTTCCTTACGCCACCGCCTGCTCATCGCTAACTTTACCATGGTCTTTGTCCCCATCTTCATTTTGACCGTCCTCGGCTTCCTCTTGGTATCGGGCCTTCGCTTCTCGTCGCCCCACAACGATCTGACGACCCTATGGCCGGAAAAGGGGCCGGCCCTTTCCATCCAATATACGGTCAGCTCACTCCGGGTCAAAGCCGAGCGGCCGGGGCCGCTGAAACTGAATGACCTTCGCGAAGACTGCCAGGTCCTGGAAAGTCTGGGTATTGCCACAGCCATCATCCGCCACGACCAGGTCGCCTACGTCACACCGGGCGTCGACTTCTACGGATTGGCCGACCGGGTCCTGCAAAAAGGCCCACGGTCAAAAGACCGTCATGACCTGGGACGGAGACGGCTTCTTCTTCCGATATTCGTCGCCCCACAGCGGGACGACGATCATCGCCGCCGGAAACACGCCCTTCATCGCCAAAACCGGCATCCGCGAGGGCATGGCCAAAAACGTCATCCAGACACTCCTCATCTTCATCGTCGGGACAGCCAGTGTCATCATCATCGGCTGCGGCCTCATCCTGTCCCGCCTCTTATCGCGCCCAAAATTTTAGGGCCCTTGGCCTCCCTTCGCACGGCGGCCTCCGAAATTGAAAAGGGCAACCTCGATTATAAACTGACCGTCTCGTCCCGTGACGAACTGGGCCAGACCTGCTCCGCCTTCGACCGCATGCGCCGACAGCTCAAGGCAGCCCGGACGGCACAGGAAAAGTACGAACAGAACCGCAAAGAACTCATTGCCGGCATCTCTCACGACCTGTCGACCCCCTTAACCCTCTTAAAAGGCTATGCCAGCGGCATCTTAGTCGGCATTGCCAAAACGACAGAAAAGCGCCATCACTATATGGAGCTCATTTACCAAAATGCCTGCTCCTTAGAAAAACTCGTCGACCGTCTGTTTCTCTTTTCAAAACTCGACTTAGGCCAGGTCGATTTCACCCTTGAAACGGTGTCCCTCCGAGATTATTTTGCGGACTTTACTGCCGAAAACGCCGCTCTCTTCTCTGAGCGGGGCCTCATCCTGAATTATGCGGCCCCCACGGAAGCAGCGCGGGTCCGCATTGACCGAATGCAGTTCCAACGGGTCATCGATAACCTCTTGGAAAACGCCTTAAAGTACAAAAACACCGCTACGATCGCCATGGATATCAAGCTGGAGGCGACTCCGGTTCAGGTTACCCTCTCCTTTGCCGACCACGGCCCCGGCGTCCCCAAAGTCTACCTTACCAAACTGTTCGACAGATTTTTACCGAACCGATGAAGCTCGCACAGACGTCAAAAAGGCAGCGGCCTGGGCCTTGCCATCGTCAAACAAATCATTGCCACCTTAAAGGAAGGATATACGCTGCCGAAACGCCGGGCGGAGGATTGACCGTCGTCATCACCTTGCCGGCAGCAGAGGAGGATAATCATGAAATCGATTCTAATCATTGAAGACAATATGGAAATCGCTGAACTCGAACGCGACTTTCTCGAAGCTGACGGAATTGCAAGCGTCATCGAAACAGACGGAACGAAGGGCATGGAGCGAGCCTTAGCCAACGATTTCGATCTTATCCTGTTGGATATCATGCTCCCCGGTACGGACGGCTTCCACATCTGCCGCCGCATCCGCGAAGCCAAGGAAGTCCCCATTCTCATGGTGTCGGCCAAGCGGGAGGACATGGACAAGATACGCGGCCTCGGCCTCGGTGCCGACGATTATATCATCAACCCCTTCAGTCCGACGGAACTCGTCGCTCGCGTAAAAAGCTCATATCCAGCGCTATGAACGACTGACCGGAAAGGCCCGTCCGGAAAGGGGCGACGGGGAAGTCCTCCGCAGCGGCGACCTGGAAATCTACGTCGACAAGCATCGCGTATACGTAAAAAGGCCAGGGAAATCAAGCCTGACCAACAGAGAGTTTG
>ENA-OQDL01001589-OQDL01001589.1-human-gut-metagenome-genome-assembly--contig:-NODE-1589-length-10939-cov-2.604236_pt1 | contig 10939 bp, 11 predicted proteins | sample MGYA00242782_ERZ504609 | MGnify/ENA primary metagenome ERZ504609 (study PRJEB26092, sample SAMD00036320) | human gut metagenome | host: Homo sapiens | study: EMG produced TPA metagenomics assembly of... | reverse complement strand
GTTGATCGTAATCCTTAGAGGAGAAGATGCAGAACGTAAGAAAGCATTAGAATACATTAGTAAGAATGTATATAAATTAGAGAGGTTAGGAGGAAGATAATATGAATGAAACATTAGAGATCATCCAGTCAGAATTTGCCCAGGCATCTTTTGAGACCTTTGAGATGGTATTGATCTCCATGATCGCAGCAGCAATCCTTGGAACGATCTTAGGACTAGTATTACATCTGGCATCGAATCCGATTTTTTAATAAAAAGCAGGGTAGTTAATGGCATTACAGGAACGATCATCAATGTGATCAGGTCTTTGCCATTTATCATTTTGGATCATTGTATTACAGCCGTTGGCAAGACTGGTTGTAGGAACAAGTATCGGACCAATCGCAGCATCTGTATCTTTGGCAATCGCAGCAATCGCATTCTATGCAAGACTTGTGGAAGGTGCATTTAGTGAGGTTGATAAGGGTGTGATTGAAGCAGCGGTTGCAACAGGAGCAAGTATGCCTCTTATTATTCGTAAGGTTTTATTTGTAGAAGCAACACCAGCACTGGTTCGTGCTTTAACTGTAACTTTTGTTAGTGTGATTGGATATTCAGCAATGGCTGGAGCTGTTGGAGGCGGCGGGATCGGTAATCTTGCGATCATGTATGGATATAACCGTTATCAGACAGGAGTATTATTAGTAACAGTTGTTGCACTTGTCATCATCGTTCAGGTTGGACAATGGATCGGAGATAAGATCGCACTGAAGCTTACAAGAAAATAAGATCAGCCAAAATATAAAACAAAAATAAGAATTTTTCATATCAAAATAAATATTTTCTTTTCTTCTGGACAGAATATAAGTATCAAGATGTTAAAGAGAAAAGGAGATACAAGATGAAAAAGACGTTAAAACTTACGAGTCTTTTGTTTACACTGATCCTTGCAGTATCCGTTGTATTTACTGGATGTGGCAACGGCAGAAAGGATTCTACGACAAAAGGAACAACAGAAAATAATAATGCATCAGGTACAACGGAAGATAATCTGGTAGACGATGCTGAGGATGCCGTTGATGATGTGGCAGATGGAGTTGGAGATGCGGTAGATGATATCGCAAATGGTTTTGATAACTATGACGATTGCACATGATTATTTATTAAACCGTCTGCAAAATGACGATAAAAGGATGGTAAGTATGAAGTTCGAAATGAGACAAAAGACGAACAGGAATACAGGGATGGAGCCAGTGGATATCATTTGAAATCTATGATACATCCGATGATTCTGGGAAGAAATACGGAGATTTCTATGTAGATAAAGATACAGGAAAGATCTACAAACGAAATACAAAAACAGAGAAATTAGAAGAATATAAGAAATAAAAAGAAGGCACAGGGGTGTTAATCCTGTGCCTTCTTTAATGCATTTTTGATCGCTTGTTTTAATAATGTATACGTATACTGGCTTTGCCCGTCAAATTTGATATCATCAATATTTTGAACTTTTGGAAGTTGTTTATTGATTTCATTTAGAGAAGGTTCGATCAGAGGATACATTGTTTTGATCGATTTATTTAAATGTTTTAAAGAAATCGATCTTGCTTTGCCGTCCTTTACCGTGACCGAAAGTTCTAATTCGTTTTCTCCAAGTTTTAATGGAGAAGAATAGACACCTTGTGTGTAACCGGAAGTTTCTTTTGTTTTCTTTGATTTATGGGAAGGAACAAACATAAAGATCAAAAGTAAGATCAAAAGTATTCCAAGTAAGATAAAGATTCCGGTGTAAATAAGTTCCCGTGCTTTCAATACGACAATTTTCGTTTTGATGACATAGTTATCCTCCTAAAAGGATTCTATCTATAGTTTATGAATGGAATGAGATATTTAGAACATCTTTACGGAAAATAAAGGATAAGATATAATGATAGAAAATGGAGGAAATGATATGGCATTACAGTTTATACTAGGGTCTGCGAGATCTGGAAAAACAGATTTTATTTATGATCAGATGATCAAAGACTCCATGGAACATGAAGATGAGGAGTTCTTTTTTATTGTGCCGGACCAGTCAACGCTAAATGCACAAAAACAACTGGTCACAAGACATCCACGTCATGGAACGTTTAACATTGATGTGGTGGGATTTTTCAGATTAACTTATCGTGTATTCGAAGAATTATCATATATTCCGAAAGACCTTTTGGAAGATGAAGGAAAATCTATGGTGATCCGAAAGATCATGGAGCAGCATAAAGAAGAATTAAAAGTATTTGCGTCCAGCATGAAAAACAGGGATTTATGATGAATAAAATCTTTTTTTGCAGAGGTCTATCAGTATGACGTGTCCATGGAGATTTAAAGAAGATTACAGATGGGATGAAAGAAGAAGGATTACGCTCAAAGATGGAAGATATTCTTCTTGTGATGGAGAATTTTTGAAGATTATATCAAGGAACGGTACTTGATCTCTGAACAATTGTTAGATGTTCTGGCACAGAAAGTGGAACAATCAGAGAAATTAAAGAATGCAACATTCTACCTGGATGGATTTACAGGATTTACGCCGATCCAGAGAAAAGTACTGGAAAAGCTATTAAAGATTGGGAAAAATGTATATGTTGGACTGACTTTAGATGGGCGTTACGTGAGAAGTCAGTACCGTGAATATGAATTATTTGCCATGTCAAAGAAAGAAAAATATGAACTGATCAAACTTGCGCAGGATGCAGGAACCCCGGTGATGCCAGATATCATCTGTTGGCCGGATGAGAGAGATTCATAAGGAATTACGCCATCTGGAGCAGAATATCGAGCGTTATCCATATGAGATATATAAGGATGAACCAGAAGATATTAAAATCCGTTGTTTTATGAATCCAAGGCAGGAAAGTAGAACAGTGGCAAATGAGATTGAACGATTTGTGAGGGAAGAAGGATATCGATATAAAGATATTGTTGTATTAACAGCAGATCTTGACAGCTATCAAAATGAATTGGAAAAAAGTTTTGATGATCTGCATATTCCATATTTCGTAGATGTGAATCGAAAACTGTTAAATAATCCATGTATAGAAACACTCCTTTCTGTTCTGAAGATGATCCAGAAAGATTTTTCATATGATATGGTATTTCGTTATTTAAAATCAGGTTTCTCGAATTTTACAATGGAAGAAGCAGATTTTCTGGAAAATTATGTGCTGGCTTGTGGAATTCGTGGATTTGCCAGATGGAACCGTCCATTTGCATCTAAGTTATTTTCCGATGAAGATGTTGGAAGAGCGGAAGCCTTAAGGATTCGTTTTATTGAGGAAGTTGGAACATTAAAAACTGGATTAAAGCGAAGAGGCAGTACGGTCAAGAGAAAGCTTATCTATCTATATGAATTTCTGGAAACATTGGATGTTGAAGGAAAGATGGTAAAGAAACAGGAGATGTTTGAGGCGTCAGGAGATCTCATTGCGGCAGCAACCTATGCAAAGGTTTATGAACAGGTCATTGACCTGTTAGAACAGATGGCAGAGATTTTGGGAGAAGAAAAGCTTTCTTATGATGACTTTTTAAGTGTTTTGGAAAGTGGACTAGAAGAGATGCAGATTGGTGTGATCCCGCCAAGTCTTGATCAGGTCATGATCGGTGATATGAAACGAACGAGAACCGAAGAAGTAAAAATCTTATTTTTCCTAGGTATCAATGAAGGTGTGATTCCTGCAGCCAATGGCGGTGGAGGGGTTATCAATGACCATCAAAGAGAAGTGCTTGAAACCTATGGAATAAATCTGGCGCCTGGCATTAAACAGTCTGCTTATATGGAACAGTTTTATTTGTATCTTACGGTGTCAAAACCAACCGATCGTCTGTATTTATCCTATCGCATGATGGATGCAGCAGGAAATAATAACCGTCCGTCCTATTTTATTGAAAGGATTCAACGCATTTTTCCAAAATTTAAAGGTTACGATGCAGGAAGAAGAGGTGCAGACGGGCTATACAAGGGAAGAAGCGTTAGATCAGATGATTCTTTGTCTGCAGGAGATGGAATTTGATGAAAGAGACGATGATCCGGAGAAAATGAAATGGATGCAGACGTTATATCATGCTTTAAAAGAGTTGGAACCTGTGGGTGATTATGTAGATGCAAGATTTTTACACCAATCAGGCATTGCCATTGAGCAAGGAACTGATCCATGATCTGTATGGAGATACGATTTCAGGAAGTGTAACGAGAATGGAGAAATTTGCTGGTTGTGCATTTTCTCATTTTATGCAGTATGGATTAAGGCTTCGAAAACGTCTGGTGCATGAAATCCTGCCGACCGATATGGGAAAAGTTTTTCATAAGACGATGGAATTAGTTGGAAAGCGGAGTGATTGGAAGTTTGCGGATGATACATCAAGAGATGAATTTGTAGAACTGATGGTCGAGCAAGCAGTTACGGATATCCAAAAAGAATTGTTTGAGAGCAGCCACAGAAATGAATATGTTCTAGAGCGGATGAAACGGATCTCTAAACGAGCGGTATGGGCGATGGAACAACATATTAAGAGGGGGGATTTTACACCAGAAGAATATGAGATTGCCTTTGGAGAGGAAAATCATTTAGATTCCATGACGTTTGCTTTAGAAGATGGAGAGAAAATGTTCATTTTCTGGAGTGGTTGACCGTATGGACAGTATAGAAGATGATGAAAATAAATATTTAAAGATCATCGATTACAAATCAGGTAAACAGAAGTTTGATTTTGCCAAGATTTTTCATGGATTGCAGATGCAGCTGATCATTTATATGAATGCAATGATGGAATTATACGAAAAGAAAACAGGAAAGCGGGTATATCCGGCAGGAATGTTTTATTTTCATTTGGATGATCCGATCGTCAATGTAGAACACGAGAATGAGGCGGAAGATAAGATTTTAAAAGATCTTAAGATGAGTGGCGTCGTCAATGAAGATTTTCAGTTGATCGATCATATGGAACATACGGGATCAGAAGGATATCTGACACTGCCGGTTCGTGCAACGAAGAATGGATATGACAAGAGATCTTCTGTTTTAAATACAACACAGTTGTTCAATCTGGGAAGAATTGTGGAAAAGAAAATGACAGAGCTTGGAAATTCATTGATGCATGGAGATATTTCTATAAAGCCATATGAATATGAAGGAAGAAAACCTTGTGAGTATTGTGAGTTTAAGAATATCTGCGCCTATGAAGATGGTGTTGATCAGGTAGAGAAGATTAAGAAAGTATCACTAGAGGAGGGAAAACATGCCTTGGACCAAACAACAGCAGAAAGTCATTGATCAAAGAGATGCCGACATCTTAGTATCTGCTGCGGCAGGTTCTGGAAAGACGGCGGTACTGGTAGAACGTATTATACAAAAGATCACGGACGAAAAACATCCGATCGATGTGGATCATCTGCTTGTCGTGACATTTACGAAAGCAGCAGCAGGGGAGATGAAAGAAAGGATTATGGCGGCACTTGATGAAAAGGTGCGGGAATTTCCAGGAAATCAGCATTTTGTTAAGCAGCTGTCATTGATCCACAAGGCACAGATCACAACGATCCATAGTTTTTGTATGAATCTGATCCGTGATTATTTTTATGTGCTTGGTATTGATCCGAATACAGCACCGGGGGATGAAGGAAGATTATCTGCAATAAGAAAAGAAATATTGGATGATCTGTTGGAAGAAGCTTATGAGAAAAAAGAAGAAGATTTTATCAATCTGATCGAATCTTATTCTCCAGGAAAAAATGATAATATCATCAGTGAATATATTTTAAAGTTATATGAAAATGCAAGAAGCCACAGAGAACCAGAAAAATGGCTTGATCAGGCAGAAGAAAATATTTCAGTAGAGACAAAAGAACAGTTTGATCAGGCACCATTTATGAAGATCATCTTAAGAGATGCAAGGTTTTCGATAGAGGGTGCATATGATACGATTCAGGAAGCATTAGAACTGGCACTTTCTCCTGGTGGACCATATTTTTATGAAAAAACACTGCGAAAAGATTTAGAGATCATCATAAAGATCAAAGAAGCACAGACATTTTCTGAATTATGTGAAAGCTTTGTAAAGATGGAGAAACCACGACTTTCTGGACGTAAGAAAAAAACAGATGAGATTGATGAAATGCTTCAGGATCAGTGTAAGTATGAAAGAAATCAGGCGTACAATCTGCTTGATGATCTGAAAGCAGCATATTTTTATGAAAATGAGTCAGAAATTTTTCATGAATTAAGAAGGATCAAAAGTCCATTAAAAGGATTGATCGATCTGACGAGAGAATTTATGATCCGTTATGATGAGAAAAAGAAGAATGAAAATATCATGGATTTCGATGATATGGAACATTTTGCGCTGGAACTTTTGATCGATCATTATGATGAGGAAGGCAATCCAGTGCCAAGTAAGATCGCAAGAGAAAAGTCCGATGGATACGAAGAAATCTATATCGATGAATATCAAGACAGTAACTATATTCAGGATGCGATCTTAAGGAGTGTATCCAAAGAATCCGAAGGCGGTCATAATATGTTTATGGTAGGGGATGTTAAGCAGAGTATTTATAGTTTCCGACTGGCAAGGCCAGAGCTGTTTCTTGAAAAATATCATGGATATCAGCAAAAGGGGGAAGAATATCAGCTCATTGAGCTCCGTAATAATTTCCGAAGCCGCAGTGAGGTCCTTACATTTGTCAATGACGTGTTTTACCAGATCATGCATGAAGATCTTGGAAATATCGAATATACTCAAAATGTTGCTCTTGTTCCAACGATGGAATTTGAACAGGGATGTGATGCACAGACAGAACTGTTACTGTTAGAATCTAATGAAGTCAAAGACTCGGAAGAAGATGCAGTTGTTTTGGAAGCTAGAATGATCGCAACAAGGATTCATGAGATGATTGATGGAGAAGATCCAATGATGGTCACTGGAAAAGATGAAGAAGGCAATATGATTTTAAGAAAAGCCAAATACAGTGATATCGTTATTTTGCTTCGTTCTATGAAGACAAATGCGGAAGTGATCCAGAAAGAATTGATGAATGCGGGAATCCCAGTATTTGCAAATAATCAGAAAGGGTATTTTGATACGGTGGAGATCCGCACGTTATTAAGTTTATTGTCTGTAGTTGATAATATATATATGGATATTGATCTTGCAGCTGTCTTAAGGTCTCCAATGATCGGGATGTCGGAGGAAGAACTAGGACGATTAAAGGTAGATGGAGAAAAAGATTCTCTCTATGAATGTCTTTGTGAGACGAAAGATAAGATGGAAAAAATCAAAGAAAGCACTGGAATTGCTTGATCTGTTACGGGATGCCAAGACATATCATGCCATTAACACAGTTGATCTGGCTGGCTCTAGAAAAAAGTGGGTATTATCATTATGCAGGAGCCATGCCGCAAGGAAAAAAACGACAAGGAAATATCCTGATGCTCGTTGAACATGCAAAAGCTTTTGAAAGCAGCCAGATCAAGGGATTGTTTCATTTTGTGCGGTTTATCGAACAGTGCAGGGAATACGATATGGATTATGGAGAGGCAAATACGATGAGCGAAGATCAGGATCTGGTCCGTATTTCCAGTATCCATAAAAGTAAGGGATTGGAATATCCGATTGTTTTTGTATCAAAGATCCATCAGAAATTTAATTTAAGGGATGGGAATGGAAGTATGATCTTCCACGGAGATTATTTTATCGGAGCAGATCATGTTGATCCCGTTTATCGTACAAGAAAGAAGACGATCTTAAAGAATCTGATCAAAAATCAGATGACAAGAGAGTCTTTAGGAGAAGAATTAAGAGTTCTTTATGTTGCAATGACAAGAGCAAAAGAAAAACTGATCTTGACTGGGATCAAGAAAGATGATATTGACTGGAATGCAAAAGGAGAGGTCACAGCAATTGATCGTTTGAGCGGAAGGAGTTATTTTGACTGGATCAAAAAGGCACTTCCGATGATTCCAAAACAGGATTATCGATTGAAAATCTATACTCTGGAAGATCTTTTGTGGCAGCAGGAAGGAAATGAACTTCTTCATGAGATGAACCGCCAGATCTTCTATGAACGTCTAAATGATCAGATTCCAAACGAAAATGTAAAAGCACTGAAAGAGAGTTTTGCATATCATTACCGCAATGAGGCAGAGACAAAAGGTCGTTTAAAAATATTCTGTATCAGAGATCAAACGTATGAGTCAGGCAGCAGATACTGAGGAAGTGATGTATTCATCTGTTTCTATGGAGAAAGAAAAAAGGATACCATCATTTGTCAAGAAAACTGAAAAGATTTCAGCGGCATCCAAAGGTACGATCATTCACAAAGTTTTTGAATTACTAGATTTTTCCAAAGACTATACAATGAAAAGTTTAAACGAAGATATCGAAAGATGGATCTCTCTTGGAAAATTAAAAAAAGAATATGAAAAAGTAATCTATCGAAAAGAAATCCTCGCTCTGACGAGATCAGAACTTGGGAAGAGGATGAAAGAGGCAGCACAGAAGAAACTGCTGTATAAAGAACGGCAGTTCGTGACGGGAATTCCATTTTCTGACATGGACAAAGAAGCAAAAACGGATGATTTTGTTGTTGTTCAGGGAATTATTGATGTATATTTTGAGGAAGAAGATAAAATTATTTTGGTAGATTATGAAAACAGACCGGGTCAGAGAAGGGGGAGAGGATATTTTGATCAGACGTTATCGTGCACAGATGGAATCTTACCAACAAGCATTGGAAAAGATTACAGGAAAGTGTGTAAAAGAAATTTACATTTATTCTGTAACCCTGCAAAAAACAATTCCCGTGCATGTATGAAATTTCTGATTTGTCATATTCTAAGAATAGAAAATGACAAATCAGAAAGGAAGAAGATTATGCCAAAGGAAAAGGATTTTATAGAAAAGACATTCGAAGAAATGAATGAGATGGAACGGTTAAAATATGAAACTGCTGCAGAACTTGGTCTGCTTGATCAACTAAAGAAGAGTGGATGGAAGTCATTATCAGCCAGTGAAACAGGAAGATTAGGCGGGATCATGAACCGTAAGATAAGAAAGCAGAAGGAAAGTCAGGAAAATACGAAAGGAAGTTAAAATGAACAAACCATGTTTTATCGCAGTGACAAATAGAAATCTATGTAAACGACCATTTTTTGATGTGATCGAGGATCTGTCAAAGAAAGATGTGAAAACAATCGTATTAAGAGAAAAGGATCTGTCAGAAGAAGAGTACTATGAGATCGCAGAGAAATGTAAGGAAATCTGTGACAGAAACGGTGCTTCCTTAACCATTCATAATTTTATCGATGTGGCAAGAAGACTTGGAATCAAGAAGATTCATCTTCCATATCCGGTATTTTTAAAAGAAGCGGGGAATCTGTCTGATTTTGAATCTGTCAGCACATCGATCCATAAGCCAGAAGAGGCGATAAAAGCACAGAAACTGGGAGTGGATTTTGTGTTTTGCAGGACATGTCTTTGTGACAGATTGTAAAAAAGGTCTGCCGCCAAGAGGACTTGAATTTTTGGCGGATGTAGTAAATGCGGTCAAGATTCCGGTGTATGGAATTGGTGGAATTAATGAAGAAAATATTACAAAGATCATGGAATGCGGGGCAGCGGGAGGCTGCATGATGTCAGGATTCATGAAATAAAAATTGAAATTGAATGGTATCTATGTTAAGATGAAAAGAAGTAGCTTTTGAAGAAGGTAAGGACGTAAGATGAAGATAGCAGAACATTTAACAAAACCAATTTCAAAAATTCTTAAATTTTTACTTCGAAGACTGGTATTCGTGACCGTTGCGATCATTTTACAGATGATCTGGATGACCTATATGGTTGTGGTGATCGGAGAATATTCCAAAGCGATCGAATGGGTATTTCGCATATTCAGCATTACTGTTGTGATCTATATTGCGAATAAAGATGATAATCCGGCGTATAAACTTGCATGGACGATACCAATCCTTTTGTTTCCGATTTTTGGCGGATTCTTATATCTGGTCCTGGGAGATAAGCAGCCAGCGAAGAAGCTCCGTATGGAACTTGAACAGTCGATCGAGGATACAGAATTTCTGCTTGGACAGGATTATGGAGTGATGGAACGACTGGAACAGGAAGATTATCAGGTCGCAGGACAGGCAAAGTATATAGATCAGTATGGTGGATATCCGATTTACGAGAATTCCGATGCGAAGTATTATCCATCGGGAGAGGCAATGTTTGAAGAACTGATCGAGGACCTTAAGAAGGCAAAGCATTATATCTTTATGGAATTTTTTATTGTTTCAAGAGGATATATGTGGGATACGATCTTGGAAGTTCTGAAAGACAGAGTCAATGATGGTGTTGAAGTACGTTTTATGTACGATGATGTAGGATGTGTGGATCTGCTCCCTTATAAATATTACAAAGAGCTTGAGCGGTTTGGGATCATGGCGATGCCATTTAATCCGATCAAACCATTTGTTTCAACGGCATGGAATAACAGAGATCATAGAAAAGTAGTTGTGATCGATGGGCATACAGCATATACTGGTGGATTGAATTTATCTGATGAATATATTAATAAGGTTGAACGTTTTGGATATTGGAAAGATGCTGGACTTAAGGTGACGGGAGATGCAGTGTGGAATTTCACTGTTATGTTTTTGCAGGTATGGAATGCGATCCGTAAGACAGATGAAGGATATGGAGCCTTTCTGCCACATAAGCATTATGAAGATGCCTTTAAAGGAAAGGGATTTATACAACCTTATGCGGATAATCCATTAGATCATGAGATCGTTTGGAGAGAACGCCCCTTTTAAGGGCTGCCCTGCCGGGAGTGTAGCAAGTGTCTTTCTTCCCATCACGACAACGTGTCCCATCGTAGTTTCACGGAAGAATCGCAGATCAGACGGAATACTTACCAGCAGCCGTCCCTGAT
>ENA-OQDL01001588-OQDL01001588.1-human-gut-metagenome-genome-assembly--contig:-NODE-1588-length-10941-cov-4.517107_pt1 | contig 10941 bp, 6 predicted proteins | sample MGYA00242782_ERZ504609 | MGnify/ENA primary metagenome ERZ504609 (study PRJEB26092, sample SAMD00036320) | human gut metagenome | host: Homo sapiens | study: EMG produced TPA metagenomics assembly of... | reverse complement strand
AACTACAACATCTCCCGGCTCAACATACTGTTTTACCTGTGCCAGTTCGATCGCATTTTCACAGATATCTTCTGTTGTATCAACTTCAAGAGACTTCAGCGGTCTTACGCCCCAGTAAATAGACATTCTTCTCAGTGTTCTCTCGTTCGGAGTTACACCAAGGATTTCCTGTCTTGGTCTTAAGTTGGATACAACTCTTGAAGTTGCTCCTGATACAGATGGTGTAATGATACATTTTGCATTCAGGTTTGCTGCTGCCAGTACGGATGAATATCCGATTGCACTGGATATTCCGCCTCTTAAATGACCGTGCTCTTTCTCAAGCATGATATCATAATCAAGGTGTTTCTCTGTCTGCTCAATGATATGAACCATCATCTGAAGTGCCTCGAGTGGGTATTTACCCTGCGCTGTCTCTCCTGAGAGCATTACAGCATCTGTTCCGTCATATACAGCGTTCGCAACGTCTGTTACCTCAGCTCTTGTCGGACGTGGATTACGCATCATAGAATCAAGCATCTGTGTTGCCGTGATAACTGTCTTGAACTGATCGTTACATTTCTGGATCATCATCTTCTGAAGATATGGAAGTTCCTCTGCCGGAATCTCAACTCCGAGGTCTCCACGGGCAACCATGATACCATCTGCTGCACGGATGATCTCATCGATATTGCTGATTCCTTCTTCATTCTCAATCTTTGCGATAATCGGAATGTAAGGAGCTCCGAGAGACTTCAGATATGCCTTGATCTCAAGAATACACTCTGCATTTCTTACGAAAGATGCAGCAATAAAATCAATTCCCTGCTCTGCTCCGAATTTAATATCTTCTTTATCTTTCTCAGTGATTGCCGGAAGTCTTACCGGTACTCCCGGTACATTAACGCCCTTTTTCTCTCCGAGTTCACCACCGTTGATGATCTCACAATGAATTTCTTTGTCTGTTTTTCCGATTACTTTCAGTCCGATCAGACCATCATCGATCAAAATAATCTTTCCTTCACTTACATCTTCTGCAAGTCCCTTATATGTGATAGATACTTTATTCTCATCTCCAACAATATCTTCTGTAGTAAGTGTAAAGGTCTTCCCTGTTTCAAGCTTAATCTTCTTTCCGTCTTTCAGAACACCTGTACGGATCTCTGGTCCCTTTGTATCCAGAAGAATAGCTGTCGTTGCATGCTCTTCCTCGCGAAGCTCTTTGAGCATATCCATACGACCCTTCTGTTCTTCATGATCACCATGAGAGAAGTTGAAACGAGCTACATCCATGCCATTCTGGATGAGTTTTCTCATCAGTTCTCTATCATTTGTGTTTGGTCCCATCGTACATACTACTTTTGTTTTTTTCATACTAAGTCAATCTCTCCTTTAAAAAATATAACATTAAAGTTCCTATACACCTGGAGCGAAGCTGCACTGTATCACTTTCGGCTGCAACTCTGATCTGATACACTGCACTGCCATACCTCATCTCCGGTAAACTATGAGAAATATGCGTTACACAATTCTCATTTTCTACTTTACATGTTCATGTGTAAATAAATGATCCTGGCAATACTCATAGTTTCCATTACATTTTGAACAGAAACGGAACTCCAATGTCGGATCATCAAGTTCTGTACGTCCGCAGACTGCACAACGGTGTCTTGCCCCATTCGCATAAGTCATATGTGGTCTCGTCTGCTGTTTAAACTTTGCTTTTCTCGCCTGCTCTTTCGGACTGAAACGCTTCATATTCCTGCTGGACAGGAAAAAGATAACAAAGTTCAATAAGGATGCCGCAATCGCAACTTTCGTTGCGAGACTTCCTGTAAAGAAATAGTACAGTGCCATTGCCGCATATACGAAAGCCATCCATTTCATCTTAATCGGTAAAATAAAATAGAGTAAAACTTCCATATCCGGATAGATGGAAGCAAATGCCAAAAAGATAGACATTGTAATATAGTTGGTGCTGATCAATCCGATACTTGAAAGCGGAAGTTCAATTCCATAGATAAGATAAAACACACCATACAGTATGAATACTGCGATCACTGTAAAAAGTATTCCTGAAAAAATGTATACATTATAACGGAATGTTCCCCATGTTCTCTCAAGGGCTGAGCCAAGGGAGTAGTACAATAATACTAGAAACAGTAAAGAAATCAAACTTCCTGTCGGTGGAATCAATACCCAGGAAATAATCCTCCAAACCTGTCCTCTTAAAATATATGCCGGTTCCAGTGTCAGCCATCCTAAAAGTCCCGGTGCTAAATAATAAATAGCGAAACCTATCACATACCCGGCCAGCAGATACACCGTAAGATTCGGTATTGCAAAACGACCTAATTTTTTTCTAATTTATCAAGCCAGTTCAACTCGTATCCTCCTTCTATTTTCATTTTATATTACTGTCCACTACGTGTGGCCAGCACTCATCACATCTTTGTATAGCAGTAATTGTACAAGGGAAGACTTGTTTTGTCAAACGATTGTTTTTATATTAATACACTTTTAACAAGAATATGATATTTTCCTTTCCTTTCTACTTAGACATTTTGCCATATTGCAGCTCATTTCTTCACACTTACTACACTACAATGACCATTGTCTTTTTGAGAATCTTGTCGTATAATGTTATTTATTGCGAGCTAACAAACGCATTTAATAGGTAGTAACTCATATAAATTTGACAAATTAACTGAATTACAAAAGATTGGGGATATTAATTATGAACGCAAAAAATCTACATACTTTAGGAATCGACATTGGTTCCACGACAGTAAAAATTGCAATTCTTAATGATGAAAATGAAGTCCTCTTCTCTGATTATGAGCGCCATTTCGCTAATATCCAGGAGACGCTTTCCGATCTGCTCGGTCGTGCGCTTTATAAGCTTGGACCAATCCAGGTTTCTCCTGTCATCACAGGAAGCGGTGGTCTGACACTTGCCAAACACCTCGGTGTTCCATTTGTCCAGGAGGTAATTGCAGTCTCCACTGCACTACAGGATTACGCTCCTCAGACAGATGTAGCAATTGAGCTTGGTGGAGAAGATGCGAAGATCATTTATTTTGAGGGTGGAAATGTAGAACAGCGTATGAATGGTGTCTGTGCCGGTGGTACAGGTTCTTTCATTGACCAGATGGCATCTCTTCTTCAGACAGATGCTTCCGGTCTGAATGAATACGCTAAAAATTACAAAGCATTATACTCTATCGCTGCGCGCTGCGGTGTATTTGCCAAGACAGATATCCAGCCACTGATCAACGATGGTGCCGCTAAGGAAGATCTTGCCGCATCCATTTTCCAGGCTGTTGTGAATCAGACCATCAGTGGTCTTGCCTGTGGAAAACCGATTCGCGGTCACGTTGCCTTTTTAGGAGGTCCGCTTCATTTCCTCTCAGAGTTAAGAGAAGCCTTCATCCGTACACTGAAACTGGATGATGAACATATTATTGCACCGAACCACTCACATTTGTTTGCTGCGATTGGTTCTGCACTGAATTCCAAAAGAGATACTCCGATGGAACTGCGTGATATGCAGAATCGTCTCGAGAATAAAATCCAAATGGATTTCGAAGTGGAACGTCTGGATCCACTGTTTGCAACAACTGCTGATTACGAGGAATTCATTTCCCTCCATGCAAAGCATCAGGTGCCGGTAAAAGATCTTGCCTCATACAAAGGAAAAGCATTTCTTGGAATCGATGCCGGTTCAACAACTACAAAAGCGGCTCTCGTTGGTGAAGACGGAACACTTCTTTATTCTTTCTATCACAACAACGACGGAGATCCGCTTGGTACAACGATCACAGCAATCAAAGATATTTACGATCAACTCCCGGAGGGTGTAGAGATTGTTCATTCCTGTTCCACAGGATACGGCGAGGCACTGATCAAAGCTGCTCTGATGCTTGACGAGGGAGAAGTTGAGACTGTTTCTCATTATTATGCAGCATCCTTCTTTGAGCCGGATGTAGACTGTATTCTGGACATCGGCGGTCAGGATATGAAATGTATCAAGATCAAAAATCAGACTGTCGACAGTGTTCAGCTGAACGAAGCCTGCTCTTCCGGATGTGGTTCTTTCATTGAGACATTTGCAAAATCTCTGAATTATTCTGTAGAGGATTTTGCTCACGAAGCTCTTTATGCACAGAACCCGATCGATCTCGGAACACGCTGTACTGTATTTATGAACTCCAAAGTAAAACAAGCACAGAAAGAGGGGGCGTCTGTTGCTGATATCTCAGCCGGACTTGCTTATTCTGTTATCAAGAATGCACTGTTCAAGGTAATCAAAGTATCTGACGCATCCGAACTCGGAAATCATATTGTTGTTCAGGGAGGTACCTTCTATAATAATGCAGTTCTTCGAAGCTTTGAGAAAATCGCGAACTGTGAAGCGATCCGCCCGGACATTGCCGGAATCATGGGTGCATTCGGTGCAGCTCTGATTGCCCGTGAACGTTATGTTGACTGCGAAGGCACAACAATGCTTTCCATTGATGACATCCGTTCCCTTGAATACTCCACAACAATGACAAAATGTCGTGGATGTACAAACAACTGCCGTCTGACGATCAACCATTTCAGTGGTGGACGTAAATTCATCACAGGAAATCGCTGTGAGCGCGGACTTGGAAAAGAGAAATCAAAAAATCAGATGCCGAATTTATTTGAATATAAATTGCATCGCTATTTTGATTATGAACCGCTTTCCGAAGAAGAGGCAAAACACGGATTAATCGGTATTCCTCGTGTGTTGAATATGTACGAGAACTATCCGTTCTGGTTCACATTTTTTACAAAACTTGGATTCCGTGTAGTTCTCTCACCTGCTTCTACAAGAAAGATTTATGAGCTTGGTATTGAATCCATCCCAAGTGAATCCGAGTGTTATCCGGCGAAACTGGCGCACGGACATGTACAGTGGCTGATCAATCAGGGAGTGAAACACATTTTCTATCCTTCAATCCCGTATGAACGGAAAGAATTTGCTGATTCTGACAACCACTACAATTGCCCGATCGTTACTTCTTATCCGGAAAACATCAAGAATAACATGGACCCGATCGTCAACGGAGAAATTGATTTTATCCATCCATTCTTGAATTTTGAAAGTGAAGAGACGATTTCTTATCGCCTTGTAGAAGAATTAAGTAAGAAGTTCTCTCTTTCCGAAAGCGAAATCAAGTCAGCAGTCCATGACGCATGGAATGAACTTGCTGCCTGTCGTCAGGATATGAGAAATAAAGGAGAAGAGACCATCCGCTTCTTAAATGAAACCGGAAACCGCGGTATCGTACTTGCCGGTCGTCCATACCATATCGATCCGGAGGTAAATCATGGTCTTCCTGAGCTCATTACATCCTACAATATTGCAGTACTTACAGAAGACTCTGTCTCTCATTTGAATCCGGCAGAGCATCCTCTGAATGTCATGGATCAGTGGATGTACCACTCCAGACTGTATGCAGCTGCAAATTATGTAAAGACAACGGAGAATCTTGATCTGATCCAGCTTAACTCCTTCGGATGTGGACTGGATGCTGTCACAACAGATCAGGTTGCTGAGATCCTTACAAATTCAGATAAAATTTACACAACTTTGAAGATTGATGAAGTAAATAATCTTGGAGCTGCAAGAATCCGTGTGCGTTCTCTTCTCGCCGCAATCCGTGTGCGTGAAAAGAAACAGGAAAAACGTACCATTCATCCGGCCTCTATCAAAAAGGTTACATTTACAAAAGAGATGCGTAAGGATTATACCATTCTCTGCCCGCAGATGTCTCCGGTTCATTTCGAACTGCTTGAGCCTGCTTTCCGCGCTGCCGGATACAACATTGATGTTCTTCCTAACGATAACAAACAGGCTGTCGATATGGGACTGAAATATGTAAATAATGATGCCTGCTACCCTTCTCTGATCGTTGTCGGTCAGATTATGGATGCACTCTTATCCGGAAAATATGACTTGAATCATACAGCTGTTATTATCACACAGACCGGTGGTGGCTGCCGTGCTTCTAACTATATTGGATTCATCCGCCGTGCACTTAAGAAAGCCGGCATGGAACACGTTCCGGTAATCTCATTTAATTTAAGTGGATTAGAAGATAACCCTGGATTTAAACTTTCTCCTGCACTGGTTCTTCGTGGAATCTACGCAGCAGTATTCGGAGATATCTTTATGAAATGTGTTTACCGTATGCGTCCTTATGAGGCTGTACCGGGAACTACAGATAAGATTCACCGCAAATGGGCTGAAGTTGTTAAGAAGTTTGTGTCCGAAGGATATCCATCCCGTAAGAGATTTAAGAAGCTTTGTAAAGATATCATCAATGATTTTGATAATATCGAGACACTCGACATTAAGAAACCTCGTGTTGGAATCGTTGGAGAAATCCTGGTTAAATTCCTTCCGGCTGCCAACAATCATCTGGCAGAGCTTCTTGAAAGCGAAGGGGCTGAGGCAGTTGTTCCGGATCTTCTTGATTTCCTGCTCTACTGCTTCTACAATCAGAACTTCAAAGTTTCCCACTTGGGAATGAAGAAGTCCAAAGCTACAGCTGGAAACCTTGGAATCAAAGCTTTGGAATGGTTCCGTGCTCCGGCTTCCAAAGCATTTGCAGAAAGTAAACACTTTGATCCGCCGGCTCACATTGAAGATCTTGCAAAAATGGCTTCAGAGATCGTATCTCTCGGAAACCAGACCGGTGAAGGATGGTTCCTGACCGGTGAGATGCTTGAGCTTATCCACAGCGGTGCAGGAAACATCGTCTGCACACAGCCATTCGCCTGCCTGCCAAACCATGTTGTAGGTAAGGGAGTTATCAAAGAACTCCTCCGCAGACACCCTGAATCCAACATCGTAGCAATCGACTTCGATCCGGGCGCAAGTGAAGTAAATCAGTTGAATCGAATTAAACTGATGCTGTCGACAGCGTTCAAAAATCTGGAGAAATAAAGATTTATCGTAGGGATTCTTTTTCGAGTTCGGACGAAATCAGATATCGCATATAAAGTTTATTCGAACAGACAGCCATCGAGGGTTTGATTCAGGCTCCGGGTTCTGTATACAGGAAAGACTAAGAAAAACGAAAGATTACTAAAAACAAAGCAATGCTCGGCAAACTCGCTGCCGCTTCAGACAGTAGCCTCGCACTGCTTTAACGTAACCTTTTGTTTTTTAAGTCTTTCCAAGCACACAGAACAGTCACCTGAATCAAACCCTCGATGGCTGTCTATCAGTAAGTTCTTCAGCGCTATCTGATTTCTACTCTCTCGAAAGAAGAACTCTACTTGAGAAGCAGGCGCAACGGAAATTCTATAGAATGATATCCATATCTCAAACGTTTTTGCACCTAATAAAATTTAGCGTTGAAATCGATTTTTTCAATAAACAGAAAACAGAAAATATGAGCTTCGAGGAGCTTTATGTTAGAAGATGGGTATAGGGACGTAGATGAATGTGGAGCATGCTTGCTCATACTTGAAAAACAATAGATTGCGTTAAAGAAAGGATTGACAGCTGTCTGAGCGGCAGCGAGTTTGTCAATCCTTTCTTTGCTTTTAGCAATCTGTTGTTTTTCTTAGTATGAACAGTATGCGTAACCCTGAGTCGACGTTCCTATATCCATCTTCTAACAATCAACTCTCTAAAATAATATTTTCAGTTTTCGTCCGTATATCAGTAAAACGATCTCTACGTCAAATCTTTATTTGCGGTACAAGTAGAGGATTCCTCCGAAAAGCCCCAATATAATCCCTGCATATCCGCCAACGCAGATGATATCTGACAGACTTTGTACAAGATTGATTCGAATCACAGAGCAGACTCCCATTCCGAGTACTGTTCCTATAATCGTCCAGCCTACGATCAGAATTGGCAGATACACTGCAAGTGCATGCTCTTTATCTATATATTGATTTACAAAATTCCAAAGTTTTCCATACATAAAAATTACCCTCTTTCTACTAAAAATGTCTGAGTATTTTTTCTTTGACAATTATTAGTATAGAGGGTATTTGTAAAGTCTCATTTTCTTCCAATGCTAAATCTATGTAAAATAAATCAGCCAAATGTTAAATCTGTTTGCTTTATACCTTTATGATGTTGCCAGAACCAGTTCTACCACTTCCTGCGGTGTTGTTGCCAGTGCATCTGCGCCTGCCTGCGAGAGTTCTTTCAAATCTCCATATCCGTACAGAACACCGATTACTTTCAGACCTTCCGCATGGCCACCAAGTATGTCATAAGAACGGTCTCCGACCATCACGATCTTATCCAGTTCTTTTTCTTCGCACTGTTCCAAAACATAATGGATAACATCTTGTTTTTCTGTACGTGTCTCATCCATACATGCCCCGCCGATCACATCGAAATATTTTGCAAGTCCAAAGTGATCTGCAATGATTTTTGCAAATTTTTCCGGTTTTGATGTTGCCATTGCAATCTTGATGCCTGCTTCTTTCAGTGTCTTTAGCATCTCTTCTACGCCATCATACACACTGTTTTCAAAAATACCTGTCACTGTGAAATATTCTCGATAAAGAGTAACCATCTCTGCTGCTCTTTCTTCGCTTATTCCACAATGTTCCATAAACTGGCCTTTGAGCGGAGGACCGATAAATTTACGCAGTTCATCTGTCTTTGGTACCGGCTCTCCTGCCTTCTCTAATGCATATTTTACGGAATTCATAATTCCGGGACCTGAATCTGTAAGTGTTCCGTCCAGATCAAATAATACAGTTGTTATTTTCATTTCCAATTCCTCACTCTATTAAAATTTTCTAATCTGATCATCCTCTTCACTTTCAGTTTTGATCACTTTACGAATCACCACATAATAGCCAAAATCATCGTTCACTTTAATATAGACTCTTTCGCCTTCTTTATGTCCGAGCAGTGCTTTTCCGATTGGTGATTCTATACTGATCAGTCCATTCAAAGAACTCCCTCTTACAGAAGTTACAATACGATATGTCTCAACTTCATCGTCATCTTCACAATAAAGTTCCACAGTATTATTCAAGCCAATTTCATCGGATTTGGAATGATCCTCCACGATTTCAGCCGTCTTTAGCATCCTCTCCAGATAACGAATGCGGCTTTCGTTCTGATTTTTCGCTTTTTTCGCTGCATGGTATTCAAAGTTCTCACTCAAATCTCCATGAGCTCTTGCTTCTTTCACCGCTTCAATCAGTTCTTTACGTTCTACTAATTTTCGATGCTCAATCTCTGCCTGAATCTTTTCCACATCATTTTTTGTCAATCTTTCACGCATGACTTTTCCTTTCTTCTCTGAACCATAGGTTACTGTTCACACGATGTGCGACCAGCAACGCATCTCGCCATTTTAAATCGCCTTTGGCGATGGGACTACTTTGAACAGTAATCTATAGGGAAAAGGAAAGCTATCAATTACGATAAACTAAAACAAGCACTGTTGTTATCGCAGTCAATAGCTTTCCCTTTTTACTTCTATCTTAATTCACGCAATTTTCTTTCAGATTCATTTCTTTTGAATTTTGATTCAAGTTACCTGAATCAAAATTCAATGACCATGAATTATTTTGTCAACAGAGATTTTCCTGTCATCTCAGCCGGCTGCTGCATTCCCATCAGCTCGATCAGTGTCGGAGCGATGTCTGCCAGGCATCCACCTTCTCTTAACTTGTAAGCCGGATCAGCATTTACAAGGATAAACGGTACCGGATTTGTTGTATGAGCTGTGAATGGCTCACCTGTCTCCTCGTCGATCAGCTGCTCTGCATTTCCGTGGTCAGCGCAGATGAACATCTGTCCGTTTACTTCTTTCAGAGCCTCTACAGCCTTTCCTACACACTCGTCAACTGCTTCTACAGCCTTGATCGCAGCTTCCTGAACACCTGTATGTCCTACCATGTCAGGGTTTGCAAAGTTGATCACGATCACATCATAGTTCTCAGACTTGATCGCTCCAACAAGCTTGTCACATACTTCGTAAGCGCTCATCTCCGGTTTCAGGTCATAAGTAGCAACCTTAGGGGATTTCACAAGGATTCTGTCCTCTCCCTCATTCGGCTCTTCTACTCCACCATTGAAGAAGAATGTTACGTGAGCATATTTCTCTGTCTCTGCAATACGAGCCTGTTTCAGTCCGTTATCTGCAAGGAACTGTCCAAATGTATTCGTAATAGATTCTTTTACGAATGCAACCATCTTATTCTCGATTGTAGCATCATACTCTGTGAAACATACAAATGTAGTCTTCACTCTAGCTCCTCTTTCGAATCCGTCAAAGCTGTCATCACAGAATGTTCTTGTGAGCTCTCTTGCTCTGTCAGGACGGAAGTTGAAGAATACAACAGAATCATTTTCTTTAATTGTAGCTGTTGCAGCACCGTCTTTTGTCACAACAAATGGTACTACGAACTCATCTGTTACATCTTCATCGTAGGAAGCCTGGATTCCTGCTGTTGCGGATTCCGCTGTATTGCCTTCTCCTGCAACTAATGCTTTGTAAGCTTTCTCCACACGATCCCAACGGTTATCACGATCCATTGCATAGTAACGTCCGGATACAGATGCAACTTCACCTACACCAATCTCTTTCATCTTTGCTTCAAGCTGCTCTACATATTCTTTACCTGATGCCGGTGGTGTATCACGGCCGTCAAGGAAACAATGAACATATACTTTCTCGATTCCCTGTCTCTTGGCGAGCTCAAGATTCCATAAATATGAGTAATGTGACTATGAACTCTCCGTCAGATACAAGTCCCATCAGGTGAAGTGCAGAATCATTCTTCTTTACATTCTCACAAGCTGCAAGAAGAGCTTTGTTCTCAAAGAATTCTCCGTCTTCGATAGACTTTGTGATCTTTGTAAGTTCCTGATAAATGATACGTCCGGCACCCATATTCATATGTCCTACTTCTGAGTTACCCCATCTGTTCCCATTCCGG
>ENA-OQDL01001587-OQDL01001587.1-human-gut-metagenome-genome-assembly--contig:-NODE-1587-length-10953-cov-4.081471_pt1 | contig 10953 bp, 12 predicted proteins | sample MGYA00242782_ERZ504609 | MGnify/ENA primary metagenome ERZ504609 (study PRJEB26092, sample SAMD00036320) | human gut metagenome | host: Homo sapiens | study: EMG produced TPA metagenomics assembly of... | reverse complement strand
ATATTAAGCTATCTCTTTGAAGTACACTTATTTCCGTTTTTACAGTTCAAAATTCCAGGACTTCACAGAACAGGACTCCTTTATATTTATACGGCTGGTGTATGTAACATTATAACGGCCGATTTTTCTACGGCCAATCTTTCCTCTATTTTTTCGTTGACTAGGAACCCACCCGTCAAATATCTTCATTGTATATGTGTCACCTTTCAACCATTGATCAGCAAAAATATCTGCCGGATGAATAAACAGGCAACATAACAGTATGATCCTCAAAAAGTATTTCATGGCAAACGAAATTTATAGATATGACTGTCGTCCTCTGCAAAAACTCCATATATGATCTGATTGGTTTCATCTACGACAAACGAACTGATGTAACAATCCAAATATAATTGTTTTACCGGTGTTCCATTCCAATCAAAAACCTGAATATTGGGAAATTTATTCGCTGTTCCAAGTTCCTGAGCAGTCATATCCAGATTAAGTGTATAAAAATATCTGTCCGTTGCATAAACTGCAATGGCATGAATACATCTCTCATCATCATTTAAAGCCGGTTCACTTGAACCCGGTTCAAGAGTCATCACATTGTCTGATAACAAATTACCACTGTCATCGTATATTCTGTTTCTGCGAATAAACTGATATACCAGTGCCAGACGGCTTCCATCGGGTTTAGCCACAATTATATTTGAATAAGCCTGATTGCGTGACAGCACATTTTCAAACCGGCCTTCTGACTTTTCAGGGTAAGCACCCGATTCCTTGTATGTGCCGTTTTTAAAAATGTATCTTAGTTCATACTCTGATTCAAATCCGGCACTACAGACATAAGACCCGTCCTTCAAATATACCAAATTGTTTATTACAAAATTCTCAACCGGGAACTTACTGGAGAGCACACTGAACCTGTTATCTTCAAAGACAATTGTTTTCAGACAGTCGGAGTCGAAAAGACTAAAACTATCATTCTCCGTACGGACAGCATAAACCAAAGGCAGATTGAAATCTCCAGGTCCCTGTCCTTTCTGCCCCGAAACTGGCCCCAAATAAACTACACTCCGGCAAATTATATACAGAGAATACAGTGTCAGTTTTTTCATTCAGAACAACAAGTCTATCATTCAACAAATACACTGAACGCGGATACAACAAGACCGGCGGCACTTCTATCCTGTCTGCCTTCAACTCTGCTTTATCCTTAAAATCAGCATATTCATTGAACGTACCATTCTTTTCTGCAGAGCAGCTACATAGCCCCCATAAACATATGCATGCCAATATAAAGCATGCAGCCAATCCTTTCCCCATAAAACAAATACTCCAGAAGATTTTTCTTTTCTTCAGCAAAAACCGGTCAATCAGTCACCGGCAAATTCCTTGATACGCTGTTCTTCGCTCAGCCGGCAGATCAGCAGAGTATTGTTTTTCTCTGCAACAATATATCCGTCCAGTCCCTGAACTACGACCTTCCGTTCCTGTGTAGCATGTACGACGCAGTTTCTTGTCTCATACAGTTTGATATTTTCACCGATGCAGACATTGTTCTGCGCATCTTTCTTAGAGTTTTCATGCAATGATCCCCATGTTCCCAAATCGCTCCATCCGAAAGATGAAGGGAAAATATAAATCTCATCAGCCTTCTCCATAATGGCATAGTCTACTGATATATTTTCGCACAGAGGGAAGTTACGGTCAATCATCTCCTGCTCCTTATCTGTATAATAATAAGGTAAGAGCTGTTCAAAAATATTGGCCATAGCAGGCTGATATACACGCAGGGCATTCACTATGGTATTTACATTCCATACGAAGATGCCGGCATTCCAGAAAAAGTTATTGCGACGTAAATAGCGTTCAGCAGTAGCCAGGTCAGGTTTTTCCTTAAACGCATCTACACGGTATATCTCTTTATTCGAAGGACAAGGTATAGTCAGGTCTGCCTCGATATAGCCATAACCGGTTTCCGGACGCGTTGCCTTCATACCTAAAGTGACAATTGCATCCGAGTCGGCGGTAAAACGCATGGCCGAAGTAATAACACGGGCAAACTCACGCACATCCATCACAATATGGTCACTGGGAGTTACAACGATATTGGCTTTCGGATTCTTCGCCTTAATCTTCCAGCTTACATAAGCAATACAGGGAGCTGTGTTCCGGCGACAGGGTTCCAGCAGGATATGGTCCTCTGCTACCTCGGGAAGTTGTTCCTTCACAATATCGGCATAAGCTGCTGAAGTGACAATCCATATATTGTCGGGCAGGCAGATTCCCTTAAAGCGATCCATCGTCAGCTGGATCAGTGTACGTCCGCATCCCAGTACATCAATAAACTGTTTCGGAAGTTGGCTTGTGCTCATTGGCCAGAAGCGGCTTCCCACACCGCCTGCCATAATGACCAAATGATTATTATTCTGGTTCATAAGTCTGTTTTTTATCAAGGTTATGTGACAAAGATAGCGATTCTATTGAAATTTTGAAACAAAAATCAGAATAATTTAACGATCTGAAGAGCTTCGAAAAGAATCCTGAAACGAGAAACAAACCATTTTCCCACTTCCGATACGTAATTTGTGCCACAGAATCTGTAATAAAGGTAATAAAGATCACTGAGAATCCCGTACCTTTGCAAGAGTAATATAAGTGCCTCACTTTTTACAATAAGACAATGAATGAAATCATCAACATAGACAGCGTTGACGTTTACAACAAACAATTTGGATTAGAGACCTTTGCATCCTCTCGTAAGCGTCATTGACATGAATCAGGCTACCAGACTGATCGGCTTAAACGGTTCAACTATGGAATTTATGCCCTTTTTCTGAAAATGGAGAAAGCCTGCAACATCAAATACATCTGCAGCCCCAACAACCCCACCGGTGCCGCCTACACCCGCGAGCAGCTCAAGGCCTGGGTGGACTACGCCAGAAAGAACAACGCCGTTATCCTGTACGATGCCGCCTACGAGTGCTTCATCACCGATCCCGCTCTGGCACGCAGCATCTTTGAGGTGGAGGGTGCCCGCGAGTGCGCCATTGAGATCTGCTCCTTCTCCAAGATCGCTGGCTTCACCGGCACCCGCTGCGGCTACACCATCGTGCCCCACGAGCTGGAGCGCGAGGGCATGAACCTGAACAAGCTGTGGCTGCGCCGCCAGACCACCAAGTTCAACGGCGTGCCCTACGTCGTTCAGCGCGCTGCTGCCGCCGTGTTCACCGAGAGCGGCATGGCTGAGATCCAGGCCAACCTCGATTACTACCGCCAGAACGCCAAGGTCATTGCTGACGCGCTGGACGAGTGCGGCGTGTGGTACTGCGGCGGCAAGAACAGCCCCTACATCTGGCTGCGCTGCCCCGGCGGCATGAAGAGCTGGGAGTTCTTCGACTGGCTGCTGGAGAACTGCGGCGTGGTCGGCACCCCGGGTGTCGGATTTGGTGAGTGCGGCGAGGGCTACTTCCGCCTGACCGCCTTCGGCGATGCCGAAAAGACCAAGGTCGCCGCCCAGCGCATCAAGGCCGCCATCCAGACTCTGTAATCTTACACAAGCAAAAAGGCGATGCAGTTTTGAACAGCTGCATCGCCTTTTTCTTTTATTTCCGGCCCGTCAGCCGGTTGAGCAGCATCACTGCCAGAACAATGATGCCGATGACAAGGATGATGCCGACCATCCCGATCAGCATCATCGGCAGCGTGGTCATCCACGAAGTAAGATGAAGCATGCGATCACCTCCGTTAAGCCATCAGGGTCAGGATCAGGCCGCCTGCAATGACGGACGCGATCTGTCCCGAAACATTGACGCTGATGGAATACATCAGCAGGAAATTCTGGTTGTCCTCTTCCAGGCCCATCTTGTTGACCACACGGCCACTCATGGGGAAGGCCGAGATGCCGGCCGCGCCGATCATGGGATTCAGCTTTTTGCCCTCCGGCCGGAAAAGGTTCAGCAGCTTTGCAAACAGTACGCCGCCTGCCGTATCAAAGACGAAGGCCACCAGACCCAGTGCAAGGATGAGCAGGGTGTCGGGCCGCACGAACTTGTCGGCGGTCATCTGCCCGGCAACGGTCAGGCCCAGCACGATGGTGATAAGGTTTGCCAGCACATTCTGGGCGGTTTCGCTCAACGCATTCAGCACCCCGCACTCCCGCAGCAGGTTGCCGAACATCAAAAAGCCCACCAGCGCCACACTGGCCGGAGCCACCATGCCTGCAATGATCGTGACCACGATGGGGAACAGGATCTTGGTCAGCTGGGAAACACTGCCCTTTTCATAGGACATCCGAATGCGGCGCTCCTTCTGCGTGGTCAGCAGCCGGATCACGGGCGGCTGCACGATGGGCACCAGTGCCATGTAGCTGTAGGCCGCCACCATGATGGCACCGAGGTACTGGGAGTTGAGCGTGTTGGCCACGAAAATGGCGGTGGGGCCGTCTGCCGCACCGATGACAGCGATGGAGGCAGCATCCTTCAGGTCAAAGAAGAAGCCCGCCAGAAACAGGGTAAAGAAGATGCCGAACTGGGCCGCCGCGCCAAAGAGCATCAGCCACGGCTTTTCCAGCAGCGGGCCAAAATCGATCATGGCACCGATGCCGATGAAGAGCAGCAACGGGAACAGCTCGTTGGACATGCCCGCTTCAAACAATGCAGAGATAGGGCCCACCGTATCCCCCTGCGTGATGGCACCCGAGAGGGGCAGGTTGACCAGAATGGCACCAAAGCCCATAGGCAGCAGCAGGCTCGGCTCCATCTTTTTGGCGATGGCAAGGTAGATGAGCAGCGCACCGATGCCCCACATCACCACCATCTGCCAGGTCAGATTCCCAAAATTGGAAAAGAGACTGGCGAATGTGTTCAGAAGATCCATATTTATTTTTCCTCCTTATGTTCCGGTGCCGGGCAAGAAAAAAGAGACCCCTGCCACAGCACTCTGTCTGTGACAAAAGTCTCAAGCCAACACATGACATCGGGCATTTCTGCCGTGATGACGCTGCCATGCAGCACCCCGCAGGCCCTGCGGGATGCCCTTTACTCCCTTTTATCGATTCTAATTAAATCAGAATGCAGTCCCCTCTGTCAAGGGGTTCCTGCATTTCTTTGCCAAACTTTGCTTCAGCGCTCAAACGTTGTGCTGAGGGTGGTCTCCCAGGTCTGGCCGGGGGCAAGGCAGGCGGCAGCGGCGCGCTGGCTCCACTCCTGGGTATCGGTCTGGGCACCGGGCAGGGAGTGCCACGGCTCAATGCAGACAAAGCGCACAGGCTTTGCCGGAGCCGACCAGATGAGGGTGTAGGGGTAGCCCTCCACATTGCAGACGATCCCCTTGCCGGTGTCCTTTTCGTAGATGCCCAGCGTGCGGCTGCGCAGACCAGCCATGCAGAAGCTGTCGTTCTCAAACAGATCGTCTGTCAGGGGGATGCTCTGCTCGTTCTTCCACCGGTAGCCGCACTTTCCGGTCAGCAGACCGTTGGGGTAAGCGTCCAGGATCATCGGGCTCTCCGGCTGGTCGAAGCGGAACTCGTAATCGGTGGTGGTGTGCTGGTCATCAAAGGGGATGCGGAACGCCGGGTGATAGCCGATGCCGAACTGCAGCTCCTCGGCGGCATCGGCGGGGTTGGTGACGGTCAGGGTGTGGTGCACCGTCCTGCCCTCCAGCCGGAAGGTGCTGGTCAGGACAAAATCAAACGGGAAGCGCTCTGCCTTGCTCTTTTCATCCGAGCGCAGCTCCAGCCGGATGGTGTCGCCCTCGGCGCAGAGCAGGGTGTGCTCCACGTCCCGGGCAAAGCCATGCTGCCCTCCGGGGTAGGTCTTGCCCTTATGGGTAAAGGCCCCGCCGGTCAGCTTGCCCGTCCAGGGGAAAAGGATGGGGGCGTGGCGCTTCCAGACAGCCGGGTCGGCCTGCCAGAGCATCTCCTGCCCGGCGGTATTTTTCAGGCTGACTGCTTCGGCACCATGGGTATCCACGGTCAGGGTCAGGAATTCGTTGTGAATGGTTGCCTGCATGATTCATCTCTCCTTTTTATCTGTTGACGATGTGCTCGCCGTTTCCTTCCAGCCAGGTGCGCAGGTTCCGGGTGGTAATGTCCATCAGGTTCTGCAAAGCCTCCCGGGTCGTCCACGCAATGTGCGGTGTGAGGATAGCGTGGGGTTCTGCCCGCAGGGGGCTTTCCTGAGGCAGAGGCTCGGTGACAAAGGCATCGGCCCCGTAAAAGCCCAGCTGACCGCTGTGGAGGGCCGCTGCCACGGCCTCCTCATCCACCAGCGCGCCCCGGGCCGTGTTGAGCAGAATGGCCCCGGGCTTCATCTTCGCCAGCGCCTCCGCGTTGACAAGGCCCCGGGTCTGGGGCGTGGCCGGGCAGTGCAGGCTGAGGATATCGCACCGCCTCAGCAGGGTATCATAATCCACGAACTCCACACCGTCGGCGGCGTATTCGGGCCGGACGGTGCGGGTGCAGACCAGCACCTCCATGCCAAAGGCTCTGGCAATGCGGGCCGACTGCCGCCCGATGCTGCCATAACCGTAAACGCCATAGGTCTTGCCGTAGAGCTCCATCTGGGGCAGCAGGCCGATGCTCTCCGGGATATCCAGCTGCCAGCATCCCTGCTTGACGGCACGGTTGTAGCGCTCCGCGCACTGGCAGATGGCCAACAGCAGGCTGAAGGTCATCTGGGCCACGCTGTAGGTAGAATAGCCCGGCACATTGGCCACTGCAACGCCGTGGCGGCGGCAGGCTTCCAGATCCAGGTTGTCGGTTCCTGTGGCGATGATGCCCACCCATTTCAGGTTCGGGCACTGCTGTAAGATCTCCTCATCGATGCGGCACTTGTTCAGCAGAACGATGTCCGCATCTCCAATGCGGGGGGCGATCTCCTCGTAGGCCGTGCGGACATAGCTGGTGGTATCGGGCACCAGCGCCTTTACCCCCGACCAGTCGAGGTCGCCTTCCTCCATGACATAACTTTCCAGTATGGCAGCTTTCATCTCAGTCCTCCAACAAAACATCCTCGCTCAGCACCTGACCGATGGGCTTTGCAATGCACAGGTCGGCCTGCGCATCGGCCCCGGTGGGCTGCATGTTGATGACCACCAGATGGCGGCCCCGGAAGTACCGGATGAGCCCCGCCGCCGGGTAGACCACCAGACTGGTGCCGCCGATGATGAGAGTATCCGCCTTGCGGATGGCAGACACGGCCCCGGAGAGCACTTCCTCGTCCAGCCCTTCCTCGTACAGGACGACATCCGGCTTGACGATGCCGCCGCACTTGGGGCAGCGGGGCACGCCGGTGCTGTTGGCAATGAAGTTCACATCGTAGAACACGCCGCACTTCACGCAGTAGTTGCGCAGGGTGCTGCCGTGGAGCTCGTAAACGGTCTTGGAGCCTGCCGCCTGATGCAGGCCGTCGATGTTCTGGGTGACGATGGCCTTCAGCCTGCCCTCCCGCTCCAGCTTTGCCAGCCGCAGGTGGGCAGCGTTGGGCTTTGCCCCCTTCACAATGAGCTTATCCCGGTAGAACCGGTAGAACCCCTCGGGGTTCTCCTCCCAGAAGGTATGGCTCAGGATGGTCTCGGGCGGGTAATCGTACTTCTGGTGGTACAGGCCGTCCACGCTGCGGAAATCAGGGATGCCGCTTTCGGTGGAGACCCCCGCGCCGCCAAAAAAGACGATGCGGTCGCTCTCGGCAATGATTTTTTCCAGTGCAGGAACCATAAAAGAAACGCTTCCTTTCCGGCAGATCGTTGTGTTTTGGATAGCTCCAGTATAACACAAATCCAGCGGAAGGGAAGCGTTTCTTTTTTGAGGGAATTTTCCCCTTGCTCAGCGCCCGTTTTCGGCAAACAGGGTCCCCAGTGCATCCAGCAGATCATGCGGGAGCATCCCGGTTTCCCCGTGCAGGGCAGCGGCACGGTCGGCAGCTGCACCATGGAGATAAACGGCACAGGCGGCGGCCTCAAAGGCAGGCAGGCCGCAGGCCAGCAGGGCGCTGGTCATGCCCGCCAGCACATCCCCGCTGCCGCCCCGGGAAAGCCCCGGGTTGCCGGTGGGATTGACCGCGCAGCGGCCATCCGGCCCTGCAATGACGGTGTGCGCCCCCTTCAGCACCACCACAGCATTCCATGCTTTCGCATAGCGCAGCGCCATGCCTTCCCGGTCCGCATCGATCTCTGCCGCAGAGTGTCCGGTCAGCCGGGCCATCTCACCGGGGTGGGGCGTTAAAATCAATTCCCCCTGAGGGTGAAGCATTTTTTCCGTTTGGAGCAGGTCAGCGGCGGCGTTCAGGCCATCCGCATCCAGCACTGCACTGCCGGAAAAGCCGGGCAGGAGCGTTTTCACCAGCGCCCGGGTCTCGGCGGCACGGGCCGCGCTCTGGGCCGTATAACCCAGCCCGGGGCCAACCAGCAGGACCGAGGCCTTCTGCCGCCGGATATGCTCAATATTTTGGGGCGAGATCCCGCCCTCGGCCCCCGCTTCGCAGGGGCAGAGACAGCACTCGGGCAGGCGGGCGGCCACAGCCGCCAGCACCGGTTCCACACTTGCCAGCGTAACGATACCGGCTCCGGTGCGCAGGGCACCTTCCACGGCCAGCGCCGCCGCGCCCCGGTAGGACGCACTGCCCGCCACCGCCAGCACGGAGCCAAAGGTTCCTTTATGCGCGTCCCGGGGGCGGGGCTGGATGGCCTGCCAGACAAAATCGGAAGTTATTTCGAACATAGGCGGCTCCTTTCGGGTGAGATTTCGCCCTCTCAGTCAAAGCCGTAAGGCTTTGCCAGCTCCCCCAATAAGCGCAGGGTCACTTAGATAATCTAAATCTCCCTTTAAATAGCTTTCAATCTCCTCTTTTGTCTCAACACCTCGGTTTCTCATAATCCTTGCCGTTACCTGATTGATGCCGTATGCTTTGCTGATGGCTGCAAAATCTGCCTTTTTTGCGTACAGACGCCAGCGTTCCTTCTTCATAAATTTATTCCTTTCACTAATTCATTTTTCATGATGCGTTTTTTACTGACTACGCTTTATGACCACCAATCTGCTCATTTCTCTCCTTTGCAGTTGCGCCGTCAAGCAGATTCATTCCTTTTAAAATCGCATTTTTTCCAAATTTCTTTTTAATCTGCAGCATTGCCTGCTGCATTTTCTTTTCCTTATCTAGCGCGGCTTTTTCTTCCTGTTCTTTTTTTTCTAATACTTCATAATCTGTAAATAAATCAAGCTGCTGAGGCTTTTTTCTAGTTGGCTCTGAACCCTCTGGCACAACATGATTTGCTGTCAGACTAAGACGTCTCACAAGAAGATTTTGATCAATAATTGTATCGTAAAGCTTCAATACTGTCTCGGTTGCTAACTTTGCTGACGATGTAAATCGTCCGATATTGACACTGCCATGTGCGCATTTTTGGAATCTTTCTTCCATACCTATCTGTGACAATATCACCATGATACTGCTCACGGAGTTTTGGATCTGTTAAATTTTCAATATCATAGCCCAATCGTTAAAACCATCTGATCAGTGACAAGACCTTTATCTACAAGCTGCAGCAAAAGCTGATCAGTCATTTCTTTTACAATCAAACGCGTTTTCTCTGCCGTATATGGGCAATGAAGCACCTGACCATTCTCTATGCTGCTTGACTGTGGACGATACGCCTTAATATGCGCAATCGTGCATGGCTCCCAGCCCCATGCATGATCGATGAGCAGCTCCGCATTGATGCCGAACAGCCGGTATAACAATTCCTCGTTGTGGAACTCTCTGGCTCCTCCCAGCGAGCAGCGCGCAATGTCTCCCATCGTATACAGACCGTTCTCCTCCAGCTTCTTCTGGTAGCCCCGTCCTACCCGCCAGAAATCCGTCAGCGGACGGTGTCCCCACAGATATCTCCGGTAACTCATCTCATCCAGTTCCGCGATACGCACTCCGTCCGCGTCCGGTTCGATGTGCTTTGCCATAATATCCATCGCGATCTTTGCAAGGTACAGATTCGTTCCGATCCCCGCAGTCGCCGTAATGTCGGTTTCTTTCTGCACATTCCGGATCATCCGTGTCGTCAGCTCATGCGCCGACATATGGTATGTCTCAAGATAGGAAGTCAGGTCGATAAAGACCTCATCGATCGAATAGGAATGGATATCTTCCGGTGCCACATATTTTAAATAGATCTGGTAAATTTGTGAACTTTTCTCCATATAGTGGGCCATCTGCGGCGGCGCAGCGATAAAATCCAGCGCAAGATCCGGTCTTTTCGTCAGTTCAACCGCATCACAGGAACTTCCCGTGAATTTTCCACCGGGGGCCCGCCGCCTTCTCTCCCGGTTCACCTCCTCCACCTTCTGCTCCACCTCAAAGAGGCGCGCGCGTCCGGGAATCCCATACGCCTTTAAAGAAGGCGATACCGCAAGGCAGATCGTTTTCGATGTCCGGCTCCGGTCCGCGACGACAAGGTGCGTCGTCATCGGATCCAGTTTTCGATCCACCACCTCAACAGAGGCGTAAAATGACTTCAGATCGATCGCTGCGTAAATTCTGTTTGATCTATCCATCTTGCTCATTCTATCCGCCATAGCCCGTCTCCCTTCCGACATCAATTTCCATTTCCCCCCACATACCTTCACAAAATATATGCACTCACCGGCAAGATCAAATTTAAAAAATCCCTATGCGGCCGCGCCGATCCGCTCAAACACCTGGATCCGCCCATTATCCGGTCCCCGGTCCTTAAACGCCGGAAACATAAATCCGCAGACCGGCATCCCCGGCTCATAATCTCCGCTCACCGGGCACACCGCACAGATCAGGAACCGGTAAACTTCCTCCGATTCCCCAGAGGCTTTCCTTATCCTTTGCCTTTCTCGGAACATCATAATTCCCCGTGAAAGAAATAGACCGCATAATCCCCCGACGCGACTATTTTTCCCAACACTTCATAAAAATATCAAGCAGTGCATCGTTTTTCAGCATC
>ENA-OQDL01001585-OQDL01001585.1-human-gut-metagenome-genome-assembly--contig:-NODE-1585-length-10958-cov-2.663835_pt1 | contig 10958 bp, 11 predicted proteins | sample MGYA00242782_ERZ504609 | MGnify/ENA primary metagenome ERZ504609 (study PRJEB26092, sample SAMD00036320) | human gut metagenome | host: Homo sapiens | study: EMG produced TPA metagenomics assembly of... | reverse complement strand
CAATCTACAAGCTGGTGAAGAAATTAAATACAAAGCAGATATTCACTGGTATATATTTGCATATCCGGTAATACTACTATTATTAAGCGCCTTCTTTTCTTCCGCACAAACCGGATTATTCTATTATGTCAGCATATTTCTATTGTTGTCAGGATTATTCCAATTGATAAAAAGAATTCTTCTTAAGATGGGAGCTGAATATGTTGTCACAAACAAGAAAGTCATTCTAAAATCCGGTATTTTAAACCGGGATGCCCTTGAATTGGTTTTAAACAAATGCGAAGGAATACGGATTAATCAAAGCCTCATGGGACGTATGCTCGGTTTTGGTTCTATTGTAGTTACTACAGGCGGGGTCACCAACAAATTTGACTTTATCACCAATCCTATAAAGTTCAGAAACGAAATCAATGCACAAATTCAATAAGAATAAGTGAAAAGCATTTAAAGAAATACAAAGAGAACGGGTATAAACACGCTTTTGCACATACATCCATACAAGGCTATACCTACGTACGTACGAGCTTATGCGTATGTATATGTAAAATGCCTCAGTCCAGAATAAAATTCCATATCAAAGACAAGGACGTTTTTTTAAAAGATCAAGAGCTTTTTAAAAAAGATAACCGCCTTTTTTTAAAAGAACAAGAGCTTTTTTTAAAATGTCTTGTTCTTTTTTACCGCTGCCGCGAATCCGTAAGCTATCATTTCGTGGAAGTTTCCTCTTTCATGCGCATTTCTTACGAGGAAAAGGCTTGAAAACGCCCTACTTTATACCAGGCAGGAACTGTCTATAAAAAAGAATATATGGCTGACAGCAAGCATATTATGTGAAAATCAACTTCAAAACGTAGTGAGGGCATGAGAGTATAAGTGAGAGCAATTTTTTTTACCATTATCATATAAGTCATTCATAATAAATCCATTATACATACAGTGAGGGCATGAGGGTATAAATACCCCGAACTTTCCAGCGAGAGCTGAAGCTTAAATACCATTGCTTTGACATACCACGACCACTACAAGTTGTACCCCATTTCCAACAGCTTTTTTTAGAAATGCTCAACAAAAAACAAGCCAGCCAATTCATTCTAAAAATATTTGAATTAGCCGGCTTGTTTGTATCCTTAGGTGTTCCCCTAAATAAGATTCGCCTAAACGGAAAAATGGAAAACTATCCGGTTATTCCTACGGATCAGTATCTCACATCGCGCACACAGAACACACCGGCTCTGCCGTATTTTTTCCGTTCTTCCTTGTCTTCCTCCACCATGCCTCTCTCATCTGAATAGTAGGGCATCATATGCATTTCTACCCGGCGAATTTTCAGCAACTCCAGTTCCGAATCGGTCTTCCAATAGTTCAGTATGTAGCCGGTAGGCGTATATTCGTGTCTACCGGGATAATAGCGGCTGTAAGAATACGCCGTACGGCAATGGAACACGGCGCAAAGCCGGTGCTTAAAGTTATGCTTCCTTTTATCACTTAAATCGCATGTCAGACTGAGTGGGTTGTACCAGCCGTAAGCATCACCTACGGCATCCTTGTCTCCCGGCTTCACCATGGGCGAGAAAGGCAGGTTGTCCTCACTCCTGGAAGAGTTGAATGCCAGCTGAATCAATGTCAGCTCGCGTTCATTGGGCAAGCGCCACGCTCCGGCGGGGGTCACTCCGTCTCCTGCTTCGTGATAGTCTTGGGCTATGGTAAACTTATCTCGTTTGGCATTGTCTATCTCAATAAGTTTCAATGTCGTACCTGTCCATGTTACCTTACTGGGAGTATCTTTATCAAATCTCAGGTGATTCGGATCCTTGCACTCAAATTCCGCAGTCACATCCATTAGCATGGGTTCTTGTGCCAGCTGGAATTTCTTGTACAAGCGGTTCTGCGTATCACGTTCGTTATGGGGTTGAAGCTCCCGGTAACTGAACGAGCGCATGGCTTCGTCCGCCAAAAAGACTTCCAGTGTACGGCTTGCTTCATCGTATTTGTAATAAGGAGACGAAACTTCCCTGTCCATCCTGCCACTCACGACTCCGCTTCCCAAGCTCCTCACACTAATCATGTGCCTCAGATACGTATGACTTATGTATCCTCCCAGTTCCGACCATATTGTGGAATAAGGACCGTATGTACTGGCCGTATATCCCTGTACGGGATCCTTGTTTATCTTTTTCCCGTCTGCTCCTATATATATATCGAAAGACGATTTCCACAAGGCAGCTTCTTTTGCCATGGCAGGCTCTCCCAGCCACATACCCACCAATTGCCCTATGGCAGGTACATACCAGCGCAGTTCTTCCTCGTCCAGATAGCCGTTGCCGTTCAAATCACGGTTACGTATCAGCATGATAACCGGATCGTCGGCCTGTCCGCTAATCGGTCGGGATTCCTTCAGACTTCCATCTTTCCTCAGTATAAAACCGGATAGGAAAGGTGATTTTTTAAGCCCCCATTCCATACCATGCATATTACAATTTCCAACCTGACCATCCAGCTTTTGCCAAGTATTCTTTCTGCCGTCCCAAACTTCCCTCTCGCCCGGTTCTGGCTCATACAGGATGTGCTTCTGCTCTTCCACCGACTCCAAGCCGAATTTATTGAGAGTCTCATCGTTCATATCATAGAAGCAGGCAATGGAACGTTGTTTCAGCGTATAAACCGACTGCGACACCGCGCTCTTACCATCTTGGCTGAACTCGAGGTCGGTAGCAAGCGAGAAGATACGGTCCTTGCAGTTGATAAAATCTTTCAGATGCACCGGTACCGTAATGCGCGGGTCGGGATGTCTTTCATAAAAGTTCTCATCCACAAAGCAGGTGTAGTACGCCGAATCCTCCTTGCTTGCATAAAACCCATCGAGTGCATCGAACACACTTTTCACCTTGTCAGGATGATAGTATTCCAGGAGATAGGGGCTTTCCTTATCCGGTTTTGTTCCATTATAGAAATAGTTATCCTTTTTCGTCTCTTTCGCAAACTCCAGCCACGCCAGATAGCCTTGTGCCACCTCTTTGGTAATACCGAAACTGCTCACGGATACACATTTGCCTTCCGAACCTCCGTCGGGAGTACCTTTAGGATAATACATCACTCCCATGACCCCGAAAGGTGTGTCGGTATACAGATAGACACCCTTCTCAATATCTTTCCGCATGAATTTCATCTCCACCTGGTCAAAATGGGCATCGATATGTGCGAAAGCCTCATGCTTGAACACCACTCCTTCCGCTCCCGGAGTCTTTTCGTTCTCATCTTCCACTTCCACCACTATATCATCCACTCCGTTGATGGTTACATTATACGTATAGTGATGGTCGCGCTCCACGCTGAAGTGATTGAGGTCTTTCCCGAAATTACCCAAATGGATATAATAACGGACATCGGCAGCAACCGTCTTGTCTGCATTTTCAAACCATCCGGTCAGTTCAATATAAGTAGAAGCTTTCGGAGCAAACTCAAACTTGTAGTGCCCTTTGTGATTATCGGCATTATCAGCATGAAAATCATCGGGAGCGGTCTCTTCCGTATTTTTATTGTCGGCAGTCTTCACCACCTTATCCCGCTGCCTGTATTCGGTAATCTCCACGCCGGGTCTTACCTTGCGTATGTTCTCCGGCAGGTATATAGTAAAAGTGAGAGAATCCAGTAAACCGAAATTCACCGGCTTGGCATCTTCCACCAGGATACGGTCCCGCTCTTCTTCCGTCCACGCCTGTGCGGTGGGCGACACATAATGAGGTATATGGCGAACCGTGTAATCTCGCGCCGTAAACTTCACTCCTTTACCTTCCCTGATATTCATTGTAATCTTGCTCATCAGGCGTTTCAGCACAAACGAGTTGTCTTCATCGTGTTTACCGTCCGGCAACAGTGTATGAGTTTTTCCCTCTTCATCCGTATAACTGATTTGCCCCTGTTCGTTCACATGACATAATCCTGTATTGTTGTTCACCATACCCGTAAGCGGCAGATAACCGTCTACGCTGTGTATGTTTCCGTTCCACTTCGGGGTTGCTTTTTCAAAAAACTCCGCCTGAGTGCCCAGCGCATCCCCACCCGATACTCCCGGAAAGAAATTAAGGAACGAACTTTGCGCATTGCCCAACAGATAGATATACACATCGCCCACCGGAACATAGAACTTGATTTCACCGCACGTAGGGTCGTCATTATCGGCAATCCATCCGCCGGTAGCGCCTTCCAGCGGCTTATTGGACGGATTGGAGAACAGATGATAGGCCAACAACTCATTTTCTTCCGGATTGTCGCTCTTCGCTTCATATACAAAAGCCATCACGCCCGAAAGCTGGGAGTCATAATCAATCTCTCCACCTGCCGCACGGGTTGTAATCGTGGTAGTGATGCCACGTCCCACACCGAACGGAAGCCTCACCTCCACCCGCTTGTCACGGTCTACTCCCTGCAAGTCGTTTCCTTCGATGAACTCATCGGTGCAAGATGCAAGCGACAGGAGCGCCAACAGTCCCGCCGCCAGAATATGATTCACTGTTTTTTTCATCATGCTGTATATTTTTGTCTGTTATTCGTCTGCCTAATTAAATTCCACATCTCCGCCTCCGGTTTCCCACGGAACAATCATCCAATGTGCTGTCATAGCCACGTGTCCATGCATGGAAATAACGGAAAACAGCCGCAGGTTCATGTTGGCTTCCACTTCGGGCAAAGCCACATATTGCATATCAGCCTCATGTCCTTCCGTACCGTCACTTCCCACTTTATGTTCATGCGACAGTATTTTCAGATAATATCCTTTCTCCTTGTCACCGGCAGGGGCGGAAGGATAAAGGTCGGCTATCCCATTAGGGTTGGCAAAGAGATAGACAGGTTTGGCCGGCATCCACTGAAATTGCTCCGGGTCTGTATTTCCCGCGTGTGCCAGTGCATTAATCTCGTTGATATGGGTTTTCTCTTTCAGGTTCTGTTCGTACTCCTCATACGCATCGGTACCCTCCTGAGGGGCATTCTCCGGTTCTTCCGGCCACCCCGCACTCAGAATCACCTTTCCGTTTTTCTGATGCCGGGAATCGGAACTGTCACCCGCTCCTTCCAGACAATTGAAAGCTCCCGTATATTCGTACTTCTCTTTTGGAAACAGATACCCGTATTCCGGTATATTATAAAGGTACAATCCGCGCCCCATATAGAGCTGTCCCTTTCCGGCATCGGTCACGTCCGCTTTGGCAAAGTACAGGTTCAGCTTCGCCACGCTTCGTTTCAAAACCAGCTTTATCTCCTGATGGTCGTTAGCAACCGTTTCGCGACACTTACCGGTCATCGGCACAATGGCAGAACAGTAAATTTTTCCCGTTTCATCCTTGCCTGTCTCCGTTCCGCCCGACACATATTCCGCTTCTGGCAGCCGGCTGAAAGTCAAGGACTCCAGTTTATCCGGCGTCACTTCCAACCCCTCAACCGGATGTACGCCTCCGGCAATCTCACCGGGCAGCACAAAAATATCTCCCTTGTTTTCGCAAAGCAGTTCTCCAGCCTCCTGCTCATTGGCCACTGCATAAAACCAGACTTCTCCCTTCGGCAATTTCCATTCAAAAGTATGAGCCGGCACATCCTCCCCGCCATAATAATACCCCACCGGGCTGCCATTCTGGAAAGCATACACCCTGAGCGTTTTCACCTGCGAGTCGAAATCATCCGTTTCTGCCACCCTTGTATCGATTGAAAATTTCACCGTCACCGGTTCTCCCTTTCCGGAAAACATCCCTTCCTTTTCGTCCGGTGTACAAGCCGTCATTATCCCCGACGTTGCGGCAAATATCCATATATATGAGTATTTCAGGATTTTCATATCTTACTCCTTCCTGTTTATGAGATTACCAATCTGCCGAAATATCCTTGCTGTCCCAATCACCCACACTCACTTTGACAGTAATGTCGGCATCACCGGCAGGTAGCGTTATTTTATAATGGTAAGTGTTCGACTTTATCCATTCCGTTGTCTGAGCTACATCCAAATATACTATCGCTTCTTTTGCCTCCGACAGCGGTTTGCCGTCATAGGCATACTTAAAGGTTACCGCCACATCCTCCGTCACCGGCTGTGGCAACAGCAACACGCCATCCAGCACGGTAGCACTACTTCCGGCTTCTATCCGTACACTCCCGCTGCGTACGAAAGGAGTTTCCTCTTCCGCACAGTTCACCCGGCTTTGCCATGTCGAGTTTTCCGGTGTCCACAGCAAGTCACCTTTATAGTCCACACCAAAAAGTCTGATGTCCGACACTTCCGCCAGCTTCTCCCCGGTACGGACAGTTAATTTCACCTGTGCCAGTTCATGTTTGAATGCCAGAAGCACAGGCGCCATCGTTCCACCACCCTCATAAGTCACATCTGTCTCTGTTGCCAGTCATCAAATCCACGGCCATCTCCATTCCCCGATTCCGGCAAACGAATCAAAACCCGTAACCCTGAGTTCGCCCTTGTCGTTGCAGGAAACTTCGGCAGCAATCCCCTCCTCCTTCATTTTTTCCGGATGCAACGCGAAAAAATCATAAGGCCTGCCTACAGCCCAGAAACGTTTCTCGCCATAGTTTCCCGACGGAGTAACTGAAGCGGCATCGAAAAACAGTTTCGGTCCGTCGCTTTCCCGTACCCATCCCCACAGTGTAAAATTATCCATACCCTCCTTGTCACTTTCCACCACGGAGCGGGTGGCAACTTGTGTGCCAAAGGCAATCGGCACCTGTTGTTCCGGATTGTTTGCTTCCGTCATGCTATCGGAACAGCCGGCAGCGACCAGCATGGCCGTGACAAGAAGGAAATCCTTTTTAAAATCAAGTCGCATAGGCATTTAGTTTTTTTATTTGAATAAGTAGTGACCGGGAGGGGAACATTCAACCCCGCCCGGCCTGTTTATTTCCGCAACCTGATGGATGAAAAAGACAGGTTTGCAGCGGTTCAGTTTATTTTCCGGGTTTTGAATCAGGAACGCTGGCATCGAGATCCTGAGGATATTCAACAAAATCATCCACTGTCACATCAAATGTGATAGGAACCAAAACAGGTTCCGGATCCGGATTTTCAGGATCGGGGTTTTCAGGGTTAAAGCCACCGCCTTCACCAAAGATAAGGGTATAAACATAACGCTTGCCTTGTTTCCAGACTTGTTCGGTTTTTCCGCTTATGTCCTTGGGTTCTCCTACCAGAGAGACACCCACCCATGCGGTTTCCTCTTGTGAGTCCTTGTCTGGCCACAATTGTACATCAGATGCCGTATCTACCAGCTTGCATTTAACAAGCACACGTGCTGTCCCCGTGATTTTGTACTCCGGATTTTCATCTGTTCCACCGGTCTTCGTAATCCAGGGATTCAATGTCTGCGGCAAAAAGGAGCAGTCCCTTATAGCCATTGTCTGTTTTAACAGTCAAGTCCCGCACAGATGCATCTTTGGAACCTGTAAAGCCTGGTTCCATAATCGGAGTAATCTCAGCGGGATAGCCGTTCTGCTTTGCGTTCTCTTTGTTATATGCGATATCCCATGTTCCCCATGAGTCGTCAGTTTCCGTGTCTTTTTCAGTTTCCTGCCATTGGGTAGTAGTGCTCAAAGTCGGCCAGGAGAATGTACCCTGTTTCTCTATTCCATCCACTTTCACCCCGTCTACAAACACTGTCAGGTTGGAATTGGTATTTTGATTTTGAATACAATCTGTGACAGGGCATGGCGGAAGTTGACCGTAACCGGTTGTTTGCCCTCATGTTCGGCTTTCTTTTCAGCCAGGTTCAAGGCATAAAGCAGGTCTTCATCGCCGGATACGTTATAGTCTACAATTTTCTTGTCGCCTTTGACCTCGATGCTAACACTACCATTCTGCGTATCCATCGGACTATACGAATAGAAGTCCACATCTGTTTCCGGCCAGAATTTGGTATCACCGTATGTCCATGTGTCGTCGGTTCTCGTCACATCGTGATTCATATACTCCAATCCTTGTGTAAAGGCGTACACATGGAAGTTATCAATACTATTTGTCGTGGTAGCCTCACTTCCTGCACGGGTAGCTTTTCCTGCTACTGCACTCAAGCTGATACCTTCACCTCGGTTCATTTCTATCGTTTCGTCATTGGTACATGCCGTTACCAATGCCATGGCCGATAGTGCCATCAGAATTGATTTCGTCTGCATAACATTAAAAATATAAAACTACATAATGATATCGTTTTCGACTTCCACCCAATCATCAACCTCCACATCAAATCCGCCCTCGTCCGGAAGCGGTTCCGGAAAGTCCGCATTGTCAATGATGATGTGTACATGTTTTCTATCCGGAGCTTTATGTACCTGGTCGGTCACATCAAAAGTTGTATAGAATTTCTCCTTATTGGAATACCATACATAAAACATCATTTTGTGCGGACGGGCATTCTCTTCGTGATGACCAAACGTATAGAACTTACCGGTCATTTTCGAACTCTCGGGGTGAAGTTCCGTCTCGAAGGGAACTGTGACACACTCCCTGTCCAGTTCCTCGTTGGCAAACAGCATGGAGGGAGCCATGCTCGACAATGATCCGCAGGCCTGCGTCATATACTCCATGTTCTTAACATTACGGACCTCATAGGTGTAGGTACATATCAGTTCGGCAGGATAAAGCGTGATGACATGCTCGCTACTTTCTATCCATTCGACCTTGTCCTTGTCTGTGAAGGGAACGCATTCGTAACTTATCCCTGCTTCAGTGATTTCCACATTTCGGGCGTTACTTCCCCACATCATGTCAGGGCAGATAACGACACGCTCGTCTTCCGAACCTTTGGACGGAGGCGCATAATGGGCACCGTTCCCATAAATGCTCTCAAATACATTGCCATCCCGTGTATATCCCTCATGGGTGTCAAATCCTTCCATTCCTCTGAACAGTAAAGACTCCGTATCATTATTGTAACAGAGTATCCTGTACCTTCCCACTTTAATCTCTACCGGCCCTCCGTCTTTTCCTGCAAAATCGAACCGGATAGGGGCCCCACCCTCTTCAGGATAAAAAAACACACACATTCCTTCCGGGTTGGCTTGCGGGGCGTTTTTCCAGTCAAAATCCACTCTGACCGTAACCACATGCGGATGATGGAAACAGAGTTCCTTGTGCTCGCATGAAAAAAGAATCATGGCCAGCAGTGCGTAAACAGTCATTCGTATTCCGGTTTTCATCGTCCGCCTCCTTTCCCTTTATTGAAGTTTCCCCTGCCAATCAGCCATACCAGCGATATTTCCGCCTTAGTAGGACCGAACCAGTGCCGTTCCTTGGTAGCCTGCCATACGTAACAGTTGTCTACCGGAGTATATTCGTAATAGGTCCCTCCCCAATACCCGACAGCGATAGTGAAGTCAATGTTCAGTCTGTATGCCACCGGCAGCGAGTAGCCGTATTCCACACCTGTGGAATAGTTCATTTTGTCCCAAAGTGTTCCTCCGGGTTTTCCACCCATATAGCCTTTTCCCCCTGTTTCAAAATCATAAGTAAAAATCTGCCCGTAAAGTCCCACATGATGTCCGGTAAGAGGCTTTTCCTTGGCGGCTTTACCGAACCATTTCCGAATGGCTATGTCACCGCCATAAGTTCTCCAATACCAGTGTCGCCGGTCTGTTTTCCACCAGGCATACATCCAGTTGGCACCTACACTCCAGGCTTTGCCTAGATAAAGTTCCACACCGATATTCGGTACAAGCAATGCGTCATACAGCATATTTGTCTTCACAGCAAGATACAGGTTTCGTGGCTGCGGAGGCATATATGGAACGAGAGGTAGAGGTCCTGCCGGTTCGGGCTCGGGCACAGGCAGTTCAATGGAAGGCATTGGCATGGGAGCGATAGGATTCCATACTTTCTCATACCACAGGTATAACCGGGAGGCACGCAACTCTGGAAAATGTTTTTTTATACATATACCAATAGGGCACTCCGCCACGCAGCTGCTGTATCCGCCGCAAATGGTCACCTTTTGAAAGATCGTCATTTGCCGCATCCTCTGCCAGTTCATGCAATAAATGCAGCGTTTCTTTCCGGTATGGCAGTTCCGGATCATCACTCACAAGACGGATCAGACCATTCCAGTCTCTTCCGAGGAACACATTAGTTTTCAAAGAATCGGGTAATTCTCCATAGCGTGAAAGGTAATTGAACAACACATTGGCACGCTTTACTGACAAACGTCTATTCAGAGGGATACTGCCTTCCGGGGATGCACCACCTACTACCTGAATACGTTTCAATTGATAAACGGAATCCGCATAGCTTGTCCGTAGACTGTCCGCAATCCGGTCTAACGCTTCTTTGTTATTTCTACGGGATGGTTCCAATACGGAATACCCTTGTCTGAAATAGATTTTTACCGAATCCCGTACTTCTTGTGCTGAGACGTATCCCCCATAAAGTATCAGGAATACAAGTAAGATTTTTCTCGCTTTCATATTGATTCCATATTTGTAAACAAATACCAATACACCTCTAGGAGAAAAAAATGTCATTTGTTTATTTTGTGGAAAGTATCTATAAAAAGTGCTTAATAGTATTTTTGCAAAACACCTTCTACTTTTTACAAGTAATCTTTCCATGATTTAGGCATATTTACTCCACCAATTCTCCATGGTAAATAAACCTCTCTTCATAAGAGATGTACATCTTCCGACTATACAGATAGTAATTGCCTGATTATTAAAATTATTTTGGGATATTTGTTAGAGTAATTGTTTTTCATTTTATGAACTATGTTGAATATTTTTGGAAACAAACCATAAAAGAAGGCTATAAAAAAAGTTTATATTATGCCTTGATTTTTGGATTTTTTTGTATCTTTGCAGCAGAAATTATACATCTCTTATGAAGATAAAAATCACAATGGTTACTCTATTTCAGATTTCATAACTGAAGATGTACATCTCTTATGAAGATATGTATCCTATTCAAAGAACTTTAATATTAT
>ENA-OQDL01001583-OQDL01001583.1-human-gut-metagenome-genome-assembly--contig:-NODE-1583-length-10973-cov-2.024249_pt1 | contig 10973 bp, 7 predicted proteins | sample MGYA00242782_ERZ504609 | MGnify/ENA primary metagenome ERZ504609 (study PRJEB26092, sample SAMD00036320) | human gut metagenome | host: Homo sapiens | study: EMG produced TPA metagenomics assembly of... | reverse complement strand
CATCGTGGGGTAAGGGGATGTTGGCTACATATTGATGTTGTGCTGTTGCTTTTTACTGAAAGCTACTACTAACGACTCATAAATCTACCCTTAATCGTGTATTGGATGATAGTTGCGGATTTTAGGACAAATTTATAAATTTTATATTTTTATTCAAACGCCCACAAACGATTCTGTAAACCTCTACATTTGCAGCAAAGATTTATCAACCCAAATCCACAGACTTATGAAACATATTTTTCTCTTCTTTATGGCTCTGTTTTTCTTTGCCGGAGCATCTGCCCGGACATGGAACGTGGAGAAAATTACTCCCCCCAGCTGGTGGGCCGGCATGAACCATCCGGAGCTGCAGATTCTTTTATATGGTGAAGATATCTCCTCTTCTGAAGTCACACTTGAAGGAAAAGGAATACACCTGAAAGAAACCTTCCGCCCGGACAATCCGAACTATCTGCTGGTTTATCTCGATATCTCGCAGGCTCAGGCCCAGACCTTCCAGATCCGTTTGAAGGGAAAAGGCCGATCTGCCTGTATTCCTTATGAACTGAAGCAGCGGATTCCCGAACGGAAACAGACACAGGGGTTCAATGCCTCTGATGTAATCTACCTGGCTATGCCCGACCGTTTTGCCAATGGAAAAACAGACAACGATATTATTCCCGGCATGAAAGAAAAACAGGTTGACCGCAACCGTCCTGACGCACGTCACGGCGGAGACCTTTGCGGAATAGACAGTCATCTGGACTATCTGGCTAATCTGGGAATAACTGCCCTGTGGCTCACCCCCGTACAGGAAAACAATATGCTCCAAGGTTCCTATCACGGATATGCCATCACCGATTATTTTCAGACTGATCCACGGTTGGGATCAACGGAAGATCTGATCCGGCTGGCCGACCATGCCCGGTCCAAAGGAATCAAACTGATTATGGACATGGTGTTCAACCATTGCGGAGACCAGTGTTTCCTTTTCGCAGACAAGCCCTCTGACGACTGGTTCAACAACCGTTCACAATATGTGCAGACATCGTTCAAGATCGCTTGTCTCACAGATCCTCACAGCACACAGGCTGACCGTACTCTCGCCACAGACGGGTGGTTTACCCGTGTCATGCCCGATTTCAATCAGCGCAATCCGCATGTAGCACGTTTCCTCATACAATCCAGCATCTGGTGGATTGAAACAGTCGGGCTTGGTGGCATCCGCCAGGATACATGGCCTTATGCCGATGCCGGCTTCATGAATACATGGTGTAAAGAAATTCTTGAGGAATATCCGAACTTCAACATAGTAGGCGAAACATGGCTCAATAACAATGTAGCCGTATCGCGCTGGCAGAAAGGCAGCCCTTTAGCCCGCTCCGGCAATCCGGAACTTCCAACTGTCATGGATTTTCCCCTGCAGTCACTGATCGGTCATGCCTTCGACGAAGAAACCGGCGAATGGGAAGGAGGTCTCTTCCGGCTATACGATTATTTGTCACAGGATGCCGTATATGCCAATCCCATGAATCTGCTGATATTTGCCGATAACCACGATACATCACGTTTCTTTCAGAATGAGGAACAAACCAAAAATCCTGTCCCGATATAAACAGGCTGTCACATTCCTGCTTACGACGCGTGGGATTCCACAACTCTATTATGGAACGGAAATCCTTATGAACGGTGACAAATCCAAAGGAGACGGATACGTGAGGAAAGATTTCCCGGGAGGATGGTCTGAAGACAGCCTCAACTGTTTCTCTCCGGAGAACCTGAATGCAACCCAGGCAGAAGCCTTCCATTTTATCCGAAAACTGCTTAACTGGCGAAAAGGAAACGAGGCTATCGGAAAAGGATCACTCAAACATTTTATCATCCGTAATGGATGCTACGTCTATGAACGGCGTTATGGAGAGCGTTCTGCAGTAATTATCATGAATGGAACAGGCAGTACACAAGAACTTGCCCTTGCTCCCTACCAGGAAGTCCTCAGAGCTCCAGAAGCAACGGATATTCTCAGCGGAAAAAAGATCAGACTGGACGACAGCCTGCATCTTTCTCCCAGAGAGATACTTATTCTCGAATTTCGGGAAGACAAAACTTTACAGAACCCATAAACAGGAACAATCACTTTATTCATTAACCCAGCAACGATACAGACATCTCTTTCATTCTGTAACTCCCAGAAGAAAGAGTATCTGCCGCTGCATAAATATCTGAAAAACTTATGAAAATCAAGAATCAACTGCTGGCTGCAGCTTTATGTTGCTTTGCCATCGCCGCACAGGCTGAAAAACTGACTTCGCCAGACGGTAAACTTGTGATGGACTTCAATCTGAACTCCAAGGGAACACCTGTCTACTCACTCCTGTTCCAAGGGAAAACTGTCATCAAACCCAGTACACTGGGACTTGAACTGAAAAAAAGAAGATCCGGAGCAGAAAAACGGACTTTGAATGGACAGAACGTACTGATAAAGACCAGCTCGACCGCAAGACAGATCTGATGACCGGATTTGTTGTCCGCAATACTCAGACAGCTTCTTTCGACGAAACCTGGACACCCGTATGGGGAGAAGAAGACAAAATCAGGAACCATTACAACGAACTGGCCGTAACCCTTGAACAACCCGACAACCAACGTCACATCGTGATCCGCTTCCGGCTTTTCAACGACGGTCTGGGATTCCGCTATGAATTCCCTCAACAAAACAATCTGAACTACTTCATCATCAAGGAAGAGCATACTCAGTTTGCAATGACCGGAGACCATACGGCATTCTGGATTCCCGGTGATTACGATACTCAGGAATATGATTATACAACTTCCCGGCTGTCAGAAATCAGAGGACTTATGAAAAAAGCAGTCACCCCCAACTCTTCACAGACTGTATTCTCACCGACCGGTGTCCAGACTGCCCTGATGATGAAAACTGACGACGGACTCTACATCAACCTTCATGAGGCTGCACTGATCGACTACTCTTGCATGAGCCTGAACCTGGATGACAAAAACATGATTTTCGAATCATGGCTGACTCCCGATGCTCAGGGAGATAAAGGATACATGCAGACTCCCTGCCAGTCTCCCTGGAGAACCATCATGGTCAGCGATGACGCACGCGACATTCTTGCCTCACGCCTTACACTTAATCTGAACGATCCCTGCTACATTGAAGATACTTCCTGGATCAAGCCGACCAAATACATCGGTGTATGGTGGGATATGATTACCGGGAAAGGAACCTGGGCCTATACAGATGAACTTCCCAGTGTAAAATTAGGAAAGACCAATTATGCTGCCACTCAACCGAACGGCAAACATTCGGCCAACACCCAGAACGTGAAACGTTACATTGACTTTGCCGCCCAGAATGGATTCGATGCAGTCCTCGTGGAAGAATGGAACGAAGGATGGGAAGACTGGTTCGGCAAAAGCAAAGACCACGTATTCGACTTTGTAACCCCATATCCGGATTTCGATGTACAGGAAATTCACCGTTACGCAGCCGGTAAAGGAGTGAAGATCATCATGCATCATGAAACCTCTTCTTCTGTCCGTAATTATGAACGCCACATGGATCAGGCTTATCAGTTTATGGTCGACAACGGTTACAATGCCGTAAAGAGCGGATATGTAGGTAATATTATTCCCCCGCGGTGAACATCACTACGGACAATGGATGGTGGATCATTATCTGCATGCTGTCAAGAAAGCTGCCGACTACAAGATTATGGTCAACGCTCACGAGGCTGTACGTCCCACCGGTCTGTGCCGTACCTGGCCGAACCTGATCGGCAACGAATCAGCCAGAGGTACCGAATATGAAGCTTTTGGTGGAAACAACCTGAACCATACTACAATCCTGCCTTTTACCAGACTGATAGGCGGTCCGATGGACTACACTCCCGGAATCTTTGAAACAGACTGCAGTAAAATGAATCCGGATAATCATTCCCGGGTACGCTCTACACTGGCACGCCAACTGGCTCTTTATGTCACGATGTACAGTCCTCTGCAAATGGCAGCCGACATTCCTGAGAACTATGAACGTTTCATGGATGCTTTCCAGTTCATTAAGGATGTACCCGTAGACTGGAGTGAAAGTGTCTATCTGGAAGCAGAACCGGGAGAATATATCACGATTGCCCGTCGTGAAAAAGGAGGTAAAGACTGGTATGTAGGCTGCACTAATGGCTACAACAATCACAAGTCTGAATTAAATCTGGACTTCCTGACCCCCGGCCAACGATATGAGGCTACGATCTACGCCGATGCTTCCGATGCCAGCTGGGACAAGAATCCGCAAGCCTATACCATCACCAAAAAGACCGTCACTTCCAAGAGTCGGCTGAAACTGAATGTGGTTCCTGGAGGAGGATATGCAATTTCTATCAAAGCTATCCAATAAAAACAGTAAAAGACAGGGTAACCTGTATCAATTTTAAAATCAACATGCCATGAATAAAAGAACAAAATACACATCCGGAAAACGAACAATGGTCTGGATGGCCGGAATGCTTCTTTCCGCTCAGGTCTTTGCACAAGACCTGACCGTGAAGGGCCATGTAAAAGATGAAACCGGAGAACCCGTCATTGGTGCCAACATCCTGATAAAAGGAACAACCGAAGGTACCATTTCCGATCTTGACGGAAACTTTATACTTCCCGGTGTAAACCCGGGCGATACCCTTGTCATCTCTTTTGTCGGTTATCAGCCTCAGGAAATACCAGCAGCCCCGACTCTTCAGATCCTGCTTAAAGAGGACTCCGAACTTTTAAATGAAGTGGTAGTCATCGGTTATGGTTCCGTAAAAAAGGAACGATGCCACCGGTTCCGTTACAGCCTTGAAACCGGATGAACTCAGCAAAGGAATCACGACCAATGCCCAGGATATGCTTGCAGGAAAGATTGCGGGTGTCAGTGTAATCAGCAACGACGGAACTCCGGGCGGAGGTGCTCAGATCCGTATCCGCGGCGGATCTTCATTAAATGCCAGCAATGACCCGCTGATCGTCATCGACGGACTGGCCATCGACAATAGCGGAATCAAAGGGATGTCCAACGGACTTTCCATGGTCAACCCGGGAAGACATTGAAACCTTTACGGTGCTGAAAGGATGCATCGGCTACAGCCATCTACGGATCACGTGCCTCCAACGGTGTCATCATCATCACTACCAAAAAGGAAAGAGCGGACAGGCACCGAAGTAAGCTATAGCGGTTCTGTCTCCGTATCAACCACCCAGAAGCGTTATGACGTACTTGGAGGTGATGCTTATCGTGAGTACGCCAGTCAGTTATGGGGCAACTCCCTGCCTGCAACTTTAGGAACCGCCGACACAGACTGGCAGGACGAAATTTTCCGTACAGCAGTCAGCACCGACCATCATGTGTCCATCAACGGTGGCTTCAAGAATCTGCCCTACCGTCTGTCACTGGGATACAGCAACAATAACGGTATCATCCAGACATCCAATTTCCAGCGATTCACTACGTCTCTCAACCTGGCTCCGTCTTTCTTTGATGATCATTTGAAAGTCAACCTGACGGCCAAATATATGAACGGGAAAAACCGTTATGCCAACGGCGATGCTTTAGGCGCTACCCTTTCTATGGATCCGACCCGACCGGTATACGGAGAAGGAGATATGTATAATTCCTTCGGCGGATATTACCAGAATGCACAGGCTACTTCAGACTTTGCCGATCCGGACTGGAGATATACTTCGAACAAAAATACGGCACAGAACCCTGTAGCCGCTCTTTATCAGAAAGATGACCGTGCCAACAGCAACGACTTTACGGGTAACCTGGAAGTGGACTATAAATTCCATTTCCTGCCGGATCTCCGACTGCACGCCAGCATCGGCGGAGAATATGCAGAAGGAACCCAGACTACCCTATTCTCGCCTTATTCCTTTGCATACAATTACTATGGCAATACATCTGCAACCTCAGAATACAAGTATAACCTTTCCTATAATGTATATGGCCAGTATATCAAAACACTGGGTGACCATACGATTGATATCATGGCCGGTGGAGAAGAACAGCACTTCCACAGAAACGGTTTCACTGTAGGAAACGGAGTAGACAGCTATACCGGAGAGATCCATGATGCCGTACTAAAAGAACAGACAGCTTATGCAACACGCAATACACTTGTTTCCTATTTCGGACGTCTCAATTACTCTTTGCTTGACCGCTATCTGCTGACATTCACCATGCGTTGGGACGGATCTTCACGCTTTGCTGACGGCAACCGATGGGGTACTTTCCCTTCACTGGCTTTGGGGTGGAAACTCAAAGAAGAAAAAATTCCTGAAAGACGTTCATGCCCTTTCCGATCTGAAACTGCGTCTGGGCTGGGGTATCACCGGACAACAGGACATCTCTTCCGACTTCGCTTATATGCCGCTCTACATTGTCAGCGATGACTATGCACAATATCCATTTGGCGATGAATATTACCATACCTCGCGTCCGAACGCTTTCAATACGAACCTGAAGTGGGAGGAAACAACGACTTATAATGCCGGTCTGGACTTCGGATTTCTGAACGGCCGGATCAGTGGAAGCTTCGACGGATACTACCGGAACACGGACGACTTGCTGAACAGTGTCAAAATTCCTGTAGGAACCAACTTCAATGCACAGATGCTTCAGAATATCGGTTCACTGAAGAACTACGGAGTGGAATTTTCCATCAATGCAACTCCTGTTGTTACCCGTGACTTTTCCTGGGAACTGACCTACAACTTCACATGGAATCACAATGAGATCACCAAGTTGACAGGAGGCAATGATACAGATTATTATGTAGAAACAGGAGATAAGATCTCACGAGGTAACAACACAAAAGTGCAAGTGAACAAAGTGGGATACCCTGCCAACTCATTCTATGTCTACCAACAGGTATACGATGAAAACGGCAAACCCATTGAAAACGAATTTGTAGACCGTAACGGTGACGGAATCATCAACAGTTCCGACAAATACATCTACCAGAAACCTGCCGCAGATTTTCTGATGGGACTTACCTCCAAAATGACCTGGAAAGCATGGGACTTCAGCTTCTCACTTCGCAGCAGTCTGAACAACTATGTCTACTATGACTTCCTGGCCGGAAAAGCAAACTCCAGCACTTCAGGCCTGTTCTCAAACATGGCTTATACGAACACAACTCCGGAAGCCATTGAACTGGGCTTTACCGGAAAAGGAGATTACTACATGAGTGATTACTTTGTACGCAATGCTTCATTCTTACGCTGCGACAACATTACTTTGGGATATTCTTTCAAGAATGTATTGAAGGGTCAGACCTACAACGGATTCAACGGACGTATCTACGCGACCTGCCAGAACCCGTTCATCATATCCGCTATGAGGGACTGGATCCTGAAGTGAAAAGCGGTATTGACAGTAATCCTTACCCGCGTGCCGTAACCTTCCTGCTGGGAGTCTCCCTGCAATTCTGATTCAAACAAACCTCAAAAACAGCATTTCAATATGAAAAGACATATCTGACACCCATCTTGTCCGCTGTTCTGCTTACGGCAACGGCAATTACAGCTCCCTCCTGTATCAATGACTTAGACATCAGCTCCATTGATCCGCAAAGCTCTTCAAGCTTTGACCAACAGGGAACTTTCTTAAAACAATATGCCCTTCTCGGCCTGACCGGACAGAAAGGACTGGCCGGGACTCCGGACCTGGACGGACAGGATGAAGGAGAATCCGGTTTCTATCGAACGGTCTTCAACTGTAACGAACTTCCTACTGACGAATGCGTATGGGTATGGCAAGACAATGTAGATATCCCTCAGTTTACCAGCATCGCATGGAACTCATCCAGCCAGCGAACTGAATGGGCTTATGTCCGCCTGGGCTACAACATAACCCAGATGAACTTCTTTCTTGATCAGATAGCCGACAAGACAGATGAAGAAAGCCTCCGCCAACGGGCCGAAGTAAGATTCCTGCGTGCTCTTCACTACTGGTATTTCCTGGATCTTTTCGGAAAAGCACCGTTTAAGGAACACTTTGACAACGAACTCCCGACGGAGAAAAACGGACAGGAACTTTACAATTATATTGCTCAAGAGCTCGAAGCTTCTGAAGATGATCTTTATGAACCGGGACAGGCTCCCTTCGGACGTGCCGACAAAGCAGCCAACTGGCTTCTTCATGCCCGTCTGTGCCTGAATGCAGAAGTCTATACAGGAACTCCTGACTGGGAGAATGCCAGAGCTTATGCCAATAAGGTCATTCAGTCAGGAGCCTACGAACTTTGTAACGACTACCGGCTGATGTTTATGGCCGACAACGACCAGAATCCGGATGCCATGAAAGAAATCATCTTCCCTATTCGCCAGGATGGTATGAAAACCCGCAATTATGGTGGAGCAACCTATCTGATATGCGGAACACGTACAGGAGGCATGCCCCACATGGGAACGACCAACGGATGGTCTTGTCTGGTGGCCCGCAAAGCTCTGATCGATAAATTTTTCCCGGAAGGAAACGTGCCCATGATTCCAGAGAATGTCCAGATTCCCGGACAGGAAGAATTTGCAGATGACGAAGCAATCGATGCATGGGATGAACAGTACGGCGTACGTACCATTGACCTTATTGCCGCAGCCGGCGATGACAGAGCCATGTTCTACTCGGGAGCCGGAGGTGGAAGAAGAACCCTGTATCCGGAAGCCATCACAGGATTTCAAAGCGGACTTTCCATTGTGAAATGGCAAAACATTCGCTCTGACGGGGCTGCTACCAGTCATACAGAATATCCGGATACCGACATTCCACTTCTCCGTCTGGCCGAAGCCTATCTGACCAGAGCCGAAGCATCTTATCGGCTGAATGACACCGAAAGTGCCTGGCAAGACATCTGCACACTGAGAAACAGCCGCCAATGTAGCGTCATGCCAGCTCCCGGAGAGATTACGGAAGACTATCTCATTGACGAATGGGCACGTGAATTTTATCTGGAAGGCCGCCGTCGCAGTGATCTTGTACGATTCGGGCGATTCACCTCCGGCACTTATCTCTGGGACTGGAAAGGAGGTACTCGCGAAGGCAAGGCCGTCAGTGAAATCTATAACCGCTTCCCGATTCCGGATACCGACCTCAACAATAATCCAATTTGACCCAGAACGAAGGGTATTAGAATTTTTTCTCAGGTATATTTCCTATTCAGGACAAATCTCCCCCGGCTTTGAAAAAACAAAGACAGCCGGGGAGATTTCTTTCTCTCTCATGGTACATTCCCCAAGAAGCAGGTACACATTCCGGCAGCAGTGCGTTTATGTGATAAAACCTTTATCATTACAGATACACATGAAAAGACTAGCGTTACCCTGCTTATTCTCTGTCTTCCTCATCCTGTTGTCTGCTGCGTGCAGCGGCTATATGCCGGACGAAGATGAGGAAACATCTGCAACCGAAACCTCGGAATGTCACCTGCAACTGGCCGTCAGAAGTACTGACGAAGTAAAAATCAACTATCCGCTTTCCGTATTCCTGTTTGATGACACGGGCGAACTGGTGCTTCAGACCGAAGTATCTGATGCAGAAACTCCTTTCACTCACAGTCTCAATAAAGGAGAATACATCCTCTCAGCCTTTTCCGGCCTGAGCGAAGATGACTTCACGCTGCCGCTGGAACCGTTATCCACCAGCTATCTCTCCATTAAGGAACCCATGAACAGCCGGCTCCCACTGATGAGCGGACAAAGCCGGATCCAGCTGAAACAGCCTACGGAAGTCACACTCACTCTAAGTTATGTCGTGTCAGCCCTGCAATTCTCTTTCACAGGTATTCCGGCCGATGCTACGGAAGTCAGTCTTCAGGTCTCTCCCGTAAGTACAGGATATTCCTTCGATGGCAATTACAAAGAAGATACAGATGCCTGTTCCGTAAGTTGCTCATTGGAAGAAAATGTATGGACAGCAGGTCCTGTCTACGTACTTCCTTCCACCTGGTCAAAAGCCCACCTGTCCATCACCGTAACCCGTCCCGGCAAGAACGAAACCTACAGCTATACCTATGCTGAATCGCTCAGCCCCGGCCAACCTTACAACTTCAGTGGCAGTTATTCCGAAGGAGTCAGTCTGGAAGGAAACTTCGAGATAGAAGGATGGAAACCGGCTGTCGATATAGAATTTGATTTCAGTACAGGGGACGACAGTGATACGGAACAGCCGGAGGAACCGGAAGAAGGAGAAAATCCTCCTCTGTCTGGTGACGGAGTACTTTATGCTTCTTCACTGCCGGAAGCCAACTCGATCTGGGAGGACTACTATGTATGGAAAACAGAGCCGGCAGGAAACAATGCGGTCAATGCCATTCTGATAGCACCCGAGCAATGGTATGAACTGGCTATTGACGGAATGGAGCGACTCGAAACGTATGAAATCAACGGACTGACCGACTGGCGTGTGTTTACGGAGACAGAGGCTAGAGAATTAATTCAATTTCTGCAAGGAGCTACCATTGAAAGCTTAAATGAACTGTTAAGTCAGGCTAGTATGGATCAAATCCTTTATACCAAAGAAGAACGTTATCTATGTGCCGAAGGAAACAAATCATTTTGCCTTAAAACCAAGACCTGTACCAACATCGGAACTAAAACAAACTACTATCTCCGCCCAGTAAAAACCGTTTGCATCAAGCTGAAATAAAAGGTTCCTTACAACGCATTAAATCAACAGGTTAGGGATACATAAAAACGTTTCGACTTATTATACACACTTCTTAATATCAGTGTGGCTGCATTTTTTTCTCTTTTCAGGAATATCGATCAGAACGGCTACGATCAGAACGATACCAGTGATGATCTGCTGCCAAGTTTTGCCTGCAGGCCGATATATGGAAGACCTGTTTTCAGAAGCATGATGACGAAGATACCAACGAATGTACCGATCACGGAACCATATCCACCGGTAGCTGCTACACCACCAACGAATACACCACCGA